>Ga0209013_10004550_pt1 | contig 12147 bp, 5 predicted proteins | sample Cruoilmetagenom2_FD_187291 | JGI IMG/M metagenome (GOLD analysis project Ga0209013, IMG submission 187291) | Oil polluted marine microbial communities from Coal Oil Point, Santa Barbara, California, USA - Sample 2 (SPAdes) (version 2) | ecosystem: Environmental > Aquatic > Marine > Oil seeps ...
ATGTATTACCACCCATCACCAACAATCTGATCACTGTGACCGATAGTGTGAAGTGTCAGGGTGAACTGGTGGATCCGCTTAACGGAACCACCCCGGTTGGGGGAGATGGTGCCTGGACTTACAAGTGGGAAGTGGCTGCGGGACAGGATAGCCCGGACTCCTGGGTTACCATAGGTTCGGACGAAGTTTCGATCCTGGATTCTTCACCACTGGATAGTGAACATGATCGCTGGTACAAACGTATCATATTCAGTGGTCCGGGAACCGGTCCGGAACAGGTTTGTAAAGATACCACTGAGCTTCTCCATGTTACAGTACACACAGGGATCACCGGGAACACCATTGTGCAATTCGATTCGGTCTGTTTTGCCGATACAAAACTATTGGAGGGGGAGACTCCTGTGGGTGAAGAGGGAGTAACGCCCATATACACATGGAGAGACCTGGATTCCGGCAGTGACCTTCCCGGCTCTGATCAGGAGGACTTTACCACCGATCCATACACCAGCCTGGGGAATTATAATTATAAACGGTTGGTTCATATTGGAGTGTGTACGGATCTATCCGATTCCATGACCATTTCGGTCATGCAGCTTCCTGGCGGGATGCTTACCGACGATGCCTTCAGGGCGTGTGAACAGGATTTGGAGCTGGCCATTGACCTGAATATGGACGAATTACAGACTTACGTATTGCCGTGGGAAGTAACTCTAAGGAACGGGGTTGCTACCGGGATAGGACCCCTTGAAGTGACCGGGGATGGCACCCTGCCCATTACGCTGGATATCGATGTGGATAGTCTGCAGCTCTACTACGAATTGGAATCCATTACCTATCATTCTGCAGGAGGAAGGTATTCCTGCACCGCCCCCGCAGGCAACATGTCAGGGGTGGTACCCATCCATGTTTTCAGAAAACCGGAGCCTCAGATCCTGGTGGATGGAGTGGCCAGGGACAGTTTCAAGGTGTGTAACACTACGGTTACCCTGGTGGCCAATGCCGATAATGGAACAGGTACCTGGAGCAATGATCCCTCCGGCATCTTCTTCTCACCAGGATCCGGTCAGGATGAGTACATGGCTTCCATTCCCAACAACCATGATGCATTCGGGAAATACAGACTGACTTTCACCAGTGAAGCCGGGGACTGTTCAGGTGAAGATATGATTGATATACATTACTTCGAACAACCAGCTCCTGCGTTTGCCGGGGAAGATACGGTACTCTTCCTGATCAACTCCATCCAGTTGAAAGCGGATCCTGCAACGGCGGGTGTGGGAACCTGGGAACTGGTTTCGGGAGGCGGGATCATTGCCGATGAGCATGCTTATAATACCTATGCCTATGAGCTGGCTTTGGGAGAGGAGAACAAATTCAGCTGGACAGTAACCAACGGAGTGGATGAAGGTACCTGTGTAACCTCCAGTGATGTAACAATAGTGCTTCGCAATGAGCTAAAGAGATACGACGGGTTTTCGCCCGACAAAAATATGCACAATGAGTATTTCATCATGCAGGGGTTGGCTTATGCTGATAAATTCTCCATCTCCTTTTTTAATGCATTGGGGAAAACGGTGCGGACCATCACCGAGAAAAATGTGGAAGAACTGATCATCGATCCGGCGCTGATCGCCAACGGACTTAGGGATGATGAAATGGTGGTTTGGGACGGCTACTCCGATAGAAATCTGGTACCCTCGGGCACTTACTATTATGCGGGGTATTTTATCATGTACGAAGAAAGATATGAACTTCAAGGATCTGTAGTTGTGGTAAGGTAGTACTTTATGAAAAGGAATTTGCTCACATACATCATTTTGCTGATGGCCATTGCCGGCTCTTCACAGAATACGCTGATCCCGTCTGTGAGCAACTATCACCTTACCTGGACCACCATTAATCCGGCTTTTTCCGGATTCAGGGATGCCATCAGTGTCAGCTCCCTCTACAGGTCAGCCCTTTATGGTGAGCTTGGTCCCCAGGACATGCAACTGAATATGCACACACCATTGGGCAATTCAAAAGTGGCAGTAGGGGGGATTGTGGCATATAACACCACACCTTACCAGAATCTGGCTTCGGTGATGACTACCTATGCATACCGGATATACCTTGGAAGTGGAAGACTCTCCTTCGGTCTGTCAGCAGGTGCATATGGGGTCAACAGCGATATGTCGGGTATTCCACTCAGGGATCAAAACGATCCGGCTTTCCCAACTGAAGTTTATCAGCGTTGGTTCCCTAATTTCGGTACGGGTGTACTCTATTATACAGATGAGTTTTTTGTTGGACTCTCAGTACCCGAACTACTCTCCATACCCCGGGAGAACGAGTCCATCGGCACTGTTAATTTTGAAGAGTACAGGGTTATTCTTACCGGTGCCTACCTCTTTGATATCAGCAGAGCGTTCCGGTTGAAACCCTCGGTGATGGTGGACTATAACCAGGCATACACTTCATTTAAGGCGAGCATGAATGTGGGCCTGATGGATTCCAGGGTGTTTATTGGCGGGGCTTATGATTATCCTAATTTTGCCATCGCCCTGCTGAATTTCCAGGTGAATCCACAATGGTTGGTGGGATATGCCTATACATTTAATACGGGACCTGTAAGCAAGGCCCTGGGCGGGAGTCACGAGATTGTATTACGCTGGGAATTCAGGCCCGTGATTCATACCATACCCGATGATCCCTTCTATTTTTAGATCATGAAAAAGGCTGCACTTACCATATTGTCCCTGATGATCCTGCTGCCTGTAGTGGAGGGCCAGGACTATTACCAGGTGAAAAAAAGCACCAGGATCTCCACTGGAATGGATGAAGCAGTGGCGCTTCCCTATAAGGTTGGAAAGGATTCTTTGGTGGTGTACATGACACAATCCACCAGTGTGGGAGCCAGCAGTCCCACTGACTCTGAGGGCCGAAGATTGTTTACCATCTTTCAATATAATGAAAAAACCCGCCAGAAAAAGCCATTCATTGATGCACTTGTTTCCCAACGGCATGAAGGTCCGGTCACTTTTTCGGGCGATTATAAAACCATGGTCTTTTCCCAGCAGCGACCTTCCGGGGCCAACAGGAGTTCTGATCCGTTGGGGCTCTATTTTGCAGAGAATGTGGACGGAGAATGGCTGAATATCAGGGCTTTCAAGTTCAACGATGATTTTGCCTGGTTATTTTCACCAGCGCTTTCTCAGGACGGACGGACCCTCTATTTTGCAGCCAATATGGAGGATGCCTTAGGGGGATTTGATATCTACCGTTCGAAGCTTAGGGGAAGCAGTTGGACCAAACCGGAGAACCTGGGACCTGCTGTCAATACAACGGGAAATGAACTCTATCCTTTTGTTCACCCTTCTGGCACACTCTATTTTTCATCCAATGGCCATGACAACATAGGGGGATTTGACCTCTACGAAACCACATTTATAAGTGGAAATTGGAACCAGGCCCAGAAGTTACCCCCTCCTCTCAATGGTTTGTCCGATGATTATCATGTCTACTTTAGCGAAGATTATAAGTCTGGATTTCTTACCAGCAATCGGAGAAGCCGTAGCAAAGAGATCTTTAATTTCGCATACGATATACCACCGTTAGGGGTGCCCGAACCAATTAAAAAGACTTTTTATAAGTACAAGATATATGACCGGAAGCTCGATACGGTGGATCCCAATCTTTTTCGGTATTCATGGGTGATCAATGACACTCTGGAGATTCCCGGCCACGAGATCATTTATAAGTTTCCTGATCCCGGAACCTATGTATGTGAGTTAAAAGTATTTGATATACAACTTGATACCTTTGTGATAGGGCAGACTGTAAATACCCTGAATATTCGTTTGAATGAACAGGCTGTAATCACCTGTTCTGATACCATTCCTGCCAATACTCCTGTGGAATTTGATGGCAGCAGTACATATCTTCCCGGATTGAATGTGAGCAGGTATCTTTGGGAATTTGGTGATGGAAGATTTGGTGAAGGCATTAAAACGAATCATACATACCTCTATCCGGGACGGTACCGCATTATCCTGGGTGTTGAGATGCGAAAAGAGAGAAGAAGGGATGATCCTGTTGTTCGCTCCAACTTTAAGGATGTGATAGTTATTGCTCCTCAATAGATTTCTTTGTTGCTCATCATCAGATGTTTATAAGCTTATTTGATAACTCAGGTTTTATTTTGCACGGAATTTGTATACTTTTAAACTGTATACAAAATGGAATAAAATGATTAAGCAATTATATATATTTATATTACTAACCATCAGCACGTTGGGAATTGCTCAACCAGTTCCCAATGTGGAGGAAAATATTCCTTACCTGATGACCTTCGGGCTGGAAGCGGAGACCAGCTGGGGGGATGATGATTTTTCCCAGGCATTCTTCTTCCTGATCCCGGAAGAGTATGATCAGCCCTTTTTTATCCGGGTCTTTGATCCCGATACGGGGGGTGATGTGGATGAGATTGCTGGTGATTGGAACACCCGTAGTGTGTATGAGGTATTCGGCGGAGAGCTGTGTTGGACCGAAGATGACGCAAAGGAAACCAATCCTTCCGGAAACTATAAGAGTGGTACGCTACTCGCATCGAGGGCCTTTGCCCAGAATCCCAGGTATGACAACAGCTGGTATACATTCGGACCATTTAACCCTGCCCAGGGTGAATACGTAGAGTATTACAGGGGAAGGATATTTAAGATTATATGCGAGGGTGTGGCAGGAGACGATGGAAACATGTACCGGTATTACCTCAGTACCGATGCCAATGATAACAGACCCATAGAGGGAGCCAATGCATTTGCCTATGAATACTCCTTCAGAATGCATAACGATTATGAAGAGGTCTCCCATATCTATCCTTATATTGAGACGGGAACTGTCACGGTGCAGATCCGTAATTTTGACTGGGACGATGATGGAAATATTGTGGTGATCTCGGTGGCCAGGCAGGGAAGTGATGTAATGATCTCCGGAGAAGACGAATGGTGGAAGGATGAATTGAGGGTACAGGATGAGGAGATCGAAACATCTTTTGATTTTCGTTTTGTGAAAGCAAGGCCCCTGGTACGAAATAACAATGTAGTCGTAAATGTTCGAAACCAGAGAGATGAAGCCCTCCCTTTCTATACCATACCCATGGGGGGAGTCCCCACATACAAGGGAGAGGTGGAGTTTCTGCCCATTGAGGAGTAAAAACTAAATCTATTAAATTAAATATTTTTCGAGTGAAAAGGTACCCGGTCCTGTTCTTATTGATCCTGCTTTTTAGTAGTGTAAATTCTCAATCATACAAGTTCTTCAATTTTGGTGTGGCTGACGGGTTGCTTCATGATTTTGCTTATACCATCAATCAGGATCAACAGGGATTTCTCTGGATCGGAACCACCCAGGGTCTATGCAGGTATGATGGCAAAGTGTTTGACCAGGATTTCAAGGGAGACTCCATCCCGGCGAACATTGCCTTTACCAGTCTGAAGGATTCCAGGGGAAGGTTGTGGTTTGGTCATGAGAATGGATACCTTTCAGTGTTGGAGAATGGTTTATTCCGACTCATAGATCCAGGCGATGGATTCAGGTCAGCCATTCATGCGATCAGGGAGGATGCAGAAGGAAATATCCTGGCATTGTGTCAACAAACCGGATTGTTGGTGATCAATTCCAATCTTGAAATTACTTACAAGGGTGATCCAAATGATCCTTCTGATCCTTTTGCAGGAAAATTCCTCAATGATTTTCAGGTTATTGCAGATGGAAACCTTTTAGTGGGTACCAACGAGAACTTAAGTATCTACAGGTTTGATCCCGATCTGGAAACATATATCAAAACAGGGGACTTTCCGGATCTTCAGTACCTGCCTGTGCAGGAGATCGTTCCTGCAATTAATGATAATGAATACTGGGTAGGGACCGAAGATGAAGGATTGTTCCGTGTAATTGGAGAGGGCTATAATCCGGACGATTACTTTGTCGAGAAAATTGGAGAAGACAAGGGGCTGGGCTATGCCAGAATCAGGTCCATAGTTTTTGATGGCCAAAGGCGTGTATGGATAACAGATTATGGTGTGGGCCTGCATCGTTTTGAACTGGACAAGGCGGGCAACCTGGGAAATTCTATTCTTTTTGGTGTGGAATCCGGCATCCCTAATGAGTCCATTAATGAGGTATTTATTGATGAGGAAGGAAACCAATGGTTCTCATCCCAGGGAAATGGGATAGCTGTTCTTCGTGACCAGGCATTTACCTATTATGATATTTGGGATGATGAAGACTTTCCCGATGTGAATGCTGTCTACCTGAAAGGTGATGATCACTGGTTTGGAGGTTATAGCAGAATTGCACACTTCAGCAGTGACACACCTGAAAAGATCACCTTCCTTGGAACAGGAAACGGACTTCCGGAGGACAAAGTGACCGCCCTCTATCTGGATCAAAACAATGATCTTTATATCGGGACCGAACACCGTGGACTTTATGTCAAGCGTAATGGCAGCTCCAGGATCACACCACTGTTCATTTCCAGAAATTCTTTGGAGAATATCATCAATGCCATCGATGGATATGCCGATAGTCTTGTTGTGGCCACCAATAATGGGGTCTATTCTCTCCAGCCGTCCACCGGCAGAAGACACTCCTTCACCACTGTCAATGGACTGCCCCATAACAAGATTAATGATGTCCTGATTGACAGTCAGGGAGTGGCTTGGATTGCGACCATAACTCCTGGATTGATCAGCATCAATTCCCATAAGCAATTCCTCATCGAAGGGAAACCCAGATATGAATTTAAAACCCTGGCAGAGGATGACGACGGAGTGCTCTGGGCAGGTACAAGGGGTAACGGGGTATTCAGATTCTCCGAAGATTCGCTCAAATGGTACAGTACTAAAGAGGGACTTAAAAACAACTATACCTATGCCATTGGGGTCGATCCGGGTGGCTATATCTGGGTAGGACACAGACTGGGACTTAGCCGGATCCATCAGGAAGATGAAACCATTCGAACCTATGGGAAGGAATCCGGATTTACCACAGACATCCTGGAAAATGCAATAGCTACCGACAACAACGGGAAGATGTTTCTGGGGACCACCGGGGGAATTATCCAGTATGATGCATTCCAGGCAAAGGAAGATACGATACCCCCCAGACTCAGCCTGAAGTCTGTGGTCATATCAGATACTCCTTATGATCCTTCGGAACCAATCAGGCTTAAATACGGTAAATACAAAGTTCGCATTGATTTCGTGGGGATCAACCTGAGTAATCCGGAAGAGGTCACCTACCAGTTCAAGCTTGATGGGCATGAAGAGGAGTGGAGGGACTTTTCCAAAGAGTCCTTTGCATACTATGGCATGGTGGAGGATGGAGACTATAACTTCATGCTCAGGGCATGCGATGCCAACGGTAATTGTTCTCCTGTTCCCCTGACACTGAGTATAGATGTTAAGATCCCCATATGGAAAGCATGGTGGTTTATTGCTTCATTGGTAATGCTGGTGCTGACCACCATTTTCATTATCTTCAAGATCAGGGAGCGCAACCAGAAAGCCATTCAGGAATACCTGCAGCGGCAACTGGATGAGCGGACACGGGAAGTGGTCATGCAAAAAGAGGAGATCGAGATCAAGAACAGGGACATAACCGACTCGATCAACTATGCACAGCGGATCCAGGCAAGTATCCTCCCTTCCATTAAGAAATTACACGATGCGTTCACCGGCAGCTTTGTTTTTTATCAACCCAGGGATATTGTGAGCGGAGACTTCTACTGGTATGAAAAAGTGAGCGAGAATAAATTCATGGTAGTTTGTGCCGACTCTACCGGTCACGGTGTGCCGGGGGCGTTCATGTCCATGATCGGTACCACCCTGATCAAAGATATATGTCTCCGTGCAGGGATTCAGAAGCCGTCACAGGTTCTCACTACCCTGGATAACGAAGTGAGGGAAGCCCTTAACCAGAATGTGGAGACCTCCGGCTCCAACGATGGCATGGATATCATTGTTGCTGAAGTGGATATGAAAACCTACAATTTTAGAGTCAGTTCCGCCATGCGACCTGTGATCATCTATTCGGGCGGGGAGCAAATCTATGTGAAGGGGAGCAGGAGTTCTATTGGAGGACAGCTGGATGAAGACCGGCTGGATAAAGAATTCATTGACCAGGAATTCCAGTTGAAAAAGGGAGACATTATCTATATGTTCTCGGACGGGTACCCCGACCAGTTTGGCGGACCGCTGGGTCGCAAATTCAAGATGGTCAGACTTAAGAACCTGCTGAGGGATATCCATGACAAACCCATGGACGAGCAGTACAACTATATCAAAAGCAACTTCTTCCTCTGGAAGGAGGACCTGGAGCAGGTGGATGATGTACTGTTTATGGGAATAAAGTTGTAATTATCAATAATCTGTACGCTTACAGTTCCACTCTTATTTTTTCTCCCGGACATCCGGTGGTTTTCCACGAAAGAGAGAGTGTGTTAAGGAAATAAAAACTGCCTTTCAGGCACCACACCTGAAAGGCAGCATTATCTAACCTAAAACCAAACTAGTAACCCGGGTTTTGCCCGAAATCATTGGTAGTACGAGTTATTTGATTAACTGGAATTGGGCGTAACACATGGAAATCCTGAATATTTGGTGCTGCATCAGGATTGTATAATTTGACACGTTCAAGCAGTTTACCTGTCCGCTTAAGATCAAGCCAGCGGCTCTGCTCACCAAAACACTCCCTTGACCACTCATCCAGGATGAAATCAAGATCAACCTCTCCGGCACCTACATGCATTGCAGCTTCCTTACCATCGAAGGCTGCTCTTTCTCTGAGGGTATTGATATATTGAACTGCAGCGTTTGCATTTCCATCCCTTCCCAGCATGGCTTCTGCCGCAACCAGGTAGGTCTCACCAAGCCTGTACACAATGAAGTCCCTTGAACCATTTGTGGCATTCAGTGAAGAACGCAGGTTATCATCAATCTTCCACGGAACCGGGAATATGTTAATGTTCGGACTGTTGACCGAAACATCTGTCCGCCACAGACACCAGTCCTGGTCAATTTCTGTCAGGTTCCAGGTGAAGATCTTCACCCCCGGGAGCCTTGCATACATGGCAGCAGTGTCAATCTCAGATGCTGCTTTGTCAGTGATAATGATGGCTGTGTCTCCCACTGCTGCACCAGCCGGAATGTTCCTGTCGGTGTTGTATAACCATACTGTCGCGAAGGATTTTTCGTATCTGGCATCCACATCCAGGGGTCTGAAATTTTCCAGTAACCAGGGGGTAGGCCTGAAACGGATCCAGGGACGGCCATATCCGTGACCAAGTGCACGGTCAAGTCCGTCATTGAATGTTTCGTACCAGCACCTGAAATAGACATGGGTTCTGTTCCCTTCGTCATTTTTCAGCGGATCGATGTCGTACTGAATGGACCAGAGGATCTCATTGTTCTGCTCATTGGTATGTAACAGATGACCGTTGGCATCGGCAATGTTATAAATCTCCTGGTAGTCCTCCAGTAGTGTGTGTCCGGAATTATCGATCACATCAACAGCCAGGTCTGCAGCGTCGCTGAAATCTGAAGATTGCCCATATGATTGATATGCCCGGGTCAGGTAAACAAGCGCGAGTCCATGCTGGGCTGCAGGTTTGGTGATCCTTCCGAACTCGGATTGAACGACAGGAAGATCAGCAATGGCATCCTCAAGGTCTGCAATAATGGCATCATAGATGTCACTTTCAGGTGCCCTCGTGGCTTCGGTCTCCACCCCGACAGTCTCTTCCAGGGTCAGGTGAACCGGTCCCCAGAACTGTACCAAAAGAAAATAGTAATGGGCCCTGAGGAATTTCACCTCTGCCACCATCACTTTTTTCTTTTCATCAGGTATGTCTGCATCGGGGGCACGACCTATTACTGCATTGCAGGTATTAATGCCCTCATAAAAGCGTTGCCATGGATCCCAAAAGGTGTTGGATTCTCCGTTTAAACCGGCAATATACTTATTGATATATTGTGCTCCTCCGTGTCCGCCGTTGGTATATTCATCTGTACCAAAGACTGTGATCTCACACCCATCCTCGTCTCCATAGAAATCGCGAAACCTCTCATATGCGGCATTCACTGCATCCTCAAAACCATCCGGTGTGCCGTAATGGGTATCTACTGTAACCCCTGATATGATCTCCTCATCAAGGACGTCACAGGAAACACATGCGAGTAATGCAACGGCCACTACTAAAAACAAATATTTTATATTTTTCATTTTTCTCATGTTTTAGTAACCATTAACAATTAAAAATCAAGCATTACACCGAATGAATACATCCGTGTAGCAGGAACATCGCCAACAACCCTGCCTCCGTATACTTCAGGATCAAGATTACCAGCCAGGTTTGACCAGATCATGGGTGTATCCATGTTCATGTATACCCTGAGCTTATTGATTCCGACTTTAGAAAGAGCAGTTTTGGGGATGCTGTATCCTACCTGGATATTCTTGATCTTGAAGAAATCTCCCGGATAGTATCCCCTTGTGGAATTGTAGAGTGGACGCTCCCTTGAGCCATCCGGCTTGGGTTGGTCATTGGTCGGATTGGTTTCGGTCCAGTAATCTACATCAATGTTGTTATACCGTCCCTGAAGTGAAGTCCTGCCCACTTCAAAATCGTTGTAGATCGTGTGTCCCCATACACCAAGAAGCAGGAATGACAAATCCACACCTTTGTATTCAAACCTGGATCCTAATCCAAGTGTTATGGTTGGCATATCCGAACCTATGATCACCTTGTCCTCCTGATTGATCAAATCATCATTGTTTAGATCTGTTACTTTAATCTCACCGGGGAATTGTGCATACACTGAAGCATCATCGGCTTCATTGGTCTGCCATATGCCGATCTTTTCATAATCGTACCAAACGGTCAGTGGCTGTCCGATAAACCATTGGTTCCCCACATCATCCTCTTCAGTACCATATAGGTCTATGATCTCTTCTTTATTTCCGAACAGTGTCAGGGTGGTTTCCCAGCTGAAATCGCCTGTTGCTATGTTCCTTGTGACCAGGCCAAGCTCCCAGCCTCTGTTTCTTGTTTCTCCAATATTTTCAAACACTGAATTAAATCCGGAGGTGATTGGCAGTTGTCTTTCAAGCAGCAGGTCGGTAGTCTGGGTCTGGTAGAGCTCAAAACTACCCGATATGCGGCCATCCTTAATTCCGAAATCCAATCCTATGTTTGTTGTGGCAGATGATTCCCAGCGCAGGTCAGGATTCGCAATGGCACCCGGCCTGTAACCAAAGGCTGCATTACCCCCAAAGGAATAGATGGTCCTTGAGAGTGATCCACGTGTCTGGTAAGGAGATATACCCGTATTACCCGTAACACCATAACTTATCCTCATACGCAAGTCGGAAAATAGCTCTTGTGAGGACATAAAATCCTCACTGCTGATCCTCCACAATGCTGCTGCTGAGGGAAAAAATCCCCACTTATTGCCTTCAGCCAGCCTTGATGAGCCATCATATCGACCAGTAATTGTAATCATGTATTTACCCTTCAGTTCATAATTTGCTCTTCCCATGAATGACATAATGCCCCACTCGGAAAGATCGCTTCCGTAATTCAACACTGTTTCTGCAGATCCGATATTGTGAAACAGTTGTGTTTCATAAGGGATATTCTCAGCATAAAGATCGGTGCTCTCACCCCTCGATTGCTGTACACTGTACAAACCTGTCAGATTAAGATTATGGTCACCATTCGTCAGGTTATAAGTCAGAATATTCTCCAACGTATAGTTGTAAACCCTATCGTGCTGTTTTCGAACCCTGGCAACTCCACCCTGACGGGCAATTGAATTGGTGCCCTGAAACAAACCCCTCCTGTACTCCCGGAAGTCAGGACCGAAGTTCAACCTGTACGTCAGGTTTTTCAGAAGATCAATTTCGGCAAATATATTACTGAATACCCTGAGCGTGGCCCGCTCATCAAGCTGATTACCTTCCGTATAATCGGCAAGTGCGTTCCAGAGCAATGGGTCAGCACCGGGCCGGTATACTAAATTACCATCGGCATCATAGGGCTCAGCCAGTGGTGACAGGGCTGTTGCGGTTCCATAAGGATTTGATGCCCAATTTTGAACTGAATTG
>Ga0209013_10004551_pt1 | contig 12147 bp, 9 predicted proteins | sample Cruoilmetagenom2_FD_187291 | JGI IMG/M metagenome (GOLD analysis project Ga0209013, IMG submission 187291) | Oil polluted marine microbial communities from Coal Oil Point, Santa Barbara, California, USA - Sample 2 (SPAdes) (version 2) | ecosystem: Environmental > Aquatic > Marine > Oil seeps ...
TTTGATCAAACTGGACAGCCGGGGTCCGGTGTTGTTCCGGCAAAAGCGCGCCGGGGAAAATGGGCGCCTGTTTGAAATGATCAAATTTCGCACTATGGTTGAAAATGCTGAAGAGCTGCGTCATATGGTCGAGAAAACTGACCAAAATGGCGAACTGCTCCACAAGCATCCGAATGACCCCCGCGTGACAACGGTGGGAAAATTTCTACGTCGTTTTTCACTGGATGAACTTCCCCAAATATTCAACGTGGTACGCGGCGAAATGAGCCTGGTTGGACCACGCCCTGAAATGCCATATCTTGTGGAACGTTATAAGCCCTGGCAGCGTACACGTTTCGCCGTACCGCAAGGCATCACTGGCTGGTGGCAGGTCAACGGGCGCAGCGATAAACCCATGCACCTGCATACTGAAGATGATCTCTATTATGTTCAGCATTACTCCCTCTGGCTGGATATTCAGATTTTGATCAAAACAGCCTGGATCGTCATAAGAGGCAGGGGTGCCTTTTAGGTGGAGCCAAAACAACCCGCTAATCCAGAGCATCCCTTCTCACTTCGCAGTGTTTTTATCAGACCAGGAACCAACGCACTTACAGCGTCCCTTAAAAAAAGTAGATGAATCGCCCTGGCATAACCAGTAGTCTGTCATTCTGAGCCCGATCGAACTATCTTCACCGTTCGATCGGAAGCGAAGAATCTCAGGCACTACTTGGGGAGATTCTTCGCTCCGCTTCACTCCGTTCAGAATGACACTTTCTATTTAATTCAGTGTGACAGACTGCTAGTCTTCTTGCCTGTTCAGAATATTATTCAACGGTTTGAAAAAACCGGCCTGCGGATCCATCCTGTATAGAAACACGCCAATACCGATTAAAAAGGCGATCACAACCCCGGCGGTTGCCAGCGGACCGAAGCGGTCAGGATCGTCTATCCGGCCCAATACTTGTGTTTCGAACGGCCTGGCGATCAGCGCGCAGGAAAAGGCGATCGCTACAAAGGCGATCACGCTCGTGGCGCAGCTACCACCGAAGCGGGTCTGCGGGTTAGCCAGCAGGTAGCCGTGGGTGTCCCTGAATTTTCCGCTGCCGATCAGATATAGATCGATCAGCCACCACACCCCGAACCCGCCGAATGTCATGAACATAAGGATGCCGGTCAGGATGTGTCCGGTGTAATAGCGGTGCCCGCCCCATATCCCGAATATTAAACACAGTACGAATGATACGGTCCAATCTTTGTTCCCGTAGCTCTCGGCCAGCACCTTCTGGTAGGCGATCTCTTGTTCCGCATCCAAGGCACCTAACGGGTCATCGCCGGACAGCGATCTGTGCAGGCTCTCGATCTGGTTGATCAAACCCAGCTCCTGGCGGCGCAGATCGTTGAGCTGTTGGCTGACCTGGCGGTTTCTTGGCTCTCGCTGCAGCGTCCTGATCTCGGACTGCACGTCGGACAGGCGCAGTTGGGCGGTCGCCAGCTGCTGCTGGAGTCCCAGCCTGCGGATCTCGGACTGGGTTTGCTCCCCGCTTTCTTCAATGGCTTCTTTGACGTCCTCCGCCAGCCTGGTGGCGATGTAACCATCACCGCGCCTGACTTCGAGTCCGGCGCCGCAGTAGGAGCAGTTGATGTGATCGAGATCGTCCGGTACGCTGATCGGTGCGCCGCAAGACGCGCAGGCTACTTTTTGTATTTCCATAAGTTCTCTTTTAGCACAAACTTTATCAGAATTTACCGGTTATTTTACCTTAATTTAGGCTCGTTGATTTTACTGATAATGCCTTTCTCAACACGAAGACTCAAAGACACAAAGAGACACCAGGTTTTATTTATTTTTTCTTAGTGTCCTTCGCGCCCTTCGCGGTGGAGAATCGCTCCAGTCCGATGTACGACAGTTCAACTGTCGCATGAACGATAGTGATTTAATCCCTTAATGCTCGAGCAGGATTTGCAATCCTGCATCCCAAATGTGACGGTGACTGCCTATCACCGTTTGAGAAGAAATGATCTGTTAAATGTAGTAAAACTAGAGTCATTGTATAATTTCTCTATGATGAAAATCTACGTTAAGATGCCCGGTAATCAACCCGTTTTATCAACCATCTTATTTCTGCGAATCCGAGGATCCCGAAATGCCAGGTAGTTCTCACAACGATTTTTGGGCTGCCGAGCTGGACCTGGATCTACTGTCAATTTCATCAAGGGTCCAGACGAACTGGCACGTGATAACGGGCGCATCCTGCTCTGGTAAATCAACCCTGATCGATCAGTTGGCCAACCAGGGGTTCCGGACGATTCCGGAGGTTGGGCGACAATACATTGAAAAAGAGTTAGCCAATGGGCGGACGATCGATGAAATTCGCGAGGACCGGTCCAACTTGACACGCCAGGTGTATGACATGTGGGTAAAACTTGAGAGTGGATTAGGCGCTGCTGAAGTCACCTTTCTCGACCGGGGCCTTCCAGACAGCCTATCTTTTTACCGGTTCGCTGGTATGAACCCCAATGAGATCTTGCCAGATTGCTTCCACCATCTCTACGCATCCGTGTTTATGCTCAACCGATTTCCGTATCAGCGGGACGGAGTCAGAGGGGGAGATGACGCTACTGCAGATTATTTCGAATCGTGGATGGCGCGCGATTACAGCGCTTTAGGATACAGCGTTGTATGGGTGCCAGTTTTGCCGCCTGAAGAGAGGCTCGCGTTTGTTCTTGAGAGACTCTCTGAGGGTGGACTGTTGTGACAGCTGGATGGCGCGGACTGTCCCCCCGCGAGTGATTTTGCCAGATTGAGCTGCGATACAGGCAATCAGCAAGAGCGTTGTATATGTGATGGGTTGGAGCAAGCTGATATCAACGACCAGGCTAAGAGGATTAACCATGAAAATCTTTATCTCAGGAATAATGCAAGGCTCAAAAATTGGACATGGGATTCAGGGGCAGGGATATCGTCAAGTCATCGTCGATGCTGTAAAAGTCCGTCATCCGAATGCCGAAATAGTTGATCCGTTTTCGCTTCACCCAAACAGCGTGGACTATGATGACCAACGCTCCAGGCAAGCTCTTTTTGAGTTGGCGGACGCAGCAGCATCAGCGGATATCTTAATTGCATACCTGCCCCAAGCGAGCATGGGTACAGCTCTGGAGATGATTCGCTCCTACGATAATGGTAAAACCATTATCAGTATCTCACCCATGGAAAAGAATTGGTTCATCTATGCAGTTTCGGTAAAAATTTTCCTATCTCTGGATGATTTCTGCGCCTGGATACATCAAACACATCTTGCAGAACTGATTGCTGAGCCCAGTGAGTGAATGAGAAATTTCGGAGTTTGTTTTAGCACGCGTGACAGGTTCAGCCGCACCAAATTTTGAAGTTATTTTTCATTTGTGAATCTTGGTGTCTTTGGCGCCTTGGTGGCGGGAAAGGCCTTCAATTCTGGTAAAATTATCTGAGTTGATATAAAGTTGACAATAATTATGCCATTGAATATCTACATACCTGATTCGATCTCGCCCGACGCACAGGAGTACCTGTCCATCCTGAATGAAGAGGCGCAAACCGATCCGTTCCCGGCTCCGGACGATCTGGATGCCTGGCGGATGATGCATGCCTTGAACGAAGCCTACTTCACCGAACTCGATGAGGACATTATCGAGCAGTACCATCCGGATTTAGAAGAGAAGCTGCTGGACGATGTGCCCGTGATCGATGTGCGTCCCCGGGCCTGGCAGGAAAACGGAAAGGTGTTGGTATATGTTCACGGTGGGGGTTACGTATTTTTCAGCGCCAGGACCAGCCTGGTGGGCTGTGTGCCTCTGGCGGATGTGACAGGTTTGCGGGTCATCTCGATTGACTATTCAGTGGCTCCTGAGGCTAAATTTCCGGTCGCCATCGACCAGATCACCTGCGTGATCCAGGCGTTGATGGGCGCCGGCTACCAGCCGGGTGATATAGCTGTATTTGGCGACTCCGCCGGAGGCGCCCTGGCTGTCGGCGCAGTGCTGAAGATGCGCGATGCGAATCAACCTCAACCGGCGGCTCTCGTCCTATGGAGTCCCTGGGCGGATGTCACGCGCACCGGGGACAGCTACTTCACGCTGGCAGATCAGGACACACTTGATTATGAAACCCAACTGAAGAACGCCGCACTGGCGTATGCTGATAAAAGTCAGCATCGTCATCCATACGTTTCGCCGGTATATGCCGATTACAATGGAGGCTTCCCCCCAACGCTGATCCAGGGTGGAACAAAGGAGATATTCCTGAGCAACGCCGTCCGACTATATCAAGCCATGGATCAGGCAGGTGTTCAGGTGAAGCTGGATCTGTATGAGGGTATGTGGCATGTTTTTCAGGCGCTTGGCGTGAGTGATATCCCGGAAGTCGATATCGCTTTGGGGAAGACTGCTGATTTTTTCAAAAAACACCTGATGCTGAGAAATGTTTAGATAATTACTGTCTGCAAAATTTATTGCTGCACACGATTTTCAACATGATATTTGGGGGGCGAGTTGCGATATAATTATTTCCGAGATTGTTCTGAAAATTACAGAGGAGAAGAGTAAGCGATGAGCGATAACACTTCAACTGATAACGGGGGCAAGTGGAAGACATACCTGAGGCATGCTGGGGTCAGCGCATTGGCTTATGGTGGGGGGTTGTTCGTCGGGGATATTCTTATATTCCTGATGTTTCGGTTTGCGCCATCATTACGTAAAATGGATTTCGCTAAACCAATCAGTACGTTGATTTTTGGATTTTTGCTGGCGTTTATTATCCTGGGAATAGGCAGCGGTTTAGGGGGATTCATCGGGGGTCGAAGTCTGTCGGTGGTCGGCAAGCGCCATACGCAGCGAAAATATGCCTGGCGCAGCGGAGTGAGCATGGGGTTTTTATACGGGCCTTTGGTGTTCCTGGCCATGTTCGGAACGTCTTTGTTTTCGTTTTACTATATCAGTGAAACTCCGGTCAGGACTTTTATGTCCATGTTTATGATCATAGGAGGTGTTTTTGGCGGCTTGTTCGGCTTGATCTTCGGCGTGCTGACTATCCGCTGGCGGGGGCTTGGCTGGGTGATCTTTGCAGCGGTAATTGGTTTCGGGATTGGCGGAATAGGCCTGGGTGTTGGTCTTCACGCATACATGATGTCGATCATAGAAGGAGAACTGGCATCGGGCGCCTGGTGGTGGTTTATGTTAGGCGTTTTATGGTTTGGCGCATTTGGCGGTGCGGCACTAGGGCTGGTTTACTACCGGCAGTCTCAAGCCGAAGAGCGGGAAATCGAAGGTCGCAACTGGTTGGCGTATATTGGCTGCGCGGGCATGATCATCGCCGCCCTTTTTGTCGTGTTCCTGCTAAGGCAAATCCTGAATGTCGCGGCGGATTATCTACAGCCACGTAAAGCCAACCTGTCCTCGGTGCTCGTATCGGATGTGACGGGTACGCACTGGGCGGATCTCTCCGATATCAGCGACATGGTGGGTGCCTCTAGCGGCGGGTCCGACCCGCAGGTCGCTGCCAATGAAGATGGTGACATGGCGTTCGTATGGACGGCCGGGAATGACGTTATAAATTATCTTCCCGCCGAGTGGAACGACGAGGCAAGGGCGACTGTGTTAGGGGCCGAGGTCCTCGTGCCGGGGGATAGGGCGTCAACTGCGCCTGCCCAGGCAGCCGTCGACAGCGATGGAAATACGCATATCGTCTGGCGCTCGGGTGGAGACATACTATACAGCGTCTGTCAGGCGGAGGTGTGCACATCTCCGGTACAACTGCCTGATGGCAGCGAACTGGCATGCGTGGGAACGTCAAGCTTCAGCATGGAAGGTGAAGATTTGGCAGCGAGCGCGCCCGCAATCGCAATCAGCGGACAGGACACCGTAATGGTGACCTGGCTGCACGGAAGCGGCAGGCAGCTCTACGGAACCTGGAGTTCTGGTCTTGCGACCGAGGGATTTAATCCTGAGATTGATTGCATCATGGAACAGCAGGTCTTCCAACCAGAGCAAACCAGACTGGCAGCGGCCAGCGGAGATCGGTTCGTGTTGGCTTATCAGGGCGATGGAACAATCACGACCATCGCTTACCGTTCCAGTAGTTGGAGCGACATTCAAAATCTTGGAAGCGGTGATCTGCCACAGATATTTTTTGACAGCGGCGACACCGTTCATTTCGCCTGGTGTAACGAGAACGGGACGGTGTCTTACAGGACCAGCGGCCAGGAAAGCGAGGTCTCAACCTTGCCCTGTCGCAGCCGGCCTGAACTGGGTATGGACAACCAGTCGAATATGCACATCGTCTGGGCTTCGGACGAGGTGATGGATGTGACGGGCAATGCTCGATCAAACCAGGTTATTTATGAGAGCGTCCAATCAGGAGGCGAGTGGTCAGAGCCCATGATCGTGGCCAGCACGGCTGGCCTCATTCAGCCGTCGATGAGCAGCAGCCCCGGCGGCGTGCTACACGCGGTCTGGAGCGCTGGATCAACAGCGAGCAGCCCGCTGATGCTCACATCACAGGTCCAGTTAGAATGTGACGAGGAAGAGCTTACAAGTTTCAGCCAGGTGATGTTTGATGTCGCCAGCTCGGAGACCTATCGCGATCCTGCTTCAATCGTGCCTTACTGCGAGAACCGGTACGACCGCCTGCTGTTCACGCCGTTCCCCATGCCTGAGTTCAGCGATGAAACTGCGCAGCCGCACGGCGCTTTTGACGATTACAACGACATGATGCTGGAAGCCGAGTACGAAGTGCTGCTGGCGACCATGGAATATGATGAGGACAAAGAACTTGACAGCCCCGGTTACGTTTTGGCGGAAGGAATTACCGAGCTGTACCATAAAGTAGCGGAAAACCCCGAAAACTACCCGCGCGGGATGACGGTCAAGATTGTGCTGGGTAATCCTCCCCGCCCCGAGATGAACACCGACCTGTGGCGTATTTTGACTAACCTGAGGAACGCCGGACTGCCTGAAATGGTGAACGAGGAGATCGGGTGGCGCCTTGAGATAGCCAACTTCGAGGGTCACATGCCTCACAGCCACGTAAAAGTACTGGTGATCGATGGGAAGACCGCCGTATCCACGGGTTTCAACTTCCAGTACCACCACTATCCCGAAGAGCACCCATCTGGCGCCGGGGAAGGGACCGTAGATATTGGCGTACAGGTAACCGGTCCGGCGGCCCAGGAAGTGCGTTTGGTGTTCGATGAGCTGTGGGACGGCGCGACCCAGCGCTACTGCGACGACCTGTACGAACCGTATCCGCTCTGGCAATGGGGGTGTGTGGACAGTACAGCCGTACCTGGCCATGTGCCCGAAGTGATGCGATTTTACCAGGCGGATGGCACAGCGCAGGTGTATTCCATGCTGCGCAGCGAAGTCCTGGAGTTATCGGATGACCAAATAAAGCATGTAATCGAAAATGCGGACGAAAGTGTAGACGTGCTGCAGGCTATGTTCGCCATGCCGCTGGTCTGCTACCTGAACCACCTGTACGACCTGTGCGGTCCTGAGCATGCCATGCCCTACGTTCAGAGCCTCATCAAGGCTGCAGAAAATGGGGCCCACGTGAGACTTCTGCTGAAAATGACGCCGTTTATGGGGACGGAAGCGTCCATTTCGGTCGAAGTGATCTATGATGCGCTGAAGGAGGCCGGTATAGAAGACCGGGTCGAATTCCGCGCCTTCCCGGTGCCGCTGCACGCCAAGACGGCCTCCATTGACAGTGAGATGGTGATCATCGGCAGCCAGAACTACCATTACACTGCGTACGGAGAAGGTGGCGGCCTGGTCGAGCACAACCTGGGCGTCATCGATCCCCAGGCGGTGGAGGATTTCCAGCGCGTGTTCGATTACTATTGGGACCTGGCTGGAGATCAGTAAATGTCAATCATCACCCGCTGGCTTGCAAGCAGCGGGTGATTTGTTATAGTAAGTCAATGGATCACAGAGAAGTCGGAAGGATTTGGGACGACAACGCCGCCGCCTGGACGATACTCTCCCGGGCGGGATACGATACCTACCGGGATTATCTGAACACGCCCGCGTTTTTTGATCTGTTACCGGACGTGCGCGATTTATCGGGGTTGGATATCGGATGCGGGGAGGGTAACAACACGCGTGCCCTCGCAGAACACGGCGCCCGGATGACCGCCATTGATGTCTCGGAAGTCTTCGTGCGCGCCGCAGACGAGTCAGAAGGGGATAAACCGCTCGGGATCAATTATTCGGTCGCCAGCGCGGTGGAGCTGCCTTTTTCTGACGCCCATTTCGATTTCGCAACCGGATTCATGAGCTTCATGGACATCCCGGAAACGGAACGGGTGATCGCCGAAGCTTATCGCGTGATAAAGCCGGGAGGATTTCTGCAATTTTCGATCCTCCATCCCTGCTACGACACCAAGCACCGCGTAAACCTGCGCGACGAAGAAGGGATTTCTTACGCCATCGAGGTGGGCGATTACTTCGACAAACTGGATGGGGAGGTGGCGGAATGGATATTTTCGGCCTGGCCCGGAGATGTCGAAGCCGGAATCCTTCCCTTCAAAACACCGCGTTTCACGCGCACGATCAGCCAGTGGTTGAACCTGCTGATCGATGCCGGTTTCACACTGGAGCGTTTGGAAGAACCGCATCCCAGCGACGAAGTCGTCAAAGAATGTCCCAACATTCAGGACGCCCAGGTGGTGGCTTATTTTCTGCACGTCCGTGCGAGGGTACCGGATGCTGTCTGAGGATCGTTTTCTGTGGATGTTCAACCTGGCGCTTACCGGCCTGCTGAATGCCGTCAGGCTGCGCACCGCTAAACTCTACCAGGAGGCCATGGATGTCATCCAGCACACCCTGGAGGAGTTTTTTGGGCTTGACATCGATGTGCTCAACCAGGTGGATGACACCAGCCTGCTCGAGTCGATGAGGCAGGATGGTGTACTGGACCTGGAGCGCGTTGCAATAGCGGCGGATCTGTTCCATGAAGCCGGAACCCTTTATTCGATCCAAAATCGCCCGGTTGAAGCGCAAACGAACTATGTGAGAGCATTATATTTTTACCTGGAAGTTGTACTGAATACAGAAGAAGAGATCCCGGAGGAGTTGAGTGGGAAAATCGATGAGCTTTATGGGACCCTCGGGATCAATGATGTATCGATAGAAACGCAGCTCAGCCTGTATTACTACTTCGATCGCCAGAGCAACTACCGGGAGGAGCAGGCCGCGCTGAATGAGCTGCTCTTGAACGACGGGATACAGGAGGAGATGTCCGAAGAGGGACTCGCGTTGTATGAACGGTTAGCGGAAAAATCTGATCAGGAGTTGGAAACGGGGGGCATTACACGGGGTGAGGTGGAGGAGGGGATGCGGCGCCTGTCGCGCGAGATGCGAACGTAGAGCGTAGGCCGCAATGGTATTGCGGCCCGCAATTCGAACGTTATCTGCCTGCCCGCCGCGAATGAATTGCGGCCCGCAAACTGCGGCCCGCAAGCTGCGGCCTGACATTCAAAAACGTGTTGAAGCACGTTACGCTGAAAACAAGGTTTGGATGGTAATCTATTTCAACAGGTTTTAGATAGCAAACACCGAATTCGGTGGGTTTTGCTGCGCCGTTTATAATACATCATGCCCGTTCCCTTCCGCATCCTGCTTCTGGCCGACACACACCTCGGCTTCGACCTGCCGTTCAAGCCGCGCATTGAACGGCGCCGGCGAGGCCATGATTTCTTCGCCAATTTTGAACGAGCGCTCGAGCCGGCCTTCAATGGCGAGGTGGACCTGGTTGTACACGGTGGAGACCTGCTGTACCGCACGAGAGTGCCTCCGGCGCTGGTGGAGATGGCGCTGGCGCCGCTCGTACGCCTGGCGGATACTGGCATTCCCGTCTATCTGGTGCCCGGCAACCACGAACGGTCGCGCATCCCGCTGCAGTTATGGGGGATACATCCGAATTTATTTATCTTCGACCGGCCCAAAACGTACGAATGTAATGTTAATGGAACATCAGTTGCCCTGGCCGGGTTCCCGTTTGCGAGAAATATTCGTGATAAATTTCTAGACCTGGTCAGGGAAACGGGTTACGCCGCTCTGGATGCGGATATCAACCTGCTGTGTTTGCACCAGGCGGTGGAAGGGGCTAAAGTCGGTCCTTCAGGCTATACTTTCCGGCGCGGTGAAGACATCGTCCGCGGGCGCGACATCTCTGGTGATTTCCAGGCTGTTCTGTCCGGTCATATCCACCGCGCGCAGGTGCTGACCCACGACCTGGCGGGCAATAAGCTGTCTGCTCCTGTCATTTATCCTGGTTCGGTTGAACGCACATCATTTGCAGAGAGGAATGAGGCTAAAGGCTACCAGGTATTAACCCTGCATACTCAGAATAATCCCGGCGCTGTTGAAATCGATATCAGCTTCAAACCGCTGCCCGCGCGGCCGATGGTGGACGTTCACATCGACCCATTGGATGACGATGAAGCTGTTTTGGTCCGCGAAATTCGGGAGAAGTTACTCACCCTTGATCCTGATGCGATAGTCCGCGTCCACCTCAAGCAACCGGGTGACGGGCGTAAACCGGTGCAAATAACCACCGCTCGATTGAGACAGCTCGCGCCAGAGACCATGAACATCTCTCTGGCAAATACCAGTTTTAATAGACGCATGTGAAGATATTCGAGGTTGCCAACCAGGTGCCACGCACTTATAGTGTTGATTGGGTTCGTTGCCCTTTCCACCAGGATATCAAATTATAATACTACGTCGAAAGGAAGTGCGTGGCACCTGATATCTGAATCAAAGAAAGAGCCAATTATGCATTTAGTAAAAGTAAGCCTCCATCCAGAGAATTACCCCACGGATACTCAATACCCGTTCAACCTCCCTATCTTTCACCGGACCAGTCACCTGATATTCGACACACCGGTCACGTTCTTCGTCGGTGAAAACGGCAGCGGTAAATCTACACTTCTGGAAGCTATCTCACACGCCAGCGACATACACATCTGGCGCTCTCCGCAGGGTATGCGGTATGAACGCAATCCATACGAGAAGGCCCTGCGTTATTTCCTGACCCTGGATTGGTCTGACGGGCGTGTGCCGGGAGCCTATTTTTCATCGGAGACCTACCGCTACTTTACGCGCGCGGTGGACGAATGGGCGGTCAGTGATGCCGGCCAGCTGGATTATTTTGGGGGTAAATCGTTGGTCACACAATCCCACGGGCAGTCGTTGATGTCCTATTTCCGGTCCCGCTACAAGATCCGCGGCCTGTACCTGATGGACGAACCCGAGACCGCGCTGTCTCCACGCAGCCAGCTGGAACTGCTGCGTTTGCTTAACGAAATGGGCGACGCCGGTCATGCGCAGTTTATCATAGCCACGCACTCGCCGATTTTATTGGCCTGCCCGGGAGCGAAAATATTCAGCTTCGATCACACCCCTGTCAGGCGCATACAATACGAGGACACCGATTATTATCGGGTTTATAAGGCGTTTATGGAGGATTACAAGAAGTATTTGGAGGACACATGAAAACCATCGGACTGATCGGCGGGATGAGCTGGGAATCGTCCATTGAGTACTACCGCATCATCAACCAGTTGGTAGGTGAGAAGCTCGGAGGAACGCATTCGGCGATAAGCGTGATGTATTCCCTCGACTTTTTTGAGATCGAAGCCTTACAGGATGCGGGCAGGTGGGTTGAAGCCACGTTGATAATGATCGATGCCGCACGCCGCGTTGAGAGTGCTGGGGCGGACTTCTTCCTCATCTGCACCAACACGATGCACCTGATGGCGGACGAGGTGCAGGCAGGTGTGTCGATCCCGCTCGTCCATATCGCGGATGCGACTGCGTCACATATTATTCGAAAAGGACTAAGTACTGTTGGTTTGCTGGGTACCCGCTTTACCATGGAGAAGGATTTCTATAAAGGTCGACTGGAGGACAGGTTTGGGATTAGGGTGATCATCCCGGATGAATATGACAGAGAGATTGTTCACCGTGTGATATACGATGAACTCATCTTGGGGAAAATCAAGCAGGCATCTAAGGATGTGTTCATCGGGATAATGAACGGCCTGGTCGATCGGGGGGCACAGGGCATCATCCTGGGCTGCACGGAAATACCGATGCTGGTGGGCGATGGTGACGTGGATATGCCGG
>Ga0209013_10004552_pt1 | contig 12146 bp, 7 predicted proteins | sample Cruoilmetagenom2_FD_187291 | JGI IMG/M metagenome (GOLD analysis project Ga0209013, IMG submission 187291) | Oil polluted marine microbial communities from Coal Oil Point, Santa Barbara, California, USA - Sample 2 (SPAdes) (version 2) | ecosystem: Environmental > Aquatic > Marine > Oil seeps ...
AAGGACCAGAAACTTGTTATGGACAGTATCGCGACTGCTAAAGTATACATCAATCGTTATCCGGGATCTCCTTATGCACCACTTGTTAACACAATGCTGATAAGATTGCATATGAGTCAATACCTGCTTAATGAAAATATCGCAGCACTGTATGACCGTACAGGAAAGTCGGAAGCAGCAAAGATCTACAGAGATAAAAACAAAGGCTCTGTGGTAGAAATGGCTGATATTACACCGCCTGAAAAAGGCATCATAGGTTATGTCTTCGACTAACCTTTAATTGTGGACATTTAAAAGCACCTCTTTAAGGGCGCCTTTGTGCCCACTCTACATAAATATAAAACAAAATTAAATATTTTTAAAGGAGCAAAATTATGCAACTCAGTGATTATGATGCATTTCCTACTACCTTACCTATAGTGGTTGAAGATGAACTTTTTCTTTATCCTTTTATGATAAGCCCTATTTTTCTTACAGATCAAAAAGATATCGATGCCGCTACGGATGCGATGGAGAATAACTCTTTACTCTTTGTGACTTCATCTATACCTGGAAAAGAAGGCACTCATGATTTTGATGCCATGTATAAGGTAGGGGTGGTTGGTTCCATCATGCGAAAAGTGCATATACCAGACGGTAGAGTAAAGATACTTTTTCAAGGACTTGCGCGTGGAAAGATAATTGAACCTCAAGAAGGCACTTTTAACCGAGCCATCATAGATGTGGTTACTTTAGACAGTTATAATAAACTCAAAGCAGATGCTTTGATGGATATACTCAGAGATAAAGTAAAAAAACTCTCTACTTTAAACAGTCAAATACCTGCAGACCTTGTACGCACCATAGAAGAGAATGATGAACCAAACCGTATAGCAGACCTGGTCTCTTCCATGTTGAAATTAGATAAAGAAGTTGCTTATGTCCTCTATGTTGAACTGAATATCGAAAAACGTCTATTGGGCCTCATCGATATCGTTACATCTGAGATAGAGTCTGCAAAAGTACAGCGTGAGATACGTACCAAAGTGCATACGAAGATAGAACAGACCAACAAAGAATATTTCCTTAAAGAACAACTCAAAGAGATACAGGAAGAGTTGGGTATGGATACGCAAAGAGAAGAGGAGATAGCCAATTTCAGAGAAAAAGTAGCTGCACTCAAACCTCATATGCAAGAAGATGCTTTTAAGGAGATAAGTAAACAGTTAGACCGTTTTGCCCGTATGCATCCTGACTCTGCAGATGCCAATGTACTTCAAAGTTATCTGGAATGGGTACTTGAACTTCCATTTGGAAAGTTAACGAAGAAAAATCTAAGTGTGAACGATGTTTCGTCTGAACTTGACAAAGATCACTATTCACTGGAAAAACCTAAAGAGCGCATCGTTGAGTTTTTTTCTGTACGTGAACTGGCACAGCTTAGGGGGATCAAACAAAAAGAGACGGGTGGTGTGATACTCTGTTTTGCAGGACCTCCGGGAGTAGGTAAAACTTCACTTGCAAACTCTATTGCTACTGCATTGGGTAGACCACTTGTGCGTATGGCACTCGGTGGACTTGAAGATGTTAATGAGCTTAGAGGGCATAGAAGAACTTATGTGGGAGCAATGCCTGGACGTTTGGTTCAAGGACTGATCGAAGCCAAAAGTATGGACCCTGTCATCGTACTGGATGAGATAGACAAAGTAGGTCGCAGCATGAGAGGTGACCCTACAGCTGCACTGCTTGAGATACTTGACCCAGAGCAAAACAGTAAGTATAGAGACTATTATCTCAATTTCAACATTGACTTGAGTAAAGCTATTTTTATCGCTACCGCAAATGATGTCGGGCGTATACCTGCTCCGTTACGAGACAGGATGGAATTCATTGGACTGAACTCCTATACACCTAAAGAGAAGTTTGAAATAGCAAAGCGTTATCTCATACCTCAGGAACTTAAAAAGCATGCGCTTAAGCGTAGAGAATTTTCTATTTCGGACAAAGCACTTAAAATGTTAATAGATGAATATACCAGAGAAGCAGGTGTGCGAAATTTACGTCGTAGAATAGCTGGATTGATGCGTAAAAGTGCTAGACAACTTTTGGAAGACAAGACAAAAGATACGATTACGATATCAAGAAAGAATTTGGAGCAATTTACAGATAAAAAAGTGTTCGAGATCTCTTTAGTAGACAGCAAGCCACAAGTTGGAGTTCTCAGCGGATTGGCTTGGACGGCAGTCGGTGGAGATGTTTTAACGATAGAAGCGATCAAGATCAAAGGGAAGGGTGCATTACAGCTTACCGGTAGTTTAGGTGATGTGATGAAAGAGTCTGTACGCATAGCACATTCTGTTGTGAAGATACTTATAGACAATGGAGATCTGACTATCTCTCCTTCCATCATTCCTCACAGTTCTAAAGAGAGGGAAGAACGTATTGCGGTAGATGCAAGTGAAGTGTATAAGCGTTACGACCTTCATATCCATGTACCTGAAGGTGCAACACCTAAAGATGGTCCAAGTGCCGGTATCGCTATGGTGAGTGCTATTACTTCTATTTTAAGCGGACAAAAGATAGACAATAAAGTTGCTATGACGGGTGAAGTAACACTTACAGGGAAAGTACTACCTATAGGTGGTCTCAAGGAGAAGTTGATCGCTGCATATAAAGCTGGAGTTAAAAAAGCATTGATTCCGATGAAAAATTATGAGCGTGACTTAGATGATATCCCTGATGAAGTAAAGAGTAATGTAGAAATTATTGGGGTTTCTCATATTGAAGAAGTATTGAAAGAAATATTTGTAAAATAAGGGGATTTTTTTTATAAATCTTGACCAGCTTATAAAGCTAGGTCAAGAGTGTAACATTAAGTTGTTATGATGTCCACTGATCTATTTTTTCATATAGCTTATCTTGCATGACAGGTTTACGTAAGAAGTCATTTGCACCGTTGTCAAATACTTCTGTTTTACGTGTATCATCTGTAGAAAGCACAATCACAGGTATATGTGCATTGGACATGTCAGATCTAAAGATCTTAAGAAACTCTATCCCATCTACAACTGGCATCATAATGTCCAGTAGTATGAGATTGATACTAGGATCTTTTTTCATTTTATCTAATGCATCAGAACCATTTTCTGCTTCTACGATTTCTGTTACTTTTGGATTCTTTTTTAAAAGAGTCTGTATTAGCTTTCTGTTGATGAAATCATCATCAACAACAAGTACTTTTAATGCCATGTTTATTATCCTCTATACTTAATTATTATGTTTTCTGTCTCTTCTTTAGAAGCTGTTTTTGAGATGGTTTCACCTTTTTGTACAGTTACTTCTTGAGGATCATTTGTATTACTTGACGAAATTATAGCTACATTTCCATTAGACTGGCTGATACTCTCTGTAACCAGGTCTGTGTCAGTAAAGAGTATATCATAGTCACCCGATGCCAATTTACTCTCTAGCATGTTCATGTCATCCAATGCATCATAGTCATGACCTAGATTTTCCAATACTTTTCCTAAGACTCTACGAGCCAGTAAAAATTTCTTAGCAATAAGAATCTTTTTGTCTGTCTGTGTCTCAATAAGGTCTAGAACAGGCTCTTCAATATTTAGCTCAAGTGCTTCATCTGAGATCTCAGCTACAGGAGCAACAGTCTCTTCAGGTTCTTCAATAATTTTCTCTTCTGCTTTGACAGGTTCTACAGTTTTACTACTTGCTTTGTCCGATAAGAACTTGTTTAGTACATAAAGTAATTCTGTAGTTTCAATAGGTTTAGTGATATACTCATCCATACCCTCACCTAAGAATCTCTCTCTGTCACCTTTGAGTGCATTTGCTGTTAAGGCTACGATAGGGATATGCGCTAACTCTTCATCTTCTTCATAGTCAAGGATCTCATGTGTTGCTTCAATACCATCCATAACAGGCATTTGAATATCCATAAAGAGTAGGTCATAATTTCCACTTCTACGTTTTTCAAATGATTCAAGACCGTTGTTCGCAATATCAACAGTGATTCCATGCTCTTCAAGGATACGTTTAATAAGCTTCTGGTTAATGATGTTATCTTCTGTTACCAATACTTTAGCATCAAACTTAGTCTCTTGTGTTGCTACTGCTTCTTCAATAAGTTGAGGTGCTATACTTGCTGTATTGCTTAATACAGTTTTTAATTTACTGAGTGTAACCGGCTTAAAGATAACATTACTTTGATCAATACCCAGCTCTTCAATTTTATTACGGCTTGTAACATTTGCAATTACAATGAGTTTAGATTTATCCATATTATGGATAGCATCCAACATATTTTGTCTTGCTTTGTCAATATCGATCCAGTAGTTTTTACAAGCATCATTATAGTCAAGCTCTTTGAGTTCAGCGATTGATTCGAAATGCTTGACCGTTGGACCAAAGTATTCAAAGTATTTTTCTAGATAGTTGTCTAGTTTTGTTGGAATATCTTGCTCATATTTACCGATAGCAAGATCAGTAAAGGCATGTGCATAATTTACTTCAGTAGACGTAACTTCTTCTAATGGTAATGAGAAGAAGAATGATGTACCGTGGTCTTTAGCACTTTCAAGTTCAAGTTTTCCACCCATAAGTTCAACGAACTGGCTAGAAATAGTAAGACCAAGACCCGTACCACCATACTTTCTTGTAACCGATACATCGGCTTGGGAGAAGGCATCAAAAATACGAGATTGTTGGTCTTTTGTCATACCGATACCATTATCTCTAACGGTAAATTGCACTCTGTTCTCACCATTTTCATCTGTTATTTTTAGGATCTCAAGGTTGATCTCTCCACCATAACTTGTAAATTTAACGGCATTAGAAAGAAGGTTAATAACAATCTCTTTAATCTTCGTTGGGTCACCCTTAAGTTTCGTAGAAATTGCTGGATCCATATAGTAGTTAAGGTCAATATTTTTCTCATTTGAAGCAACAGCATAGGTCTCAACTGCACTTTCAAACTCTTCAGCCGCATCAAATACAACATTTTCAATCTCGATCTTATTACTTTCAATTTTTGAAAGGTCAAGAATGTTGTTGATAATACTCAGTAGGTTTTCAGAACTTTTATCAATTATAGAAAGGAATTCATCTTGCTCTTCAGTAAGGTTTGTACTACGTAATATTTCTGTAAATCCAACAATACCGTTAAGTGGTGTACGAATCTCGTGTGACATGTTTGCAAGGAAAAGAGATTTTGCTTCATTGGCCTGGAGGGCAATGAGTTTATCATCTTTTGCTGTCTCAACAAGATCCTCAAGGAACTTATAGGCTTCTTTTGTACCTTCATGGGTATCGAGGTCAATATTTTCAATGGCATGTGCATCTGATGAAAGATACTGATCACTGGCTTTCATCTCATCAACTGCTTTGTTAAGTACGTCCTCGAGCTCTTTAATGTTTCTTGTAATATCTCTTGCAGTTGTGTATCCAAGGTAAGCCAAAATAAAACTCAGTAACCAGATAGCTGCTGCAATAGCAAGAAGCAGGAGTTGTTTTTGAAGATAGAGGTCACTCTTTTTCCATAAAGCATTAGAAACCACTAGTTCTGCTTTTGAAAGTAGTGAAATCTTCTGTGTTTGCAGTGTAAACCAGTCCATAACATCTTCTGCATAGTCACCATTATCGATATCTGTTTGAATCGCAGATGATGTCAGGGCTAGATCATTCATGGTCTCTTTTGCATGATCATTATAGAGGACTTTTTCAAGTTGTTGACGTAAGACAGGATTTGTCACCTGCTTGATATCAAAAATATTTGCTTTTGTTTTAAACTCATCCCATAAAGCAATTTCATCAAATGTCAGAGAAGATCTCTTAGCCATATAGTATGAAATAAATCCTCTTTCAAGTCCGGTATTCTCTTTAGCCGTATAAAGCTGTATGAGTGTACCGACAAGTGATGTAATTTCTGTATCAAGTGCATACTGTTTAAGCGTTAAAATTTTGTCTAGTGCTGGAATAGATAAACCGTCTGTATATGTTTTAAATATTGTACTTTTAAAATCTACATCTTCAGTGTCTATCTTTTTTCTTGCTTCTGGGAGTTTACCTATATTTGCTACAAGTCTTTTATACGGATCAAATGCTGCTACAGCAGGCCCTTCTAAAAGTTCAACCAAAAAAGGAAGATACACTTTGTCTTCTGTGATTACTTCATATTTGAGGTTCTCAAAAGACTCATCTGATGCCTCTCGTTGTTTGATAAGTGCATCCGCATACTCTTTTTTATCAGTTCCCAAGAATAAAGCCGTAATTCCACGTTCTTTACCTATATTGATCATTGCTTTATCCAAAGCACCATTGTTGATCAATGTTGTTTTGAGTGCATTTGCTTTTTCATAGTTCACATATGAAGTTACAAAGAAATAACTTGATAGTAGAATGAGTAGGGTAATTGGTACAAGACCAATAAGTTTAAGTCTATTACGTATAGTCATAGTTTATTTCCTTTTATTTTGCTAGCGCATTTATTTGAATTTCGAAAGACAAAAAGTGTCCCCAGTAATCTTTGATCAAATGCTCTAAGGTACTACTGTCTTCACAAAATTGTATCTTATAGAGCGTATCAGACAGAGCATTGATACGAAGGTTGCTAGATGCACCTTTAAGGAGATGTCCTATCTTTTGAATAGCATCTAAATCACCTTCTTCGTAGGCTTTTAACATCTTCTCAGTCTCAATATGCCCTTGCTCTATAAAATCATGTACAAACTCTTCAATAAGTTCTACAGGCAATGATAGATCATTTGCAGCTTCTTCAAGTTGAAAGTCAAAGTGAATAGGTTTGATACCTTCAAGAGAAATTGTGCCAAAGCTCTTTTCATTGACTGTCACTTCTGGTTCAGCTTCTTTTTCTTCTTCTACATCGAAAAGATCAATTTTAGCCTCTTCTTGTGTATCAAAGAGTTCCATTTCAGGTTCTGCTTGAGAAGTTGAAGATGTAGTGATTCTTGAAAGTGCTGCATAAAAAGATTCTACAGTTTCTTTTTGCTCATTTGCAGCTATGGTATCAACTTTTGCTATGATATCCCCAATAACCGGTAGTTGTAATACCTCACCAAGATGAGAGAGTGTTGCAACTGCATTTGAACGTTTTGCACTGTCTGTACTCTGTAGATCTTGTTCTAGTCCCAGTGCTGTATCAATATATTCATTGAGGAATGTATCGTAGTCTTCATGAGAAACACCGATCTGTTGACAAACTTTATCTATATCTACAAGAATTTCGGCAGTATCATCTGACACAGGTTTATCAATAATTACTTCATCTTCTTTGTCAGATAACCCCAAGTCAAGGATATCTGTATCTTCAGTGATGACATTGAGTGAATCCTCCACCGTGTCTATCTTGCTCTCTGTTTCATCTTCTACTATAAGATCAAACAGTTCGTTGTCATCTATGGAAATTTCTGTTTCTTCACTTATTTCCTCTACATTCAAAGGAGTGATACTTCCTACAGTATCATCAAGTGTTAATACAGATAAATCATCTTCTTCTGCTTTCTCTTCCTCTGCTTGTATCTCAACCAATGTGATATGACCAAGCATACTTGAAAGAGATGTTTTTGACATAGGAAAGGTTTTATCATTATTATCAGTAGTAATGATAATATTTTCTTCAGATAGATCAAATTTTGTATCACCTAATGCAATTTTTAAAGATAATTCATCTATGTGGGACAGTCCACATAATGCTAATAAATTATCATCGGCGGCAATAATTTGATTTGTTTCATTTAGTATATAGTACATTTTAACGACAACTCCTCTTTAGTTACTTTCTTTTTCTAACAAATCCCTGTAAATAGGAATGGTCTCGGCTACTTCTGTTTCAGATGCAGGTCTTCTCGCTGCAGTATAGCCAGTGACTTCTCCATCGACCACTATAGGTGCAATATGTGAATAAACCCAATAATATTTACCATCTTTTCTTAGGTTCTTTACGATACCTGTCCACTCTTTTCCCCCTTGTATCGTGTCCCAAACTTCTTGAAATGCTGCTTTTGGCATATCTGGATGTCTTACGATATTGTGATTCTTGCCTACTAATTCATTTTTAGCATATCCTGCTATTTCACAAAATTTTCTGTTAGCATATGTAATGATACCTTTAAGGTCTGTAGAGCTAATTATCAAACCTTTTTCAAAGGTATACTCTTCATCAATTGGATCAGGTTTATTCATAGTATTCTTTTCCCCTTTTGTATTGTGTCAAGTGTGTCAAATTAAGAAGTGTAGTCCCAGTAAACTGAAAGTCATAAAGTGTACTGTCTGTAACCTGGCAATCTTCATGAGACCCATGGCTTTCTGTCCTCACTTCACAATGAGTTTAGCTTTTTAACTTAGCGTTATGTATTGTATAATATACACTAGTAGATATAACCCAAGAAATATTACATACATAATCTCACTTCTAAAACTCTATAACAATTAAACTAAAAATAGAATGAATTAAGAAGTTTTTAGTAAAAAATATTAAATTATGTATGATTATGGATTATAATCTTTAATAATGTTTGAGATTTTTTTATTTGTAACTTTCTCAAGATCTTCATATGATGCATTTTCTATGGCTTCAAATGTTCCAAAATAATCGATTAACTTTTTGACAGTTGCTTTGCCTATACCTTTTTTATTGAGAAGTGAAACTTGTGTATCTTCTTTACGTTTTTTGTTCTGATGGTAGGTTATGGCATAACGATGAGCTTCATCTCTTTGGCGCTGTATCCAGTGCAGTCGTTTGTCATTTGGTTTGAGTTCAAGGAGTCCATTGGAAGTATAGATCATGTCTTTTGCCGCACCTTTTGCACGATGTGCTTTGGCATCGAGTTTCTCTTTGGCTATGGCGATGACATCGAGATTTACATTGGCTGCTTTAAGAAGGGTTTTTGCAAGATTGAGATTGGCTTGACCTCCATCAAGTATCCAGAGGTCTGGAGCAGGCAGTTCTTTAAAATTTTCTATACGTCTAGAGAGCATCTCTTTCATCTGTCCATACTCATCACGTTCGTGCAGGGTGTATCGCCGGTACGCATTTTTATCCCATTTGTCTTCATTCCAGACAACCATACCTCCCACAGTAGCTACTCCCATAAGATGAGAGTTATCGAAAGTTTCTATACGATAAGGGATGACAGTAAGGTCAAAGAGATCAGCTATTTTTTGTTCCATAATGGTGTCACTCTGCGTTTTACGCAATAACTCTTCACAGTTCTGCAGAGCCAAAGAGACGAGTTTGGCTTTAGGTCCGCGTTGAGGGGTAAGTATCTCTATTTTTTTATCAAAACGACTAGAAAGGCTATGTGCAACTTGTTGAGAGTCTTCAAAGCTATGGGCAGTAAGAATTTGTTTGCTTATATTGGGTGTGTCGATAGTGTAAAATTCTAACAAAGCTTGTTTGTATGCTTCATTTTCATCAAAGATATGTGTGTGTCTAAAGTATGAGTATGCAGAAGAGATAATCTTTCCTCCCCGCATAAAGAGTTTGACGATAACACCTCTTTCATCACCATTTTGTATGGCAAAGATATCCAGGTCTAGTGTATTGGCTAAGTCAATGTTTGATGAAATAGTGAGTGAAGAGATAGCCTCTATACTGTCTCTCATGGCTCCCGCTTCTTCGTAACGTTCTTGCATGGCAAGATTTGTCATTTTCTCTTCAAGCGTAGAGATGAGATTTTTACGTTTGACTATAGAGGTTTTAGCTTGTGTGACTATCTCTCCATAGGCTTCAGGCGTAACCTTCCCCTCACAGGGCGCAAGACACTTCTTGATCTGGTAAAAAAGGCACGCTTTGCCCTCTCTTAGACAAGACTTTTTTTGTACAAGAGGATAGACTTCATAAAGTGCATCAAGCAGTGCTCTGCCTCCGGTAGGAAACGGTCCATAATAGGTAACATCTTTCCCCTTTATGACTTTTCTTGTAATTTCAAACCGGGGATATGCTACAGATTCATCGATGTAGATGTATGGATATGTTTTGTCATCACGAAGTAAAATATTGTACTTGGGTTTAAGTTGTTTGATAAGAGAGTTTTCCAAGATGAGGGCATCTTCTTCTGTCTCTACAACAATGTACTCTAGCCTGCTGGCTTCATGGAGCATTTTAATGATACGTGAACTTTGCGCCTCATTTGGTTTAAATTCAGGGGAAAAACGCCAGTAACTCTTGACTCTATTTTTAAGGTTTTTTGCTTTTCCTACATACAGCAGTTTATCGTTAGTGTCAAAATACTGGTAAACACCTGCGCATAAGGGGAGATCTTGAATTACTGATTGCATGTAACAATGGCTTTGATACGCTCAAATTTTTCTTTGAGTTCTTCATCTGAAGGTGTTTCGAAATCTCCCTTGGCACGTTCATGATAATGGGGTACACTTACATAAGATGCTTTTTCCTGAGGCATAGCATGATATTTACTATGAAATACAACAACCTTTTCAGCCTGCATCATCTTGCAGGCTTCATCGTGTCTGTTAAGCTGGGTTAATAGGCTTTTTAATAAATCTCTATTATAATTAAGCTCCATTTTAAAGCCAGGATGTGTGACTGCTATAAAGAGTGTCTCATCTTTGATGTAAACAAAGGCAACAGCTTTTTGCCATTTGGGACTGAGAAGATCGATATACTTTTGGTAACACTCCTGTCGTTTTAATGATTTAAACTGAGGTTGAGAAGATAAATGAGACAAAATCATATTGGCTTTTTTCATAAAGCGATTATAACATCACTTTGCTGTATCATCTTGACAGGGTGCGGTTATAAAACAAATCCTGTCTATGTAGAAGAAACTGTAGAAAATAATACAAGTATAAAGACAGAAGGTTAAAATGGAAAAGTATGATGTACTTATTATAGGAGCCGGTATTGCAGGGCTTTACGCTGCGATGGAACTTCCTGCAAGTAAAAAAGTACTGGTTGTATGTAAAGATATCCCCTGGGAGTGTAATACTTTTTATGCTCAAGGGGGTATGACTACAGCTTTGAATGAAGCTGATATTCCCGTGCATGTCGAAGATACTATGGCCGCAGGTTCCTATCATAATAATAAAGAGGCAGTAGAGATCCTTTCTCGTACTTCACTGGAAACTACACCTGATATAATCTCTAAGGGGATGGAGTTTGATACAGATGAAGCTGGAAACCTTTTATATACGAAAGAGGCTGCACACTCTATAGAACGTATCATTCATGCTGGAGGAGATGCTACAGGACGCTACATGCACTATTTTATGATGGTACAAAACAAACACCAGCTTCAAAAAAATACCTTAGTATATGATCTGCTTATAGAAGACGGTAGATGTTATGGTGTAAAAGCGACCGTAAACTATGAACCCACGACTATATATGCAGATGATGTCATTATTGCCTCTGGAGGGATAGGTTCACTCTATGCATATAATACAAATTCTCGTACCGTCAGTGCTGATATCCATGGTATTTGTGTAGAGAAGGGTATAGAACTTGCCGACATGGAGTTTATGCAATTTCACCCCACAGTATTTGTAGATACTCCGTATGCCAGAAAACTGTTGCTCACAGAAGCGCTTAGAGGGGAAGGTGCATATGTAGTGGGTGAAGATGGAAGACGATTTTTGTTTGATTATGATGAACGAGGAGAATTGGCAAGTCGTGATATTGTTGCACGAGGTATTTTTGACTATAAACGTAAAACAGGTCAAAATGCCTATCTTGATTTTTCTATGTTTGAAGAAAAATGGTTTAAACACCGTTTCCCCAACATCACACATACTTTTGCTTCTATAGGATATAAATTTCCTCGAGACAAAATTTCTATTTCACCGGCATTTCATTATGCCAATGGAGGCATAAAAAGTGATACAAATGGCTGTATAGAGGGGATGGAAGGGCTATATGTTATAGGCGAAGCAGCCAGAACAGGTGTGCATGGAGCGAACCGTCTTGCATCAAATTCACTGCTTGAAGGAGTGGTCTTTGCTAAACGTGCTGTGGATCATCTGCTTTCTAAAGAGCATAAAGCGATTCAAACACCTAAATTTGAGAAAGATTACGGTAATATTCTGCACAAAGAAAACGATAAAATCTATAAACAAAAACTGCGTCAGGTGATGTGGGATGATATAGGGATTATCAGGACAACAAAAGGCTTGCA
>Ga0209013_10004553_pt1 | contig 12141 bp, 12 predicted proteins | sample Cruoilmetagenom2_FD_187291 | JGI IMG/M metagenome (GOLD analysis project Ga0209013, IMG submission 187291) | Oil polluted marine microbial communities from Coal Oil Point, Santa Barbara, California, USA - Sample 2 (SPAdes) (version 2) | ecosystem: Environmental > Aquatic > Marine > Oil seeps ...
TATCTTTGACCCAGAAATCCGCGGCGGTTATCGACGTAATCGGCCAAGCAAAAACAGTGCAGCTCGCTAGAGCAAGTGCAAATCTCATCATGAACTCCTCTGTGTTCGAAATTGGTCAGGAGGCTTGGGGACGCAGTGCTTGAGTGGTCATGGTGCCAGCAATTGAAAACTCAGCACGGCGCGAGGAATAAATGGTTTGTTGTTAAAACTTTTGGATTGAATGCGCTGGCCTTGAGCGTACTACGCGCTCCAGGCACGGCCAAGTTTCTTTTCGGCTGAGTAGGCTAGGACGACTCTCAGGGGCTGAGCAGTTCAAATCTCGGGTGTGCCAGCGCTCTATATCCGAGACGACCTTTTGCTGTGTGGTGCGGTGCTGTTTTTGAATCCGTCACTTGAGGCATCAATCTTGGCCGTAAGGATTATCAGCAAGCCGCTCAAACGAGACCGATCGTGGCTGCTAGAGTATATATTTGGAAGAGTGACAGATCATCATGAGTGAAGCTTCGGAAAAGTCGGCCGCCCAGATTGAGAGTGAATCTCTTTCGATCGGAAAATGGGGCAATCTTTTTATGGCTTTTGCCGGAATCCTGGCGGCATGGGCATCGCGTTCGGACGCACTGCTGGTTGATGGGCTATACTCGGGTGTGAATTTTCTGGCGGCGATCGTTGCGTCTCGGGTTGGCCTATCGATCGCCCGTCAGGCCGATCAAAAGCGCCCGTTCGGTTACGATGCTGACGAGGCCATCTACGTGACGTTCCGATCGATGGCGCTGATCGGTATCCTCGCGTTCGCGATGTTCAATGCAATTTCGAAGATCATCACCTATGCGATGGGCGGCAGTGTACCGGCCCTCAATTTTGGTCCGATCCTGGTCTACGTCGTTTTAATGGTCTCGATTTGTGCTGCGCTAGCGATTTTGCATCACTGGTCGTATGTAAAAACGGGCCGGCGCAGCGAGGTTTTGGTAACGGAGCGCCGTGCCGCCATAGTTGATGGTGTGCTGAGTGCGGGGGCTGGTATCGCTCTTTTGCTGGTCCCGTTTCTCAAAGGGACATCATTTGAAGTTATTATTCCGATTGCGGACGCACTTGTTGTTTTGACCTTGTGCGCGTTGATTATCAATCAACCTATTAGTGCGTTTCGATCGGCATTGGGGGAAATTTCAGGCGAGAGCGCCAGTGCGGAAAAGATCAATAGCGTGCGTCAGGCGCTGACGCGCTCGGTTGCCGGCTTGGACATCAAGGTGGTTGATTTGGCGGTCATGAAGCTTGGCCGGCGTTACACCATTGTTGGCTACCTCGATCCGGAACGTCTTGTGGTTGCAGCGGATGTGGACCGCTTCAACGATGGTTTTCACCAGCAATGCGCGAAAATCCTTGGAGATGTGCGTACGGAAATCATCCTGACGGAAAAACCGCGACATACAGTTCAGCACTAATGGGTCTCCGCATCCTTTTTCGATAGAGCGGCCCAAAGAAGAGCCGATAGGCTCTGCACCCGTTCGCTGTCGCCAAACACCACGAGTTTCTTGTCGACAGCTACCGGCCATTTGAGTTTGCCGTCGAGTAATGCGCGAATGACGTTCGCGGAAGTGTAAAGATCCGCCGGGCGTTCGCTGCGGCCAGTTCTGAGAGGTTCAAGGGTGGCTTTGTTGGCCTGTGGCTCTATTTGTGCAGTGTAGATCTCGTTGGTGAGCAGGAGCTTGATTGGGGAAGTTCCCTTCGCTTCCTGGGAGGTGGCCTTCGCATGCAGGCGGGTCCCGAGTTCCTTTACAGCCTTTTCAGCGCGGGCAAGTGACCACTGGTGATAGGTGGAACCCAGGTCACGCGACCAGGAGGGGACGGACAACCTACCTTGGCGCCTTGCGTCGAGTTCGGCGTCGTAGGCGACTTTTGCCTGCGGGTAGACACGGAACAGAAGCGGGTAGAGGAGGGCGTTACCACATGCCAGGGTGGCGGTTGTGGTTCCAAATACGACGCCGATCGCGACGCAAAGTTTGAAGGCGCTCGTTTTGTAATGCCGCATGCCACACCTCAGGTTGCAGAAGGGTAGCATCGGACGGCAGCAACCGCCCGATGCAAATTGGCTAAACCTAATTAGCTTTGGACGTCGCCGTGGCGTCGTAGGTGAGCTTTCCGTTCATCATGGTGTAGACCACTTCGGTCTTGGCGATGTCCTCGGGCTCGACATCGAAAAGGTTTTTCTCAAGGACAACAAGATCGGCCATCTTGTCGGTTTCGATCGAGCCGATCTTGTTTTCCATCGCCATGCCGTGGGCGGCGCCCGTCGTATGGGCTTTGAGCGCCAGTGCGAGAGGGATCTTGGCTTTCTCGCCGCCAAGGGGCGGTTGCTTGGGATCGATCTGGCGCAGGATTGCGTCCAGCGGGCGGTACTCTGAGATGTATCCCGACACCGGCCAGTCGGAACTGAACGAGACGTTTGCACCGGTATCTGCAATGGCCTTCATCGGGAACATGTTGTTAAGGCGCTCTTTGCCGAGCCTACGGTGCGAGACGGAACGAAGAAGCGGATCTAGGGACATCCAGCTCCCGGTTGAATCATGGGTCACGCGGAGCTTCTTGAAGCGCGCGTAGTCATCGGGGTGCACCAGCGTGCCGTGGCTGATGACATTGCGGCGGTCGCGAATGGGGTTTGCCTGAATGGCGCCTTCGACGGCATCCAAGAATTTGCGCACAGCCAGATCGCCGAAGCAATGGCAAACGCAATCGATGCCAAGTTTATCGGCGCGCTTTATTGCGTCGTTGAGAGCGTCATATGTGATGATCGGATTGACTTTGAGGTCGGGCTTGTCGCTGCAAGGGTCAACGTACAAAGCGTTATGTGAGTCGTCGCCGCCATCCATGTTGACCTTGAAACGCTTCCCCTTGATCAGCGGGGTGTTGACGGTCGTTGCCAGCTTCTGAACGATCGGGATCGGATCAATGTTGGGGTCGTTCCAGTAGTAAACCCCAAGGACGCGAAGCGGTAGCTTGCCGGCCGTTTCGAGGTCTTTGAACATTTGGAAGCCTTCGTCCATTGACAGGCCCTGAATGCCATAGTCGTGGACGGACGTTAGCCCCGCGGCAGAGAATTTGGCCAGCCACTCCAAAACACCGTCTTTGACGTAGTCTGGGTTGATATCAACCAGTGCCGATAAAACCTGCATTTGAGCGGGAATCTCGACCACCCATCCGGTTGGGTTGCCGTCCTTGTCGCGCTGAAAGAAGCTGAAGCCCGGAACGGTTTCCGGGGTGTGCTTGGTGATCTTAGCGATCTCCAGAGCCTTGCTGTTGACCCAGGCTTTGTGTCCATCGACGGCCCAGAAATACACGGGGCGCTCCGACTCGATCTCGTTGAGAATGGCCGCGGTGGGCCAGTCGTCAGTCCAAATGTGCAACCGGAGCCCATAGCCGTGGATCAGCTTCTCATCCGGGTTGGCCTTGACGTACTCCGTGATGCGCTTCATCAGCTCATCTTTGTCGTCGGTCTGAAGGCCGAGACCCTTCATGATGACGCCACCGGCGACCACATGGATGTGGCCATCAACGAAGCCAGGCAGCATCATCTTGCCGCGTAGATCGACGACTTCAGTGTCATAGCCGATCTCGCGCATTAGGCCTGACGCGTCACCCACATAGGTGATCTTGTTGCCTTCGATAGCGACGGCCTCGGCCCGGGGCTGCTTCTCGTTCATCGTGTAGATCTTGCCGTTGATGAACGCGTAATCAGCTGTGCCGTTGAGGCGGCCAAGGTTTTCCTGTGACATTGCCGAGGTGGCAAGCGACGCGAGCGCGGCGGCGGCAAAGCCACAGAATACCAACCAGTTCCAATACTTCGTTATCACGCTGAATCACCTTCGGGGTTGCGATGAACCGGAAAGTCTCTCTTACGCAATCACCTCAATCTGTCCTGTGAGTGCTGACGGGGAACAGTTGCGCTCTCTCCATAGGTCCGAGCTTCTAAACGGAGAGATATTCTGTTCATTGAAGGAGGCGCAGATCGACATCGAGCAATGGCGCCAACACTACAATACCAAACGACCCCACAGTGCGCTCGGCTACAAACCACCCGCACCAGAAGTCATCATCACATTGCAGGGAGGGCTGAGAATGAACTAACATTCAAACCGGACCACTCGATGGGGGCTGATCAGTTTGAATTGGTCAGATTTTGTATTGACGTTCGCGTCAGCGAGGACGAGCAGATGCTGATAGGGCACCGAAAGACCTTTTCGAAATGCAGATCACGATAAGGCGCGGTCGCGACATTCCGTTTCCAGGTGCCCCTGCCCAGGCCTTGCGCGACGGTGCCCCCGTGGGCGCCGTTGCGCTCCAAGGCAGCGATTTTAGTAGTTTGCGTCCTTTCTTCCACGTCGAGGTCGGCGACAAAGTGGCGGAGGGAGAGCCGATTCTTATCGACCGCAGGCGGCCAGAGATTGCGTTCGTTTCGCCGGCCAGCGGCACAATCGTCGCCCTCAATCGCGGCCACAGGCGCACCTTGGATTCAGTAGTCGTCCGGGTTAACGGCGAGCAAGCTAAGACTTTCAGTCCGCCTCGCAGACCTGATAACGCAAGTGTCCGGTCATTGTTGTTAGAGAGCGGCCAGTGGCCGGCCTTTCGAACTCGTCCCTTCGAGCGGATCCCCGATCCATCGGCCGTACCCGCTGCGATATTTGTCACTGCCATGTCCACCGAGCCCTTGTCGGCTAACGCGGCCGTGGTGCTTCAGCCCCACGTCGAGCAGTTCAAAGCAGGCCTCGAGGCAATCCGGCACCTTGCATCGGGACCGCTATTCGTCTGCCGGGGCGCGGACCCCGGTTATCCGGCCATCGATGCGGATGATCAGGTTCGCGTCGTCGAATTCCGCGGCCCCCATCCAGCGGGATTACCTGGCACCCACATTCATTTTCTGAGGCCAGCCGGACGTCAACGCCAAGTCTGGCATATCTGCTATCAGGATGTCATCGCCGTCGGCCATCTCATGCAGACGGGAAGGATATGGACGCAGCGCGTCATATCGATGGCTGGGCCGGCTGTACGTGCACCCGGGCTTGTGCGGACATGCCTGGGGGCCGATCTCAATGATTTGCTGGCAGACGAGCTGACTGAAGGTGACGTCAACGTCATCTCCGGGTCGGTGCTGTCGGGGCGTCCCGCGCACTATCTTGGACGCTATCATGCGCAGGTGACGGCACTTCGGACCCGTCAACCCGAGCGAAAGTATGGAATCACTGCGAGTCTTGCCGAATTCCTTCGTCGTTGCGAGGCTGCATCAATTATCCCGATTGCGGCATACGACAACGTCATGCCACTGGACATCTTTGCAGTGCCGCTCCTTAGGGCTCTGAGCGTAGGCGACATCGAGACAGCAGAGAGTCTCGGCTGCCTGGAACTCGCCGAAGATGACATGCAGCTCTTGAGTCATGTCTGCCCGGCAAAGTTGGACTATGGCGCGCTCTTGCGCCGAACACTAAATGAGATCGAGAAGCAGATGTGATGGCAACCTGGGACTCTCTGATCCGACGCGCCGAGGTGGTTCATGCACCGCCCATTCGCGCCGGCTGGAACAAAGTTGGCATGACATTGGTAACATTCCTGGCCATGCTTCCTCCGCTTGCTGCGGCGGTCGTCGAGCGTGGAGCGAAATGGCTGCTGCTGTTACTGGTGTCGCTGATCGTCGTTCTGACCTGGCAAGCGCTATTCGCCGTCGTGCGCGGCCGCCCATGGCCCTTGGATGGTGTGCTTGCTGCCCTCACATTCGCGCTCGTGTTGCCGCCTTCGCTGGCAGTCTGGAAGGTCGCGATATCGCTCAGCTTCGGAATCGTCGCCGGCCAGGAGTTATTTGGCGGCCGCGGGCACAGCTTTCTCAATCCGGCCGTCGTGGCACTGTCCTTTCTGATATTTTCGTTTCCCGGCGTGGGACTGCACAGCTTGACCGCGGTGACCGCACTCTCGGTTATCCCGGGCGCATTGCTGCTTGTTGCAGTGGGGCTCCTTTCTTGGCGCATAATTGCCGGGGCCTTGGCTGGAACTCTGGTGGTAGCCTTTGCGAGCGGCATGTCGGAGCCGATTCATCTCATTGTGGTCGCCAGCTTTGTGTTCGGCCTTGTTGTCTATGCCGCCGATCCTGTTGCCGCAGCGTCGACTAATCCAGGTCGCTGGCTATACGGCCTGCTTTTCGGCGCTCTTACCGTCCTGCTGAGCGGTGCTGGCCCGCACATATCGATCGAGTCGGTGATTTTGGCTGCGTTGCTGAGCAGCGTCTTCGCGCCCCTGATTGACGTCGGAACCATCTGGTTCAACGTTTATCGACGGAGGCGTCGATATGGCTGACCTAAATCCCATCACCTGGTGGCGCCACATGCTGTCACTTCCCAACACCAGCCCGGCCAAGACGCTTATCGTTGCTCTTCTCGTCGCACTTACCTGTGGCACGGCTGTGTCGGTGACTGCCATCATGCTGCGCCCGTTGCAGCAGAAGCATCATGAACGCGAGCGCCAGGCGCGCATGCAGGAGCTGCTGAAATCCCTACCGGGCATGAAAGACCTGATCGACGACGCCGGCGAAGTCACACTCCAGTGTGTCCTGGTGGAGCTGGCAACGGGTGCCATAATCGAGGTCGCCGATCCCCTTTCCTTCGACCAGCGCGCGGAGGCGGCAGATCCCAGGGCGAATTTCGATATACCGGCTTCAGCCGACATTGCCGGTATCGGCAAGCGCTCGAGGCGCGCTCCTGCCTATCTTATGCGGTGGAACGGCAAGCTGAAGCGCATCATTCTCCCCGTCCGAGGCAGCGGCTATCAATCGATGCTCTATGGCTACCTTGCACTCGAGGGCGACCTCGTCACAGTTGCTGGGCTGACGTTCTATGCGCAAGCTGAGACGCCGGGCCTTGGCACGCGGATCCAGGAGCCGGCGTGGCAGAACCTATGGCCAGGTAGCAAGATTGCTGATGACCAAGGCAACTTGAGGATCGAGGTTGTGCGCGGCAAGGGAACTCGGCCCTATCAGGTCGACGGCATATCCGGTGCGACGCGCACCGGCACCGGCGTAACGAATCTCCTGAGATTCTGGCTGGGAGACTATGGTTTCGGGCCATTCCTCAAGCAGCTTGAGATAGGGAAAATCGATCCATGACACGCCATATCGAGCTCGTGGTCCGGCCTATTATCGACAGCAACCCAATCACGCTGCAGATCCTCGGCATCTGCTCGGCACTGGCTGTGACGACCTCGCTATCGACGGCTCTGACGATGTGTGCCGCACTGACCGTCGTCTTGATGTTCGCCAACGGCATTATCAGCCTCATTCGCAATCATATCCCACCGGCTATACGGCTCATAATACAGATCACCATAGTTGCGTCACTCGTGATCGTGATCGACCAGATCCTAAGAGCCTACGCCTTCGAGTTAAGCCAGCGTCTGTCGATCTTCGTCGGCCTCATCGTGACGAATTGTATCGTGCTGGGCCGGATCGAAGCATTTGCGATGCGCAATGCGGTCTGGCCAAGCGTTCTCGATGGGCTCGGCAACGGCATCGGTTACAGCGTCATTCTGGCGACGGTTGCCAGTATCCGCGAGTTGCTCGGCACCGGAACACTGCTTGGCTACACGATTCTTACTACAGTTAGGGACGGGGGCTGGTTCGAGCCGCTAGGTTTCATGCTGCTGGCCCCCAGTGCGTTTTTCATCATCGGACTTCTTATTTGGCTCGTCCGAAGTCTCAAGCCCTCGCAAATTGAACAATCCGAATTCCGGGATCTCGCCCAAGGGAAAGAGATGAGATCATGACGCAGCATTTTCTCAACTCAATCTTCAACGAAAACCTCGCCCTATCATTCTTTCTAGGAATATGCACATTTTTGGCGGTCTCAAAGCGCATGGAAACAGCTATCGGCGTCGGTCTGGCTGTCATTGCTATTCAGACAGTCACGGTTCCCATCAATCATCTCCTCTACACCTTTCTGCTCGGCAAGGGGGCTCTGACTTGGGCGGGCCTAGCCGACACGGACCTCAGCTTCCTCAGGCTGATTAGCTTCATCGGGGTTATCGCCGCTACAGTGCAGATCCTTGAAATGGTGCTCGATCGCTATGCTCCGGCGCTGTTTCGAGCACTGGGCATCTTTCTACCGCTGATTACTGTCAACTGCGCCATTCTCGGGGGCAGCCTGTTCATGGTAGAGCGGCGCTATACACTCGCCGAAAGCACGGTGTACGGGTTTGGCAGCGGCATCGGATGGGCACTTGCCATCGTTGGACTGGCGGCCATCCGTGAGCGCCTCAAGTATAGCGACATTCCCGAAGCTTTGCAGGGACTGGGCGTGGCGTTCATCGTCAGCGGTTTGATGTCGATGAGCTTTTCGGCATTTGCGAGGATGTAGGCGCCGTGAACGAGATCGTATGGGGCATCATCGTTTTCACGGTTATCGTGCTGACCCTCAGCTTTACTGTTCTGGTTGCCCGCACCTTGCTTCTGCCGGCGCACGCGACCTCTGTCATCGTGAACGGAGAGCGTTCGCTCGTCGCCAGGACGGGGCAGAAACTGCTCGACGTCCTCCTCGATTCCGGAATTGCCATCCCTTCCGCCTGTGCCGGTGTCGGCTCTTGCGGCTTGTGTCGGGTGAAGGTGACGAAGGGCGGCGGCGAAGTGCTGCCGATTGAGATGGCGCGGCTGACAAGGCAGGAAATTCGGGCGGACACCCGCCTTGCGTGCCAGGTCATGCTTCGACGGAATGTTGAAGTCAGCATTCCAGAGGAGCTCTCGAGAGCCGAGTCCTTCGAATGCCGTGTTATTGCTACGCGCACCCTGTCTCCGTTGATCCGCGAAATCGTGCTCGAGCCGCCCGAGGGGCAGCGGTTTCAGCATCGAGCAGGCGCCTTCGTCCAAATCACAGCACCCGCCTACCAATTGGATTTTGCGGAAATCGAGATCGAGCCAGACTATCGCACAGCATGGAACAAGCTTGGCCTCTGCAGGCTTATTGCCCAGAGCAAGAATCCTGTGATGCGCGCATATTCGATTGCCAATCGGCCTCAGGACGAGGGCCGCATCGTTCTTTTTATAAGGTTGGCCGTGCCGCCGCCGCGCGCGGCCGATGCGCCTCCGGGCATCGTCTCGTCATATTTGTTCGGATTGAGGGTCGGCGACAAGGTCACCGTTTCTGGGCCCTACGGCACCTTTGGCGCAATGGACACGGACCGCGAGATGATTTTCATCGGCGGTGGCGTAGGCATGGCCCCCTTGCGCGCGATTATCTTCGATCAACTCGTGCGGATCGGAACCAGCCGCAGGATGAGCTTCTGGTATGGAGCACGCAGTCGGATCGACCTGTTTCATATTGACGACCTTGAGGCGCTGGCCCACCGGTACGACAATTTTAGAATTATCACTGCACTTTCGGACCCGGCATCCGGCGATGCCTGGGACGGGCCAACTGGGTTCATCCATGCGGTTGTCTACGAAAACTATTTGAAGTCGCATCCGGCGCCGGAGGAGTGTGAATACTACCTATGCGGTCCACCGCTCATGATCCAGGCCGTGCTGTCCATGCTTGATGAATGCGGGGTCGGCGAGACCTCAATCTTCTTCGACGATTTTGGGAGTTGAGCGGATGTCGTTAACAAGACGCGATTTACTTGTTGGCACCGGCAGCGGTCTGCTCGCGGTTGCTCTACCCCCGCAGTCCCCAGGATACGCAGCGTCTCGCGCAGCAATTATCTTGCGCGGTGGGGGATTTGGCACGACTTGGCGAGCTGTGCTGCCTGCTGGCTCCGATGTGGCCTTGGTGAGAAGGCGCTTTGAGGCCATTATCGCGTCAGTCAATAATGCTGTATCACCGTTCCATGCGAATTCTAAGCTCTCTACCTTCAACGCCACGCAAACAACGGACTGGATTACCGTCTCGTCAACCGTTGAAGCGATCCTTGCAGAGGGCCTACGCATTGCGGCTATCTCCAGCGGCGCCTTCGAGCCGACGATTGGCCCATTGGTCCACCGATTCGGCTTTGGCCCGATAAACAGCGGCATGGTCGGCACTTACTCCGAGATCGAGGTCGGAAACGGCATGATCCGCAAGCGTCGAAAGGACCTAACGCTCGATTTATGCGGCATTGCCAAGGGCTATGCCCTCGACCAGATGGGCGAAGCACTTCAGGACCTGGGCCTCCGCGACTTCATTATCGAATTCGGCGGAGAAATTCGTGCATGCGGCTCCCACCCTCTGGGCCGGCCATGGGAGGTAGGGATCGAACGACCGCTGGCGGGCCCTCCTTATGTCCAGCGCATCGTCCGGCTTGAGGAAATGTGCCTTGCCACATCGGGAGACCTAGTAAACGCTTTCGTCGTAGCTGGCCGTCGCTACAGTCACATCGTTGACCCGCACACGGGCAACCCAGTCGACAACCGGGTGGCATCCGTTTCGGTCATGGCTGTCACTGCCATGGAGGCTGATGCGCTCGCCACTGCTCTTTTCGTGATGGGGCCTGGCCTTGGATCCCAGTTTGCAGCGCGCCATAATATTCCAGCTCTATTTCTACTGTTGGAGAAGACCGAGATCCGCGAGCTGGTAGTCTCCGGATTCGAGCGTTCGTTCGTGGCATAGGTGGACCTAATGATCACCGTTCTTCTTAGCATACTGATTGTCCTATTGTCGGTTGCCGGCCTTGCGACCGGAATTCTGTTTGGGCGAGCTCCGTTGAAGGGATCTTGCGGTGGGTTGGCATGTCCATCTGGAATTGATTGCGCAACCTGTACTCACAGCAACCCAGAGCAAGAGATATGACGGCTCGGCGCACTATCGCCGAGTATATGGCGACAGAACTGGCGACGCTCGCGCCTGACATGGAGATCAACCATGCCATGGTGCTGCTGCTGGAGCGTGGCATCTCTGGCGCTCCCGTCGTCAGCGCGTCTGGTGAGCTCCTGGGGGTTCTATCTAAAAAGGACTGCTTGCGCGCTGCGCTGCATGCGACCTACCACCAGGAGCTAGGCGGTGTCGTGGCCGACTACATGAACCAAGATGTGCAGACGCTCGAAGCCGATCTCGACATCGTCGGAGGAGCCGAGGTCTTTCTCAAGAGTGCTTATCGGCGATTTCCCGTGATGAGCGAGGGGCGGCTTGTCGGGCAGATCTCGCGCGCCGATCTTCTTCGAGCGCTCGCCGAGCAATGGCAGTAAGTGAGCAGACCCGTCGCGTGCTCGAATATGAATGTTAGTTTTGATAAAGTTCGCGTGGCCAGATGGCGCGGGTGGCCGCCATCACCAACCGTAAGACCACTAGACGAAAATTTTTGCGGAGGATTTCTGTCATAGCCCAGACATCAAGTCTAGCGCTCGCGAGCATTGGGCATCAAGAAAGCAACGTCTGGGCGATGGTAAACGGGCGCAAGCGAGAACTATAGCGATCACTTCATTGTGGAAAGCTCTCTGAGCCAGCCCGCAAGTTCTTCATGATGGCTATGAGGACAGTGGCTATGTTGATCAAGAAATGCAGCAAGTTCAGCTTCGCGGTGGGCCACTGTTTCGGAGTTAGTGCCGGCGAAATACGATTTGGCAAGCTTCTGTGAATTATGGCACGCCCTGCAAAAGGCATCGAACGCGTCTGACGCATCTAACTCCGCCGCGCCTTCGGCGCAAGGGGTCGAGTCTTGCTTAGATGGATAGCCCAAGGCAGAAGGCAACAATGCAACGCTAATGATTAGTGCGGCTAATGCTGTTCGCATTTCGACTTGCCTCCTCTTGGGCGGCGCAATTGCACCTTCAGCCTTAATACATTGCTGTCGAAACCGCCACGATATCGCCTTCGGGTGATAAGTACCATAAGTATCCTTCTGATCAGCCTGGCCGGTTTCCGCTCAAGCTATTCATTAGGGCACGAAGGTGCCGGATCTCAATTGCTTTTTGTAAACGTATCCGCGCCATTGTCCTTGCGCCTTAAAACTGTGCCATCCTTTTAGTTGATGTCTAAGGGTGGTGAGATGGCTCGGAAGCGGTATTCAGATGAAGATATCTTAAGGCTCTTGCATGAGATCGAGCTGCACCTGGCATCGGGCAGTGACGTTTCGACGGCTTGCCGGAAGGCAGGTGTGAGCGACGCAACGTATTACAATTGGCGCAAGAAGTTTGGTGGCATGGGGCGC
>Ga0209013_10004554_pt1 | contig 12138 bp, 14 predicted proteins | sample Cruoilmetagenom2_FD_187291 | JGI IMG/M metagenome (GOLD analysis project Ga0209013, IMG submission 187291) | Oil polluted marine microbial communities from Coal Oil Point, Santa Barbara, California, USA - Sample 2 (SPAdes) (version 2) | ecosystem: Environmental > Aquatic > Marine > Oil seeps ...
GCATGCAAGGTTTCGGCCGGGACTGGAGCTCCCGCTGAGAAGAGAACACGAAGCGCTGCGATTCCAGACAAAGGACCGTTTCTATCCGCCGTTGCGACAACGGTGGCGAGAGCTGACGGAGAGGCAAACGCCATCGTCGCATCGATCCGGCGACAAGCTTCGTCGAGGGCCAGAGCCGTGAGTTCGCTCGGCTTTGTCACATCACAATTTGGTAGCGCGGTCGGGACTCCGAGCGCTGGCCCATAGAGAGCAAACGGAGCAAAGGCGGCAACCAACCGGTCGGATTTTGTGATTCCGTAGGCCGTCGCAAGTGCATCGCGCTGCGCTGCAAGTTGACCGTGTAGGTACCGGACACCTTTTGCCAGCAGTACGTCAACCCGCTCGGAACCACCTGCGCTGACACACATTCCTACGTAATCAGGTTGGATAGGCAGCTCTCGACCGCCCCGATCTACAAGGACGGCCAGCTGTATGGAACGGGGCCGGCCAAAATCCATGATCGCATCCATGGCCGCCCGAATCGTACGACCGGTAAAGATGACATCATCCACCAACACCACACTTTTTTCCTCGACCAGAAAATCGATATCGGTTTTACGAACAATGGGGTTCTGGGAAATCAGGCTCCAGTCGTCACGATAGAGGGTTATATCAAGGCTGGCCTGCGGCAGATCCTCTTGCTCATGGGCAACAATCTTATCATGGATGCGCTCGGCCAGAAACACGCCGCCGGTATGGATGCCGATGATCGCCAGATTCTCAACCCCGTGATTACGCTCCAGGATCTCCAGGCTCAACTGATTAAGACTGCGGTCAATATCCCGACTGTTCATGAGGGTTTGGATGGACATTTTTACACCTTACCTGTTCCAGTAATAATCAACACCTTTCGCATCCACCAGGTTAATGGCTTCAGGAAAGGCCTCGCACTCTACGGCAAAAACCTTATCGGCAATATCATCCGGTGTATCCGCATCATCTAAGGGGACACATTTCTGAACCACAATGGGGCCTTCATCATAGGTCTCATTTGCAAAATGAACCGTACAACCACTGACCTTACACCCCCTGGCCTTGACTGCCTCATGGACATGATGGCCATAAAAGCCGCCGCCGCAAAAGGAGGGGATCAGAGATGGATGGATATTAAGTACCCGCTGCGTAAGCTCCTCCGGTGGCGTGTACAGCTTTAGATAACCGGCAAGGGTAATAAGTTCAATGTCATAGCCGGCCAGGACATCGTTGACCGCAGCGTTCCCGACTGCGTGACAGGCGGGGTAGCCGTATTGTTTTGCCTTTTCCAGGCCCAGGGCATCACCGACATTGGAGATTACCACCAGAATCTCCGCATTCAGGCTACCGGCCTTGATGCGTTCATGAAAATTGTCAAGGGTCCTGCCGGAACCCGACAACAGCACGGCCAGCTTCTGCATGGTTATTCTCCGGAAAAATAGGCGTTGGCGTCTACATCCACGTTGACCAGCCAGTCGGCAATGGCAGTATCGTAGCTGGAGGTAAGCTGAAACACCTTAACAGCAAGCTTAAACCTGGTCTTCAGAGTAGTGTTGCCGGTCTCTTTGATCTCGGTCAATACCTGTTCATAGTCTGCAGGGTCCACAATTACGGTCACATCACGAAAATTTTTAGCCGAGGCCCGCAGCAGGGTGGGGCCGCCGATATCAATATTTTCAATGGCATCGGCAAGGCTGCAGTTTGGATCTGCTACGGTTTTTGCAAAGGCATACAGGTTTACGGCCACGATATCAATGGGTTTGATTCCGTGTTCCCGGCACTGCTGCTGGTGATCCGAATTCTCACGCTGATTGAGAATACCGCCATGGACCAGGGGATGCAGGGTTTTGACCCGGCCATCGAGCATTTCAGGAAAACCTGTAAACTCGGACACGTCAGTTACTGCGATGTTGCAATCACGCATTTTTTTGGCCGTCCCGCCGGTGGACAGGATTTCAACGCCAAGCTCGGTTAACGACCTGGCAAAATCTTCAATACCGAATTTATCGGTAAGACTGATCAGTGCACGTTCTACCTTTTTCATCATCTTCCTCAAGAGTTAATCTTTACGTAAAAATTCTCTTATCTTTCTGCGATCACGTTTGTCCGGCCTTCCCTCCGGCCTGGAAGCAGGTGCTTTGACAAGTCGTCGCTGCTCCCTGGCAGTCTCACGCCGTCCCTGAGAATCTTCGGTTTCCTCATACAGGGTCCGGGCCACGGCTGCCGGACCACGGCGACTGGACAAGGCCAGGATGTCGACGGTAAACTCTTCTACGCCGCGCTTTATCTGCAACCGGTCACCGACCTGGACGCTACGGGAAGGTTTAATCCGGGCACCGTTCAGATGAACATGACCACCGTTAACTGCTTTAGAGGCCAGGGACCTGGTTTTAAAAAACCGGGCAGCCCACAACCATTTATCTACTCGAACCTTTTCTTCCATCATTTTATCCAAAAATAGGGAACGTAAATACTAGCACATTTTAAGCCTTCCATCAAATTTAAGTATTGCATTGCCCGCACCGGAAAAATAAGGTAATGGATGCATCAGTAAACAGGATGCACAACAATGAACAACCACCTGTAAGGCGCTATGAAACTGCATTCCGTTGGCATAAAAAACTTCACCTGTCCCGTCTCCATCCGGGAGCAGAACGGGTCCAGGCAGCGGACTGTGGCCGAGATCAGTCTGCAGGCCGCCATGCCGCGCCGGTTCAGGGAGTCCTGCGTCGGAATATTCACCGATGTGCTGGCCAGGTACCGCCAGGATATGCATGCTACCATATTTCCTAAACTGCTTGCCGAGGTGCAGACAGAGCTACAGGCCGAAAGGGCACAGATGGAGATGACCTTTCCCTATTTTATTGCCAAGCAGGCCCCGGTCAGCGGGACCGACAGCCTGATGGAATACGGTTGTTGTTTTACCGGCAGTATTGATACTACCCGGGAATTGTTGTTAACCGTTACCGTACCGGTGACCACGCTCTGCCCCTGCTCAAAAGAGATCAGCGAGGCAGGTGCCCATAACCAGCGGGCCGAGGTCACCCTGACCGTTCAACCGCTCAGATTCATCTGGTTGGAAGAGCTGATCAGGCTGGTGGAGAGCTGCGGTTCCTGTGAACTGTACGCCCTGCTCAAACGCCCGGATGAAAAATTCGTCACCGAACAGGCGTATGCCAATCCCATGTTCGTGGAAGATGTGGTCCGGGTGGTGGCTCAGAAGGCCCTTGTCCACCCGGATATCGGCTGGTTTTCAGTGGGGGTGGAGAGCTTTGAATCCATCCACAAGCATAGCGCCTACGCCTATGTGGACAGAGCGGATACGGAAGAAGGACTGGTTACTTGATTGTTTTGCGGTGACAGCACAACGTAAGCGAGTGAACTCGCAGATCATTTTTGAATATTTCAACCAACGCATTGAAATAAAAGGATTTACAGACAACTAACAGTTGCCTGCTTGACAAGACATGGACAACGCGCTATAGAGTATAAATGAATATTCATTCATTAAAATAAGTTGTTTCATTTCAAAAAGAAGGAGGAGAGTGGACATGAAAAAGACATTAATCTGTGGAGTTGCCCTGGCATTTCTGTGTTCCTTAGGGCTTGCCGGCATGAGTCTGGCCGCCGACGACAAGGGACCGGCAGAAATTACTCTTGAATCTACTATTGATAAGGCTAAAAAGCCCAAAACCGCAGTTTTCCCCCATGCCAAGCATCAGGAAAAACTGAAATGCGCTGATTGTCATCACTCCAAGGGTGCCGACGGTAAGCAGGTTGCCTATGTAGAGGGCCAGAAGATTGAAAAATGCGAGTCCTGTCATAACAAGGCTGCCGGCATGCCGGATAAACTTCAGACCTTCAAGGATGCTGCCCATAAAAACTGCAAGGGATGCCACAAGGAAACAGGCAAAAAAGAGTTGACAAAATGTACCACCTGCCATCCTAAAAAGAAATAACGGCAGACCAGCTGTAGAGTCATTTAAAAAAGGCTGCCCCATCCGGGCAGCCTTTTTTCGTTGCATTCTCTTATAGTTTACCAGAGGAGGAAACATCATGAAAAAGACGGTTTCTGTATTGAGCGCGATGCTGTTGACCCTGGCCATGGCTGCCGGCATATGTCTGGCAATGGATAAGGGGCCGGAGGAGTTGGTTCTCAAATCCACTGTTGATCCCGCTAAAAAAGAAAAACTTGCCTTCTTCCCCCATGCACAGCATCAGGGAGAATTTGACTGTGCCACCTGTCACCACGGCAAGGATACTGCCGGTAAACAGGCTGCCTACACGGAAGGTCAAAAAATAGAAAAATGTGAATCCTGCCACAATACCAAGGCCGGAATGGATGAAAAACTCGACACCTTCAAAAAGGCCGCCCATGCCCGCTGCAAGGAATGCCACAAGGCTTTGAAGAAAGAGGGTAAGGAAGCCGGACCGACCAAGTGCAACGGCTGTCATAAAAAAGATTTGAAATAGGAACAGCAGGGACGAGAGAAAAGGAAAAAGGGAAGAGGAGAGGATCGAAAATTACCTGAGCACACCGCCTTTTCTATTCCCTTTTCCCTATTCCCTCATCCCTGCTTTTACTCCACATGCATGCGGGAGATGTCTCCGACCTGGCGGACAAGGGCTCCGAGGGCGGTGAGCAGGTTTAAACGGTTTACACGAACTGCCTGGTCTTCGGCCATGACCATAACGTCGTCGAAAAAACGATCCACCGGCTTTTTCATGGCCAGCATTTTTGCCAGCGCCTGCCTGTAATCACGATTCTCAATCAGCGGCTCCACCTGCCTGCTGACTTCCTTAAACATGGCAAACAGCTCACGTTCCGCCTCTTCAGCAAACAGAGATTCATCGACTGTAGTTTCACGATTATCCTTGATGATATTACGAATTCTCTTAAAAGATCCGGCCAGGACAGCAAAATCTTCATGACTACGGATACTGTCCAGGGCCTCGATACGGGCCAGGCAGTCGGTGAGGTCGTCAAAATCGACCGCAGTAGCGGCCTCAACCGCTTCCTGTTTCAGGCCTGCTGCAGTCAAGTCGTTTTCAAAACGGAGCCGGATAAAAGACAACAGCTGCTCCAGGGTATCTTCCTTTGCTTCAATCTTGCCTGCGTAGCCGACTAAAGCCTTCTCTATAAGATCAATCAGCGACAGGGACAGAGCCTGACTGCGGATAATATTAATCAGGCCGATGGCCAGGCGACGCTGGCCAAAGGCATCCTTATTGCCGGTTGGCCGCTCACCGATGGCAAAGCAGCCGGCCATGGTATCGATTCGGTCTGCCAGGCCGACAATGGCTCCCAGCAGGGACGAGGGAAGTTCTCCACCGGCACGAACAGGCAGATAGTGCTCGTGAATGGCAGCAGCCACTGCAGGCTTTTCGCCGTCGAGCAGTGCATAGTCACGGCCTATAATTCCCTGCAGGGACGGAAACTCACCCACCATCTCAGTGAGCAGGTCTACCTTGGCAAGCCTGGCCGCCCGATCCGCGTCCTCTTTCAGTGACGGGTCCAGCAGCCCCGCAAGATGGGAGGCAAGGGCAACTACCCGCTCACTCTTTTCCGCCATGGTACCCAGTGTATGCTGGAAGATGATCCCGGAAAGGTCATCCATGCGGCTGGCCAGGGTCTTTTTCTTGTCCTCGTTAAAGAAAAAGAGGCCATCCTCAAGCCGTGCCCGCAGGACGCGCTCATGGCCGCTGACTGCGAGTTCACGATCTTTGATATCGGTGTTGTTAACAGCAACAAAAATCGGCATCAGTTTGCCGTCTTTGTCAACGACCGGGAAATACTTCTGGTGTTCGCGCATAGAGGTAATCAGGGCTTCATCGGGCAGGTCCAAAAACTTTTCATCAAAGGAGCCGCACACGCCCCAGGGGATTTCAACCAGGTTGGTCACCGTGTCTATCAACCCCTCATGCAGGACAGGTTTACCGCCCTCCCCAACCCGTTCATAAACCGCCTTCTTTACCTCCTCAAGTACCAGGCCACGCCTCTGCTCCGGATCAGCTATAACCGACTTCTCTGCCAGCAGTTCAAGATACTGAGCAAAATCATGTACCTCTTCCGGTTGCGGTGCCATAAACCGGTGGCCCGGGGTCGTATTCCCTGACTGGATCTTTTCAACAGTAAAATCGATTACCTTGCCGTCATACAGGGCCAGCAGCCACTGGATTGGCCGGGCAAAGCTCAAAGTGCTGTCGGCCCAGCGCATAGACTTGGGAAATGGAATAGAACGAAGCAGTTCTTCAAGCAGACCGGGCAGTAACTTGTCGGTTGCCAGCCCCTTGACCTCTTCCACGGCCATCAGGTACTCCCCCTTGGCAGTATCAACGACCGCCAACTCCTCGACTGCAACGCCCCTGGAACGAGCAAATCCCATTGCTGCTTTGCTTGGATTGCCGTCTGCATCGTATGCAGCTTTCTTTGCCGGTCCGATATATTCCTGACGGCGGTCCGGCTGGCTTTCCTGAAGTCCATCCACCGCTAAGGTCAATCGTCGTGGAGTTCCCACCGACTGCACCCGTCCAAAGGCAAGACCCAACTCTTTGAACTTAGCCTGGGCAGCCTGTTCCATAAAAGAGAGTGCAGGGTTTATATAGCCGGCAGGGATTTCTTCGGTTCCAATTTCAAAAAGTAATTGTGACATTGTAAAAAAGGTTCAGGGTTGAAGGTTCAAGGTTGAAGGCTGAAGGTTTTGGATATAGAGGGATAACATCGCTCATGCTGATGTACAATCAGAGGTGTTATACTTTGAAATTTCTCGTTTCTTACACGCGTTGTCGGGGTACAAAGCGATGGTATCCCTATTTTGTTTTTCGTGTTTTTCGTGTGTTTAGTGGTTCCATCTCAGGGACCTTCAACCGAGGCAAAGGTTGAGTAGCCGTCGGCAAGATTTTCCACCACCACCCGAAACCATCCTATTGCCCTGGTATCGGCAAGCACTTTACCAAGCTGCCTGCACATGGATTCAACCGATACGGACAGATCAGGATTTGCAATAATACCTTGCTGAACCAGACTGATCAGATCTTCAATCCAGATAAATTCATTGAAACGAACCGCCACCCGGGCATAGCCCCAGCGTCCCATGGACCTGGGCAAGCCGTCACCGGAACGCTCTGATCCGGGCAGGGTTATGGGAACATCCACTTCCATTACCAAGTCATCATTATCTTGCAGCGAACCGTGCATCCTGCACTCATAACGTTCTGTACCGATGGATCCGACGGTGGGTGTCTGCTCCAGAAAGTAGGGAAATCCGATTTCAAGATGAGCAGCTTCGGCATCAAGACGCTGTTTCATCTCTTCCAGAATCAAATGAAACTTATGCAGGTTGAACTCACCGTGGAACCTGTTCAGGATTTCGACAAAACGGCTCATATGCGTTCCTTTGAACCGGTGAGGCAGATTGACATACATGTTGACTGTAGCAACCGTATGCTGAATCTTTTTTTCACGATCCAGGACCGTTATCGGATAAGAAATTGTTTTAACACCGACCTTTCTGATATTGATACGCCGGTCGTCACGCAGGTTCTGGATGTCTTTCATGGGGCAGGACTAAGGTAGCCGAGACTAATTGAACTCATGGAACATTCTTTGCTTTCCGTGAGCCTCTGATCAATCAAGATATTTATGAACAGCGGCCTTGAGTTCATCCATGTTCGCTGACTTGACGATATATTCCTCAGAGGCCCAGGTACCGAAATCCTCCTTGTACTCCTGATAGGCAGAGCTTAGAATAATCGGCAACTCGGCATTCATCTCTTTCATCTGGCGCAACACTTCAATACCGTTCATGCCCGGCATATTGATATCCAGGATTACCAGGTCCGGCGGATTATCTTTGAATATCTTCAGTGCTTCCTCACCGTTAATGGCCGAGTCAACCAGATAGCCCTCATCTTCGAATTCTTCACGGTACAACAGCTGAATACCGTCTTCATCATCAACGAGCAGAATTTTCTTTTTGTCTTCCACTGATTCCTCCGTTACCAACCACAGGGGTATTGCTTTACGGTATTCATTTGCTTCATGGTTGCCGGCTACAGCTCTATTTCACGCAGATACCGGCAGGTATCTTCAGGGGGCATGGGGTTGATATAAAAACCAGTTCCCCACTCAAAACCGGCAATACTGGTCAGTTTGGGAACAATTTCAAAATGCCAGTGAAAATGATCCAGCGGCTGCGATCGAAGCGGCTGGGTATGCAGCACAAAATTATAGGGCACTCCCGGGATACAGGCATCAAGACGCCTGAGGCTCTCGGAAAATATCTCGGTGAGGGCGGACAGGGATGCATCATCCTGGTTGATATACGAGGAGTGGTGCCTTCTCGGCATAATCCACATCTCAAATGGCGTTCGGGGAGCAAAGGGAGCCAGGGTGACGAACTTGTCGTTTTCACACACCAGCCGGATGTCCTGCTGGATCTCCTGGCGGATGATATCACAAAAGATACAACGGTCTTTATACTTATAGTAGGACAGGCTGCCCTCGAGCTCAGTAACCAGCATCCGAGGCAGAATGGGCAGGGCAACAAGCTGGGAATGGGAATGTTCAAGCGATGCCCCGGCCGCCTTGCCGTAATTTTTAAAGACCATAACGTAAGAAAAACGATCATCGCGGGACAGGTCACGTATACGATCTCGAAAGGCACGAAAGGTCAAGATCATCTGATCATGAGGCAGGAACGTAAACCGGTCCTCATGATTCGGGCTCTCAATAACCACCTCATGGGCACCAATGCCGTTCATGCGGTCGTACAGTCCTTCTCCCTGTTTATCAATCTCCCCTTCAATGACCAGGGCAGGATACTTATTGGGGACCACCCGCAGTTTCCAGCCGGAAGAATTTCTCTCCATACCCGACTGGCGGCCATAGACCAGTACCTCATCCGGGGTTGTTTTCTCGTTACCGGGACAAAGAGGACAAAAACCGCCCTTGCTTGCAGGGGTTTCGACCACAAAATCCGTGGGACGTTTACTGCGCTCCCTGGCAATTATTATCCAACGGCCCAGGATAGGATCCTTACGTAATTCCGGCATTGTTACTACCGCCCCTGGGCTTTCTCCCGTTGCTCCTGCTTAGTCTTACAATCTATACAGAACTTGGCTACCGGTCGTGCCTCAAGACGCTTGATTCGTATCTCTTCACCACATTCATCACAAACACCATACGTCCCTTCGTCTATGCGGACAATGGCCTCGTCAATTTTATCGAGCAGTTTGCGTTCCCTGCCGCGCAGACGTAGCTCAAAACTTCGATCCGATTCCATCGTGGCACGATCATTGGGATCAGGAATATTACCATTCTGGCTGGTCATATCGGTGAGCGTCTGCTCAACATCAGAGATGATGTCTATTTTCATCTGCTCGAGCTGCTCTTTAAATGTCTGCAGTTGCTTACTGTCCATGAGTTACTCTCCGGTCGTCGGTTTGGGCCGGTTATTGTTTTCAATGCAGGTAACAGGCAATTTCTACATCTGATTTCCACGATTTACTTCAGCGTCTTGATGTACACTCAACAGATTGCTTTACTTATCAGAATTCCTGACAAAATCACCGCTTTTGCCGCCGCTTTTCTTTACCAGCCTGACCTGTAAAATTTCCATTTCCTTGTCCACAGCCTTACACATATCATATATGGTAAGAGCTGCAACAGAAACAGCTGTCAACGCTTCCATTTCGACACCTGTCCTGCCGCTAATACCGACAGTGGCCTCTATACCGATAGTATAGCTTTCATCATGAAAAGAAAAGGAAACATCCGCCTTGGTAATCGCCAGAGGATGACAGAGAGGAATCAGGGAATCCACCCTCTTGGCAGCCATTATGCCGGCAATCCGGGCGACTCCAAGGACATCACCCTTTTTTATGGTCCCGGCCTGAACCATCTCGTAGGCTGCGGGAATCATGGATATTCGTCCTTCGGCAGTGGCAACCCGCACGGTTTCCACCTTGCCGCTGACATCCACCATCCGGGCATTACCGGCATCGTCAAAATGGCTGAATTTTATCTTCATAGGTTAAGGGGCTCGGGGCTAGGGACTGGAAAAAAACCTGCTTAGCCCTTGTCCCTGTCTTTACATATTTTCTGTTTCTTTTTCTTTCTTCAGTTTGTTAAAATGACCATGGAACAGCTTGGAGAAAAAACCTTCTTCCTCCTCCACGCACTGGTCATCAAATTCCTGCAGCAGTTCCTTCTGTTTTTTGCTGAGTTTGGTCGGCGTCTGTACCTGAATTTCGACGACCATATCACCACGACTTCCACCCCGCAGACTCGGCACGCCGTCACGGCGCAGGGTAAAGCGTTCAGCGGATTGAGTCCCGGCAGGTATTTTCAGTTTGGCAGAGCCATGAATAGTCGGAACATCCACCTCGCAACCAAGGGCGGCCTTGACCATGGGCATGGGATAACGCAGGAAAATGGTCTGACCGTCGCGCAGAAAAAACTCATGATCCTGTACATGAATAATGACATACAAATCACCGGACGGACCACTACGGCGCCCACCTTCGCCCTCACCGGTTAAACGCATGCGGGAACCGGTGTCAACCCCGGCTGGTATCTTGAGTTTGACCGTTTTCTTCCGGTTTACCAGTCCTTCACCATTACAGTCAGTACAAGGCTCGGCAACGACCTGACCGGAACCGTGACACTGAGGGCAGGTTGAACTGACCTGGAAAAACCCCTGGGAACGAATAACCTGGCCGCGGCCATTACAGGTAGGACAAGTCTGGGGTTTATGGCCCGGGCGGGCACCCGATCCCTCACATGTCCAGCAGGTCTCACGTTTGGTTATCTCGACCTCCTTTTCAACACCATGCACAGCGTCCATGAAGGATATTTCCAGATCATAACGCAGATCATCCCCCTGCACCGGCGCATTGGGGTCACGCCTGCGGGTACGGCCGCCAAAACCGAACAGATCTCCGAACATTTCGTTGATATTGGAAAAGATATCTCCGGCATCACCGGGACCGGAATAGCCGGTATTCTTTAACCCTTCATGGCCATACGTATCGTAAATTCGGCGTTTTTTCTGATCACTGAGCACCTCGTAGGCCTCAGCAGCCTCCTTGAATGATGCTTCGGCCTCAGCATCATCGGGGTTACGATCAGGGTGATACTTCATAGCCAGCTTACGGTAAGATTTTTTTATAACCTCTCCGTCGGCATCCCGAGAAACCTCAAGGATCTCGTAATAACATCTACTCATGATTTGATGATACCCTGTCTATGCCTGTTCTTCTTCAACTTCCGGCTCAGCAGCCTCTGCCCGGGCAGCCTCTTCACTTGCCCGACGCTGCCCGGGAAGATCCATGACATTATCAAAACTCACGTCACCGGCAGCAATTTCACGTAGGGTCATAACAACTTCCTTGTTTTTTCCCTCAACCAGAAAGGGCTCTCCCTTTCTGTGTTGGCGGATACGTTCAACAGCAAGGTGAACCAAGGCAAAACGGTTATCATCACCTACCTGCTCAAGACAGTCTTCAACAGTAATACGAGCCATTTACGGCCTCCTGTAAAAATAAATAACAAAACTTTGGCGTACTGTATCTGTTATACAATGGGACACAGTTACAATGAAATCAATAGGAAAATAAGGAAAAAGGGAAGAGGGAAAAGGAAAGAACCTGCTGACGGCCTGTTTCCTTTTCCCTCTTCCCTTGTCCTCAGCTACTTTTCAAACGGGTTGCGCAGCAGCAGTGTCTCTTCGCGATCCGGCCCCACAGAGACAATTACCGGTGCGACCCCGGAAATATCCTCAATACGCTTGACATAATCCCTGGCCTTCTGCGGCAGGTCGGCAAAATCACGCACCTTAGTGATGTCTTCGTCCCAGCCGTCCACCTCTTCATAAACGGGCTTGGCCAGAGCAGTTTTGCGGATATTACTCGGCATACAGTCAAAGACTTCACCTGCAACGGTATACTTTCGTCCGATCTGAAGCCTGGGCTGACCGGACAGGACATCAAGCTTGGTAATGGCAAGACCGGTAAGACCGTTTAAGCGGACGGCATCGTTTGCAACCACCATGTCAAGCCAGCCACAGCGACGGCGACGACCGGTGGTGGCACCGAATTCTCCACCTTTTTTCTGTAGTTCATCAC
>Ga0209013_10004555_pt1 | contig 12132 bp, 6 predicted proteins | sample Cruoilmetagenom2_FD_187291 | JGI IMG/M metagenome (GOLD analysis project Ga0209013, IMG submission 187291) | Oil polluted marine microbial communities from Coal Oil Point, Santa Barbara, California, USA - Sample 2 (SPAdes) (version 2) | ecosystem: Environmental > Aquatic > Marine > Oil seeps ...
GCACCACAAAAACCGTCGTGCTGGGATTGTGGTGCGGGCGTCCCGCCCGCACATCGCCGTTGCCGGCCCGGCGCCGTTCCGAAATTCGATGTTGAATTCTGCAAGAGGCTCGGCTGAAAGCTGAGAGTTGAGGGCTAACAGCTCCCGAAGATTCCCAGATGCTCCGCCACCTCGCCGAAGAACTCATCGAGGTCCGCGTCGGCGAAGAAGCGCCGGGGCCCCGGCGATAGACCCACCTCGCCCCGGTTGACCACCACCACATCGCCCCCCGCTTGCTCGGGCAGGAAGGCCGCGGGAAAGACCGTGAGGGAGGAGCCGAGAACCAGCAGCAAATCGCTGTTGCTCACCATCGCCGCCGCCGGCTCGAGGTCGCGCACCGCCTCGCCGTAGAAGACGACATCCGGTTTGATCAACCCTCCGCAGGAGCACCGCGGGACGTCGACCTTTCGCAGGAGCTCTTCTATCTGCGAGAGCTCGAACGGCTCCCGGCATTCAAGACAATGGCTGCTCCAGTAATCCCCATGGACGGCGATCACCCGTCGCGAGCCCGCGCGCTGGTGGAGGAAGTCGATGTTTTGGGTAACCACGGCGGTCAGCCCGCCCTTCGCTTCGAGCCCGGCAAGGAAGCGGTGGGTGAAGGTGGGCTCGATACCGCCGATCAGACCAAGGAAATCACGGGTGAACTCGTAGAAGGGAGCCGGATTCCTGCGAAAGGCGCCGATCTCGAAGACCGCCTCGGGATCATAGCGGCGGGTGACAAAAAGCCCCTGAGGCCCGCGGAAGTCCGGGATCCCGGCAGCCGTGGAGACACCGGCGCCGGTGAGGGCGACAATCGCCCGCGAGCCGCGGATGAGTTCGGCGCATCCCCGCGCGTCAATGTCCTGAGCCCGAATATCTCACCAGCTTCCTGCTGCGGCCGCAGATCTGCACCAATGTCTTGGCACATCTCATCCGGCAGAACACCTCATCTTAGTCTTTTGACAATGAAATTCTACGCTGGATGGCATCAACCTGTTAGCCGATAGCAAGACCCATAACCCACACCCCATAGCCCATTGCCCAGCCTCTTGCGAAATCCTGTCATCCCGAGCGAGGGAGTCCGACGACCGAGTCGAGGGATCCCCCGAAGCGGGGGATAAGCCGATATATCAGCATTCTCCTACTTCAGGGGATCCTTCGACTCGCTTCGCTCCCTCAGGATGACAGGAATTTTGCAGGCGGCTGAGCTATAGCTCATAGCCTATAGCCCATAGCTCACAGCCTCCGGCGGAGCCGGAACCTCCTCGGTTCCGGCTCCGCCGGGTTGCTATAGTTAAGTAGGAACCCTTCTGCAGGAGTCGAGCATCGATCTGAACAGTCTCTCCATCACCGTCCAGCTCGCGATAGCGGTCACCCTTTGCGTGTACTTCCTCCTTCTCGGAAGGATGGTGCGGCTTCGCGAGGTGAGGCTGTGGCTGCTGGCATGGCTGGCCGACGCCATCGCGTTGACCGCGGTCTTTGTCCACGCCCACGCCGCGATCCCCGGGGTCGGAGAGCGAATCACCCTCGTCCTCTACCTCGCCGGCAAAACGGTTTTCGCCATTCTCATGGTCTACGGCGCGCGACACCACCTGCGCCCGGGCGTCGAGCCCAGGATCTCCTCCGTCGGCCTCCTGATCTTCGTAACGGCGTGGAGCCTGATTCTCGGCCTTGCGGTGCCCAGCCTGTGGCAGGCCCAACTTGCCGAGAGTACGCTCGTCGGCCTGGTCTTCCTCACCGGCGGGGTCACCGTCCTGCGCCACCCCCGCTCCCCCATTTCGCGGTGGCTGGGATGGGCGTTGATTCTCGAGGGGGCACTCTTTCTCTACTCCGCGATCGTGCTGGCTCCGGCGCTGTGGGGGAACCAGTCCGGCTTCTCCTATCTCAGTTACTCCTCGTTCTTCGATGCATGGACCGAGCTCTTGCTCGCCTTGGCCTGCACCGCGGTCCTCGCCGATCGCAGCGAGGAGAGTTTGCGCTACGCCAACCGCGAGCTTCTCGAGTCTCAACAGCGACTGAGCCGCCTGGTCGATACCGATCCTCTCACCGGCCTTGCCAACCGGCGCCGGCTGCGCGGGGCGATGGACGGTGCATCGGAGACGGGCGGCGCGTTGATCTTCATCGACATCGACGAGTTCAAGGAGGTCAACGACCTCTTTGGGCACGCGGTCGGCGACTCGACCCTGCAGCGTCTGGCCCACCTCATCGTGGAACAGTTCCGGCCCGAAGACCTCGTAATTCGTTGGGGGGGCGACGAGTTCCTCGTGGTTGCGCCCGGAATGGACCGGGTCAGCGCCAGGACCCGGCTCGCCGCCATGCGTGAGGCCCTCGATAATCCGGCAATCGAAGGGCCGCCAATCACCTTCTCGGCCGGGATTTCCGAGCTCTTCCCCGGGGGGGATCCCAGCAAGGCCCTCGAGGAGGCGGACCGGCGTATGTTCTCCGAGAAGCGGGGCCGGTAGGACGCTGGTGTCGGATCGCTTCCGTCCCCTGTCCCTCGAGCACCTCGTGGGGTGGATCGCCGACGAGCTCGCCGCCAAGTCCTCCATATTCGGTATCCCCCGCGCCCTTTTCTTCACGCCCTCCGCCCACGACCGCTTTCGCGCTGAGGTTTACGGTCATCCCCTGGAAACACCCATCGGCGTGGCAGCGGGTCCCCACTCGCAGCTTTCCCAGAACATCGTGGTGGCCTGGCTCTGCGGCGGGCGATTCATCGAGCTCAAGACTGTGCAGACCCTGGACCGCATCGAGGTCTCGAAACCCTGCATCGACATGCAGGACGAGGGCTACAACGTCGAGTGGTCACAGGAGCTCCTGGTCGAGGAGTCCTTCCACGAGTACCTCAACGCCTGGGTCCTCATCCACGCACTGCACCGCCACCTCGGACACCCCGGGCCCGATCCAGGCGTGATCTTCAACCTCAGCGTCGGTTACGACCTCAAGGGCCTTCACCAACCCAATATGCGCTGGTTTCTCGACCGCGTGGAGGACCCCAGCGAGGATTTCGAACGCTGTTTGGAGACCGTGGCTCGACGCTTTCCCGAGGCGGGGGCAGCGCCGGTGCCACCGAGGATGTCGGACAACGTCACCCTTTCCACAATGCACGGCTGCCCGCCCGAGGAGATCGGCGCGATCGTCACCCACCTCCTGGAGGACCGCGGGCTCCATACCAGCGTCAAGCTCAACCCCACGCTCCTCGGTGCCGCGAAGGTGCGCAAGATCCTCGGACAACACCTCGGCTACCTTGATGTGACGGTCCCCGAACGGGCGTTCTCGGAAGACCTCGCCTACCCCGACGCGGTGGCCATGCTCCGCGAGCTCAAGGCTGCTGCCACCCGTCACGGCCTGGTCTTTGGAGTCAAGCTCACCAACACCCTGGCGGTGGAGAACCACCGCCGGGTATTCGCCCCCGGCGAGCACACCATGTACCTCTCCGGCCGGCCACTGCACGCGCTCACCGTGCAGCTCGCCGATCGCCTGGCGACGGATGTCGGGCGCCCCCTGCTCATGTCCTTCTCCGGCGGCGCCGATGCCATGAACGTCGGCTCGTTGCTGCGCGCCGGGATGCGAACGGTCACAGTCTGCTCGGACCTCTTGAAGCCCGGCGGCTATCTGCGTCTCGGCCAGTACCTCGAGAACATCGACTCCGAAATGGAACAGGCGGGCGCCACAAAGCTGGACGATTTCATTCTCGCGGGGACGGACGGTTCCGCCTCCTCAATCGATGAGGCCGCTCAATACAACCTTCGCAGGTACGCCGAGGAGGTGCTTGAAAACCCCGCCTTCCACAAGGAGACCTACGACCGGTCCCACACCAAGACCACGCGCCGGCTCGGTCTCTTCGACTGTGTCCGGGCGCCTTGCACCGACGCCTGCGACGTGGACCAGAAGGTCCCCGACTACATGCGCAGGGTGAGAGACGGAGATCTTCACGCGGCCGCCGCGGTCACCCGCGAGGACAATCCGCTGGCGTCGATCCTCGGCCGCACCTGCCACCATCCCTGCGAACCGGTCTGCCTGCGGACCCACATGGACCAACCGCTGGCCATCCGCGAGATCAAGCGCTTCATCACCGAGCACGAACCACCAGCCGCCGGGCAGCCTAAGCCAAACCTGGGGGAAGCCGGAATCGCGGTGATCGGCGGTGGACCGTGCGGCCTGGCGGCCGCAACATTTCTCGCCCGGGCCGGGCACCGGGTGGTCATCTTCGAGGCCAGACCGGCCAGCGGTGGCATGGTCTCGGCGACCATCCCGGACTACCGCGCCGCCGGCCGCGCCGTCGAGCAGGATCTCGAGCACATCCGTGCCCTCGGCGTCGAGGTTCGCCACAGGCAGGAGATGGGCCGCGACTTCTCGTTGGCCTCGTTGGGCGACCAGGGATTCCGCCATGTGGTCATCGCGGTCGGCGCCCGCCTCGGACTCGGCCTCGGAATCGAGGGCGAGGGCAGCGTCGGCGTCCTCGACGGCCTCGATTTCCTGCGCGCCGCCCGCTCCGGCCAGCCTCCGTCCCTCGGGGCGAGAATCGGCGTTATTGGCGGCGGGGACGTGGCTATGGACTGCGCCCGAACCGCCCTGCGGCTAAGCGACGGCAGGGTCGACGTTTTCTACCGCCGCACCCGCGCCCAGATGCCGGCCCAAAAGGAGGAGGTTCGCGACCTCCTCGGCGAAGGAGGCGGGCTCACCGAGCTCGTGGCGCCGCGGCGAATTCTCAGCTCGGATGGCCGGCTCGATGCCGTGGAGATGGTGCGGATGCGCCTCGGAGATCCGGATGCCTCGGGCCGCCGCCGCCCCGAGGAGATTCACGGCAGCGACTTCGAGGAGGCCCTGGACACCCTGATCGTCGCCATCGGGCAGCGGCCGGACCTCGGGTTCTTCGGCTCTGCCAAGGTTGAGCTCACGCCTTCCGGCTACCTGGCGGTCGACCCGGAGACCCTCGAGACGTCACTAGCAGGAGTCTTCGCGGGCGGCGACATCATCGGCGACGGTCCGGACAGCATCGTCAAGGCCTGCGGAGACGGTCGCCGCATCGCCACCGCCATCCACACCCGCGAACAGGGAATATCAAATCCCGTGAGCTTCGCTCCGGCGCCATGGCCCGATTTCGACGTCGTCGATCTCCTCAACCGCCGATCGAGGCAGGAACCGCGGGTGCCGATCCCCCACAGGCCCTTCTCGGGCCGTTCCGACTTCGCCGAGGTTGTCCTCACCCTCACACCGGACGTGGCCGCACACGAGGCCTCGCGCTGTCTTGACTGCGACCTGATCTGTAGCACCTGCGACGGCGTCTGTCCCAACCGGGCGATCCTCACCTACCAATCCCGGCCCGGCATCTTGCAGATCCCCCAGCTCCGAGCTTCGGGAAGCGAGATCTCGGCGGATGGGAACGCCGAGATTCGCATCGAGCAGGGCCCCCAGGTGGCGGTGATCGCCGATCTCTGCAACGAGTGCGGCAACTGCGTCACCTTCTGCCCCACCGCAGACAGGCCGTGGCGCGACAAGCCCCGCCTCTTTCTCAATCGCGGGGACTTCGAATCAGAGCAGGAAAACGCTTTCATGCTCCTGACCCACCGTGGAAGGCGGGGGCTCCAGGCGCGTTTTGGGTCCGAGCTGCATGAGCTTTTCCACGATGGCCTCCATTTTCGCTATTCCTCCCCTGCCATTCGGCTCGTCCTCGACTCCGACACCCTTGCCGTCTGCGAGGCGGCCGTCGGACCCGCGCCGAAAGAGGAAGAACTGGTGGCCGCCACTCACCTCGCGGCCATGGTCACCATCCTGCGCTCATTGACCGAAACCGTGCCCGAGCTTCCTCTGATCGAGGCGGATTCCTCGTGGTTGCTTTAGACTGAAGCTGACCATGCGAACACGTTTCGTCAACCTGCGGATCTCAACCGGTGACAACGCCACCGAGGCCGTTGAGCTGCTGGTGGATGACGGACGCTTCGAGGAGATTCTCCCGGCCGGTGAGGACACCGCCGCCGGCGACGAGGAGTGGATCGACCTCGAAGGCGCTCTCGTTCTGCCCGGCGCGATCGACGGTCACGTTCATTTCGACGACCCCGGCTTCACCCATCGCGAGGACTTTTCGAGCGGCACCGCGGCGGCAGCAGCCGGCGGCGTGACCTGCGTCGCCGACATGCCATGCACCTCGCTCCCGCCGATCACAACGACCGATGCCCTGGAGAACAAGCTCAAGGTCATTGGCCCTAAAGCCCACGTCGACTACCTGTTGTGGGGCGGTGTCTCGGCCAACGCCATGGAGGACTCCCGGTGGTCTGAAATACTCGTCGACCTGGTGGACGCAGGTGTGGCCGCCATCAAGGTCTATGCACTCTCGGGGATGGAGACCTTTCGCGATCTCTCCAATGCGCAGATTCGCGAGGTCCTTGCCCAGACCCACCGTCTCGGAATTCCTGTGGGGGTCCACGCGGAGGACCGCAACATCGTCCGCCAATTCACCGAACGGGCCCGCCTTCGCGGCGAGGATTCCCCTGCCGCCTATGCCGCCTCGCGCCCGCCCGCCGCGGAAGCGTCCGCGGTAACCGCGGTTGTCGAGGCTTGCCGGACCACCGGTGCAAGAGTCCATATCGTCCACCTCGCCGCCGGTGAGGCGCTCGATGTGGTCAGCGCCGCCCGTCTCGAGGACCTTCCCATCTCGGCCGAGACCTGCCCCCACTTCCTCGAGTTCACGATCAAGGACTTCGAGCGCATGGGATCGCTGCTCAAAACCGCGCCCGTAGTCAAGGCAGCAGCCGACCGCGAGCGCCTGTGGCAGGGTCTCGCCAGCGGAGAGATCTCCTTCGTGGCCACCGACCACGCCGCCGCCCGCTGGCCGGAGGAGAAGGAGACCGGCTCTATCTGGACCGACTATGGGGGCGTTCCCGGCGTCGAGCTGATGCTGCCCTACCTTTACTCCCAGGGGTTCTGCAACGGCCGCATCACCCTCGAGCGGCTGGTCGAGATCACCGCCTCGGAACCGGCCCGTTTCTTCGGCATCAACCACCGCAAGGGGCACCTCAAGGCAGGCTTCGACGCCGATTTCGTGGTCTTCGACGAGCGCGCCCGCTGGACCGTCCGCTCCGAACATCTCCACAACCTCAACCGCTACACGCCGCTCGAGGCCCGCGAGCTCACCGGCCGAGTGCACGCGGTCTACCTTCGCGGCCATTGCGTCTTTCAACGCCACGCGGACGGCTCGGAGTTTTTCGCGCCCGCAGGAATCGGTGAGTGGATCCGGCGGGGCCTCGCGTGAGCCCCGAGCCGTCTTTTTCTTCTCCGGTCCAAATCCTCCACAACGGCGTGGTGTGTACCGGCGGCGCCGAGCCTGAGGTCCTCAATGGAAGCGCGGTGGCGTGGTCCGGCGACCGGATCGTGGCCGTAGGCCCGGAGGCCGAACTCAACGAGCGCTTCGCGGGGGCCGCCCGTCTCGACGCTCGGGGAGGGATGGTCCTGCCCGGTCTCATAAACCTCCACCACCACCTCTACTCCGCCTTCGCCCGTGGCCTCGCGCCCGCGACGCCGCCACGCGACTTCGGGCAGGTCCTCGACGGTCTCTGGTGGCGGCTCGATCGGGCCCTTTCACCAGAAACGGTGCGCCTTTCGGCTCTCCTCGGCGCAGCAGACTGCATCCGTTGGGGCTGCACCACCCTGTTCGACCACCACGCATCCCCCACCTGCATCCGCGGAAGCCTCTCAACGATTGCGGAAGCCCTCGAGGAGGCCGGTCTCTCGGCAGTGCTTTGTTATGAGATCAGCGACCGCAACGGGCACCACGAGGCGCTCGCCGGTCTCGACGAGAATCTCGACTTCATCGCCGGCCACCAGGATCACCCCAGCCTGCGCGGGACCCTTGGGCTGCACGCCAGCTTCACCGTCTCCGACGAGACCCTGGATGCGATCGCCGAGCGCCGGCCGAAGGGCTGTGGATGCCACGTTCACGTTGCCGAGGATCGGCTTGATTTGCAGGTGTCCGAAGTCGCCTTTGGTGCGGCTCCGATCGAGCGCCTCCATCGCTGGGGCCTGCTCGACGAGCGGGCCCTCCTGGTACACGGAATCCACCTTACCGCCGCCGATCGCGCCGTGGTCGCCGACAGCAGCTCGGTGATCGTCCACTGCCCGGAGTCCAACGCGAATAACGGGGTCGGCCGTCTCGACGTCGAGCGTGTTGCGGCCGAAGGGTGCACGGTCGCCCTCGGCACCGACGGCATGTCCTCGGCGATGCTGCGCTCGCTGCGCGCGGCCGTCCTCGGCCAGCGCGCTGGAAGGAGGGATCCCGCCGCCGGTTTCGCGGCCTGCCCCCACCTCATGAGCACCAACTCCCTGGTGGCCCGCCGCTTCCTCGATGAGCCCCTGCTCGGCGAGATCGAGCCAGGCGCCCCCGCCGATCTCTGCGTGGTGGATTGCCCACCGCCCACCCCGATCTCGGCCGACAACCTCTTCGGACACCTGGTCTACGGCGCCTCGGAAGCTCCCGTTCGCCACACCATCGCCCGCGGCCGCGTTCTCCTCGAGGACTTCCACCACACCACCCTCGATCCCCTCGCCATCGCCGAGGAGGCCCGCCGCGCGGCCCCCGGCCTCTGGGAACGCTTCCACGCCGTCGACCCCGCCCGCTGCGACTGGCTCCCCATTTGACGCGGCCAGCCCATTTGTCTCACCAGGGTAGGTCGCGAGGACGGCGACGTGGGGTTTCAGGTCTCAGGCTACACAGGCTTCAGGTCTCAGGTCTCAGGTTTCATTGAAAAATTCACGAAAGTTGCAGAAAAGGCCTGACATCACAGAAGTCCAACCGGCAATTCCGGTGCGACCTGCGACCTGCGACCTGCGACCTCGTACCTGAAGCCTGCCATGTGCCTTCCGCCCGCTTCGGTGCATCGTCGGCCTCGCGACGAAACCCGGTGAGAAATGCGGGCCAACGCGGCAGCCTTATCGATCGCCGGTTCCCGGCAAAATCCACTCTGAACAGCCCGTGTTACACTCACTCTCAGGAAAAGGGACGAAAAAGACAACGCAAGCCTGACCACGTGGAGGTCTGAAGGATCATGCCGTCATCTGGGCAGCCTCTGAGTCACTACAAGATCCTTGAACCCATCGGCAAGGGAGGCATGGGAGAGGTCTTCCTGGCCGAGGACACGATCCTCGACCGTAAGGTGGCCCTCAAGTTTTTGCCGGAGAAGGCGCTGCAGGATCCTGTTGCGCGCAAGCGTTTCTTCCGCGAGGCCAAGTCCGCGGCCTCTCTGGACAATCCCTTCATCTGCAAGATCTATGAGACCGGGGAGGTCGATGGCGAGCCTTTCATCGCCATGGAGTTCGTGGAGGGTGAGACCCTCGGGCAGAGGCTCGCCCGGGGCCCGCTCTCCGTCGACGAGTGCATCAAGAGCGCCGTCGAAACCGCAGAGGCGCTGGAGGTAGCTCACGAGCACGGCATCATCCATCGAGACCTCAAACCGGCGAACATCATGCTCACCTCCAAAGGCCACGCCAAGGTGATGGATTTCGGCCTGGCCAAACAGGTCGTGCACCCCGGCGAGCTGGATCCGGAAGGTGAAACGGCTCTTACCGAGAACCTGACAGCCTGGGGGACCGCCGTCGGCACCCTGGCCTACATGTCGCCCGAGCAGCTCCGGGCCGAGCCCCTGCACCCACCAAGCGACATCTTCTCCTTCGGCGTCGTGCTCTCCGAAATGATCACCGGCCGGCATCCCTTTTTCCGCCCCAGCACCGCCGAGACCATCAAGGCCATCATGCACGACCCTCCTCCGCCGCTCGAGTTCGAAGGGGACGACCTTCCGGCCGAGCTGGTGCCGGTCCTCGAGAAGGCACTGGCCAAGGACCCAGCAGAGCGTTACCAGACTGCCGGCGAGTTGGCAGCGGACCTGCGCCAGGTGAGCCGGACCTTGAGCCAGACCCGGTCGCGCCTGCCGTTGCGCAGTCTCGCTGCAGCCGTGGTTGTGGCCGGGATCGTCGTGGCGGTGTCGCTGTTTCTGGCTCTGAGAGACCGGGCGCCCGTCGAGGCCACCACCCCAGACCCACTGTCCGTCCTGATTGCCGACTTCGACAACCAGACCGGAGACGAGGTCTTTTCCGGCGTTCTCGAAAAGGCGACCGCGATCGTGATCGAGGATGCGTCCTTCGTGACCCCGTTCAAAAGGGGCACAGCGCTGAAGGCGGCCGAAGCCATTCGTCCCGGAGCGAACGTGCTCGACGAGGAATTGGCCCAACTCGTGGCCCAGCGCGAGGGCGTGAACATCGTAATCACCGGCTCGATTACCAAGAGCGAAGAGAACTATGTCGTCTCGATGACCGCCATCGATGCGGTCAGTGGTGACGTCGCGAGCCGTCAGCGATTCGAGACCGACAGCCGCGAAGAGGTGCTCACCGCTGTCGGTCGCTTGGCGGGCCAGATCCGAGAGAACCTCGGCGACACGGATCCGGAGGCCATCCGACGGGCGGCCGAAGAGAGCTTCACCGCGACGACGCTGGAGGCCGCCCACGCATACGTACACGCGCAAGACCTGCTGACCGAAGGCAAGTGGCAGGAGGCCATCGAGGCCTTCTCCGCGCTCGTAGAGAATTTCCCTGAAATGGGTCGGGCGTACTCCGGTATCGCCGTCGCCCTGGCCAACATGGGCCGCAGGGAGGAGGCCACCGGGTACTACGAGCTGGCAATGTCCCACATCGACCACATGACCGAGCGCGAGAAGGGACGGACACGGGGCACCTATTACCTGATGACGCGAAACTACGAGAAGGCTTCCGAGGTCTACGAGCAGCTCGTCGACTCCTACCCCTTCGACGAGGCGGCCCGAGTCAACCTGGTCCTCGGCTACTTCTACGGGCGCCAGATGGACAGGTCCCTGGTGGCTGCTCGCGACGCAGTCGAGGCCTTCCCCCACAGCGCCATGGCCCAGGCCAACCTCGCCCTCGTTGCTATGTATGCCTCCGATTTCGAAACCGCGAAGACGCAGGCGGATTTCGTGCTCGAGGCCCATCCCGCCTACGAGACCGCCTACGTGTGCCTCGGGCTCTCTCAGCTCGCGCTCGATGACACCGCAGGCGCAATCGACAGCTATGAACGGCTGGCCGGCATCAGTGACTGGGGCGCGTCGCTGGCCGCCACCGGTCTTGCGGACATCGCCATCTACGAAGGGCGGCTGAATGACGCGGCTACCATCCTCGAGGCGGCGGCAGCCACCGACCTCGAGGGAGGCAACGAGGCCGCCGCGGCCAACAAGCTCTTCACCCTGGCACATGCGGAGCTCACGCGGGGCCGATCTGATCAGGCTGCGGCTGCGGCGCAACGAGCGGTCAAAATTGGTCAACAGGAGCAGGTGCTCTTCGAGGCCGCCAGGGTGTATCTGGAAACGGACCGCAAGGACGAGGCCCTCGCGCTCGCAGCACAGCTGGCCGAGCGTCTCGCGCCCGAGCCCCAGGCCTACGCAAAGCTCATCGAAGGGGAGATCGCACTCGCCAACGCGGAGGCGAATCGTGCGGTTACCCTCTTCAGCGAGGCGCAGGAGATCCTCGACACCTGGATCGGTCGGGTCGATCTTGGGCGGGCGTATCTCGAGAGCGGCGCCTTCCCCGAGGCCCACGCGGAGTTCGAGGCTGCCCTGGCGCGACGCGGTGAGGCAGCCTCGGTCTTCCTCGACGACGTGCCCAGCTACCACTACCTGCCGCCGGTCTACTACTATCTAGGCCGCGCCCTCGAGGGCCTCGGCAGCCCTGGCGCGGCCGACTCCTACCGGGCCTTCCTCGAGATCAAAGAACCCGGCGACGGCGATCCGTTGGTAACGGACGCCCGCCGACGATTCAGTGGGAGCTGAGTCGAGCGTTAACTGAAACGGTCAGTGGTCGGCTGCGCCCGCACTCTTCTCCCTCACTTCAGTACCTTCGCGACGTAGGCGTCATAGAGCCCGAGGTTCGTCTCGCCTGGGAGGGCTCCCCAAGTGGATCCAATCACATAAACGCCCGCAGGACCGACGGAGATACCGTTGCCACTATCGGTAAAGACGGTTCCAAACTGGCGTGTCCAACCCTCGACGCCATCGAGATCGTATTTCCGAGCGAACGGGTCCGCATTTCCCAGATGGGCCTGACCAGGGAGTGCTCCCGAGG
>Ga0209013_10004556_pt1 | contig 12128 bp, 12 predicted proteins | sample Cruoilmetagenom2_FD_187291 | JGI IMG/M metagenome (GOLD analysis project Ga0209013, IMG submission 187291) | Oil polluted marine microbial communities from Coal Oil Point, Santa Barbara, California, USA - Sample 2 (SPAdes) (version 2) | ecosystem: Environmental > Aquatic > Marine > Oil seeps ...
AAATGCTGCACAGGCCCTTTTCTGGAAATATGGCATCGGCAAAGTAACCGTTGAGGAAATCTGCAAAAAGGCCGAAATAAGCAAAATGACATTTTACCGCAACTTTGAGAACAAAAATCATGTGGCCCGGAAAGTACTGGTGCAGATTAAGGAAAAAGGAATGTTGGATTACCGCAGAATTATGGATGCCGATTTACCTTTTAATGAAAAGATACATCTCCTGGTCCGGATGAAACATGATAATAGTGAAAACCTTAGTGAGGAGTTCTTACGCGATATATATGGCGCAACTGAAACCGGGTTGAAAAATACCCTGGAGGAAGGGCAAAAAACCACGATGCAAGCCTTACATGACGACCTGAGCAAAGCACAAAAGAAAGGGGAGATCCGAAAGGACCTGAAGATTGACTTCGTAATATATATGATTAATAGCCTGAATGAAAAGTTGCTGGACAAACGTCTGACCTCCATGTACGGCAGTGCACAGGAACTTGCAGTAGAACTGACCAACTTTATTTTTTACGGAGTAATGCCAAATGATAAGAAATGACAGCACTAACAAGAATCGTATGGATTTTAATGCTGTTAGTTGTCCAGACTTATGGGCAAAAAGGACTGGTGTTCGATGGCCAATTATCTGCTTTTGGTAATTATAGCCCGGATAGTGAACTTGATATTCTGATAGGAGCGCGTTATATTCCCAAATTAGATTATGCCATTCCCCTGGATTCAACCAAAACTTTGGATTTTCAGGTATCTGCCGATATTTACGGAGCTACATTATTTAGTCCGTTTTATAAAGGGGAGGCCGATGGCTATATAGATCCTTATCGAATATGGGCCAGGTATAAAGGGCGTCAGTTTGAAATACGTGCCGGCCTCCAAAAAATAGATTTTGGGGTAGCTACCCTATTGCGCCCATTACAATGGTTTAATGAGATAGACCCGCGTGATCCTCTGGGACTTACAGATGGTGTTTATGCTGTTTTGGGCCGTTACTATTTTCTAAACAATGCTAATATTTGGATCTGGGGTCTTTACGGCAACGAAAACACAAGAGGTTTTGACACCCTAAAGACCTACAAGTACGACCCTGAATTTGGGGGAAGAGTTCAGTTTCCGGTACCCAAAGGAGAATTGGGAATTTCCTACCATCATAGGACTGCAGATTCGGAAGATCTTCCGGGAACTCCCGAGTTTGAAAAAATTCCTGAAAACCGTATAGCGCTGGACGGGAAGTGGGATGTAGAAATTGGATTGTGGTTCGAGGCTTCTTATATTCATAAATCAAAAGATGTTGGCATTCTTACCAATCAGACCCTTTTGAATTTGGGCATGGATTATACTTTCGGAATTGGTTCAGGCCTTAATGCAGTAGTTGAACATCTTATTACCTCCTTTGACACAGATCCTTTTCAATTTGTGAACAATACCAATCTTACAGCTTTGCACCTTACCTATCCGCTAGGGCTTTTTGATAATCTAAGCGTTATAGTCTACGAGGACTGGACCCTTAGTAATACAACCTTTTTTATGAGCTATGAACATCAATTTAAAAAACTTACCGGCTATGTGATGGCCTATTATAATCCGAAGATACAACGGGGCATACAGATAAACGACCTGATCAACGTTTTTGCAGGTCCTGGTTTTCGGTTAATGCTGGTCTATAATCATTAAAACAAATTCTAATGGAAGACAAAAAAAATATTATTAACATAGAACATGTAACCAAGCGGTTCAAGGTAGGTGAGGGTGAGTTTGAGGCCTTAACCGACATAAACCTTAAATTCAAAACCGGGGAATTTGCAGGACTGGTTGGTCCCAGTGGTTCGGGAAAGACCACCCTCCTGAACATTATGGGATCGCTGGACAGCCCAACAGAAGGAAAGGCCATTGTTATGGGGAAGAATATCTCAGACCTGTCGCACAAACAGGCCGCGGAATTGCGTAACAGACATATCGGTTTTGTTTTTCAGGTCTATAACTTATTGCCCGTCTATACTGTTTTTGAGAATGTAGAGTTTGCCCTGATTCTTCAGAATATAGGAAAGGCGGAACGGAAAAAAATGGTAATGGATGCTTTGGAATGGGTAGGCCTGGAGAACATGGCTGATAAAAAACCTGCAAAAATTTCGGGTGGCGAGGGTCAGCGTGTTGCTATTGCTCGAGCCATGGTAAAACGGCCCGAAATTGTGCTCGCCGATGAACCTACAGCCAACCTCGATGCCAACAACGCACATGCCATTATGCAAACCATGAAGCAACTGAACAATGAATTAAATACCACCTTCTTGTTCTCCACCCATGATGAGAAGGTCATGGGGTATTTGGAACGCATTGTCCATTTGGAGGATGGCAAAGTGGCGGAGGATGAATATGTTACAAAGACTAAATATAATATTTAAGGAAGAAGTCAAAACCAGGAGATAAGAACAAATGAAACTTGCATTACATCTCGCTTATAAAAACCTCATGGGGTCCGGTCTTCGTACCTGGCTCAACGTAGCGGTGCTTTCGTTTGCCTATGTAGTGATCATTCTGTATAACGGGATGATAGACGGCTGGAATCAACAAGCCAAACGCGATAGCATTGCATGGGAATACGGTAGGGGTCATTTACTGCATACGGATTATGATCCTTATGATCCTTTTACTTTACAGGATGGGCACGGCACGTTGCCTAAAGATAAATCCCAAAACCTGACACCAATTTTGATTAGACAGGTATCTATTTATCCGCAAGGGCGGATGATATCTGTTTCCCTAAAAGGAATTGCGACTGAACAAAGCATCTTAAAACTTCCAACAAATTTACTTAAACAGAGTAAGGCCGCTATTCCGGGAATTGTCGGGAAACGAATGGCAACATCGGCAAATTTAAAAGAGGGCGACCAGGTGTTGCTGCGATGGCGCGACAAAAACGGCACTTTTGATGCCGCAGATATTACCATTGCCGGAATTTTTGATACGGATGTGCCCACGGTAGATGGCGGACAAATTTGGATTCCTATAGAAAAACTCTGGGAAATGACGGGTTTTACAGAACATGCTACCATGTTTATAGCCGGAAATGCATATCAGCACGAGCTACAGGAAGAATGGAATTTCCGAAGTCAGGAGGATCTGTTAAAAGAACTCAATGACATCATTGCCATGAAGAAAATAAGTGGTTCCATTATGTATTTCTTGTTGTTGGCCATAGCCCTTTTGGCAATTTTTGATACGCAGGTATTATCCATTTTTAGAAGGCAGAAAGAGATTGGCACCTATATTTCTTTGGGGATGACCCGCTGGCAGGTGGTCTGGTTATTTACCATTGAAGGCAGTATGTATAGTATTCTTGCCACCATTTTAGGCAGTATTTACGGTGTTCCGCTGTTTGTCTATTTGGCAAAAAAGGGTATCGGAATGCCCGTGGCCTCCCAGGATATGGGCATTGCGGTAGCGGAACGTATTTTCCCTGTATATGGGATTGGATTAATATTAAGTACGATAGTACTGGTTGTGGTATCAGCGACACTCGTAAGCTTCTTACCCGCACGAAAAATTGCTAAAATGGATCCTGTCGATGCGTTGAAGGGGAAGTTGCAGTGAAAGTTTGTGCGTTTTAGGAAGTGCATAAAAGTGAATGAATAAAGAAGTTAAGGATAGAGAGTTATGAGTAGATTATATAGTAACCAAAGAATGCAATAATCAGATTAGTAATGAAACAAGCAATGCAATTGGCATTCAAGAATATCATGGGGGCAGGGCTACGTACCTGGCTTAATGTACTTGTACTGGCATTTACTTTTGTCGTCATTATTTTCTACAAAGCATTTCTTGAAGGGTGGAATCAACAGGCCGAAAAAGATGCCACAGAATGGGAATACGGATACGGTCAATTACAGCATGCCGACTACGACCCGTATGATCCCTTTACCCTATTGGACGGTCACGGGATTTTGAATAAAGATGAGCAAAAGGGATTAGAGCCCCTGCTAATCAGACAAGCTTCCATTTATCCTGATGGGCGAATGGTATCCATCCTTCTGAAAGGGATACCGGCAGATCAGAACGTTCTTAAACTTCCCACTAAAGCACTCAAAACAAGTGATGCCAACATTCCCGCCATCATTGGAAAACGGATGGCGGCTTCTTCACATCTGGGAATTGGGGATCAGGTTATACTTCGGTGGCGCGATAAGAACGGCACCTTTGACGCCTCTGAAGTTACCATAACCGGCATTTTCAACACCACGGTACCTAATGTAGACAATGGACAAATATGGGTGGAACTAGATAAATTATGGGAAATGACCGGACTTGACCAGCACGCCAGCCTTTTTATCGCCAGCGAAGGGTACGGGCCTGAAAAAAATCCACCCAACTGGACATTCCTAAATCGAGATGTTCTTCTGGAAGATATCAGGGCAATGGTGGAAATTGAAACAATAAGTTCGTATTTCATCTATGGGATACTTTTGTTCATTGCATTATTGGCAATATTCGATACACAGGTACTTTCTGTTTTCAGGAGGCAAAAGGAAATTGGGACCTTGATTTCTCTGGGAATGACGCGGGCCAAAGTGGCGGGTATCTTCACTTTTGAAGGCAGTATGTACAGTATTCTGGCCATTTTAGTTGGGGGAATTTTAGGTTTGGGCCTCTTTGTTCCCACTGCAATGAACGGCATTAGCATGCCGAAAGGGACAGACGAGATGGGGTTTCCCATGGCAGACATTATTTATCCGGCCTATAGCCCACAATTATTTTTTGGTACCGTTTTTATGTTGGTCTCTTTGGCAACGCTTGTGAGCTTTTTACCCGCCAGAAAGATATCCAAAATGGATCCTGTTGACGCATTAAAAGGAAAATTACAATGATACAATTTTTGTTAAAAGGAATTTTAGGAGACAAGAATCGAAGTATTTTGCCAATTATAATCATCACCATTGGCGTAGCCCTAACCGTATTGCTCAGCGGCTACCTGAAAGGGGCCATGGGCGATATTATAGATCAGAATGCCCGTTTTGATACAGGGCACGTAAAGGTGATGTCAAAGGCATATGCAGAGAATAAGGATCAATTGCCTAATGACTTAGCGCTGTTGGGAGTCGATACTTTAATGCAATCATTGAGTGCACAAATCTCACAAATGAAATGGGTAAAGCGAATTCGTTTCGGCGGATTAATGGATGCCCCGGATGCCTCCGGTGAAACCAAGGGCCAGGGCCCGGCCATGGGCATGGCATTGGAACTATTCTCAGAAAATAGCGGGGAAGTTGAACGGCTTAACATTGCCAATTCATTGGTATCAGGAAAAATACCTTCAGAGACTGGAGAAGCTTTGATAGGCCATGATTTTGCACAGAAGTTAGATCTGAAAGTCGGAGATGAGATTACCTATATTGGCTCTACAATGAACGGTGCAATGTCTTTCGAAAACTTTACCGTTACGGGGACTGTCCGCTTCGGTACAGCGGCAATGGACAAGGGTGCCATCATAATAGATATTGGTGATGCCCAGCAGATGATGGACATGGAAAACGGTGCGGGCGAAATCCTTGGGTTTCTGAACGATGAGGTCTATGATGATGATAAAGCACACCAGATTAGTAATACATTTAATTTAAAATATGCGAACAGCACGGATGAATATGCCCCTGTGATGCAACCCTTAAAAGCACAGAACAATTTGGCGGGCTATCTGGATTATGTGGATGTTTTTTCCGTGCTTTTTGTGGGCATCTTTGTCTTCGCCATGTCCATTGTACTATGGAACACAGGACTTTTAGGTGGGTTGCGAAGGTATCAGGAATTTGGAATTAGGCTCGCCCTGGGCGAATCAAAAGGCCATATATACCGCAGCTTGTTTTATGAGTCCGTATTAATCGGGATCATCGGATCTGTAATAGGCTCTGTAATTGGGATAGGGGCAACCTATTATTTACAGGTAGTAGGCATTGATATTGGTGAGTACCTAAGCAACTCCACTATGATGATGCCCTCAGTCATCCGAGCCAAGGTAACCCCATCCTTGTTCTATATCGGTTTTATACCGGGCCTGTTCGCAATGGTTTTAGGCACACTGCTATCGGGAATAGGAATTTACAAGCGAGAGACAGCTACCTTGTTCAAGGAAATGGAGGTATAGTTTTTGTATAGTTTATAAATGGATATAATATAAAATATGTTTTTATGTATAAAATGATTTATTTTCTCCTGGTGCCAGCCATAACTCTGGCACAGGAAAAGGCCCCGAGCCCTGAGAGTATTCTCCAAAAAGTGGACGAGAATATGATTGCAAAAACCAGCATATCAGAATCACAGATGGTGATCAATGGAAAGCGGAACAGCAGAACCATTACTTCTAAGGGCTATGCTAGGGGTGAGGTAACAGCTTTTACCGAGTATTTGTCACCGGCAAGGGAAAAAGGCACTAAAATGCTGAAACTGGAAGATAGACTTTGGATCTATTCCCCTTCCACAGACCGTACCATACAGCTTTCCGGCCACATGCTGAGGCAATCGGTCATGGGCTCCGATATGTCTTACGAAGATGCTATGGAGGATCGTAGGTTAAACAGGATGTACAATGCAAAAGTTACGGGCGAGGAAAGCATTAATGACCGAAAAGTCTGGGTCATGGAACTCAATGCCAAGGTAGAAAATGTAACCTATGAAAAGCAAAAAATGTGGGTAGACCAGGAACGGTTTGTTCCTCTAAAACAGGAAATGTACGCCAAAAGCGGGCAGTTGTTAAAACGGGTGATTTTGGAGAATGTTCAAAAGATAGATGGTCATTGGTATCCCATGAAGATGAACTTTAAAGATATGTTGAAAGATGGCAAAGGCACCGATTTTATTGTTACAAGCATGGAGTTCGATGTTGATATTCCCGAATATATCTTTAGCAAAGCATCATTAAAACAATAGGAATTATAATCAAAAAACCAAAAACAGGCCACCAAATATATATCGGTTGAATAAGGATAAATATTTAAATTCATTGACACAGGATGTGAAGTTGGGGTTCTAATGCATTAATTTAAAAATAAAAAGAAGGATAACTTATTTATGTAAAAACTAAATGAAATATGGCCGTTTTTGAAAAAGTAAAACGGTTATTGAATATCTTTGTATATTACAATTATTAACAGAATAAAATATACCCATGGGAAAATTTGAAGTTAAAAAAGACAAAGCCGGAAAGCTAAGATTCAATCTTAAAGCATCAAACGGACAGGTAATTCTAAGCAGTGAAGCTTATAATTCTAAATCTGCATGTGATAACGGGATAGAATCCGTTAGAAAAAACTCACAAAATGATAAAATGTTCGACAAGAAAAAGGCAAAGGACGGACGCCCTTATTTCAGTTTAAAAGCGTCTAACGGTCAGGTGATAGGTGATAGTCAGATGTATGCGTCTGCTTCCTCTATGGCAAATGGGATTGCATCAGTCAAAAAAAATGCACCTAAAGCCACGATTCAAGACAACTCCTAAGAATTCTGTTTAATCACATCTTAGAGTGATTGGAATGAAAAAAAACAGCCTATCGGGCTGTTTTTTTGTGCTTTTCACCCCTTGTGAATGGGTTTATTTACTTCTGTTAACACTAATTATTAGTGTTCTTTGCTTTAAAAGTGTCAAATTCTGATGGAGTCTCTACTTTAGGAAAGGTATTGTTTTTCATATCCGTATCGGCAAACTCAAAATTAGGGTCTAAATTCACTTTTGAAACTTCTTTTTCTTTTAAAAAAGTCTTTTTAATTTCGTATTCGTTCCTACGCCAAACTTCAGCTGGCAACGTATCAATCTCATTAGATCCATCAGTAAATATCCATTCTATGGTAACAGGCATTACCAATCCACCTATATTTTTAATAGTAATTTCATAAATATTTTTACCTGAAAGCTGTTTGCGAAGTTCGGGCTCATCTATTCTAGATAAAAACCCACCATAGCTTCCATCAGGGGTTGAGGTCATAGTTATGGCTTCGGGACCGCTTGAAAAATCCTTAGCTTTTCCACCGGAGTTTTCACCTTCAATCTTTAATTTGACGGTCTTTTTCTGATCCTTATTATTGAACTCTTCTTCATTTACTTTAAACCATTTTACATCAGTGAGTTCCATATCAACATTATCTGTTGTAAAAAACCATCCTCTGTAAAACCAGTCTAAGTCTACTGCACTTGCATCTTCCAGTGTTCTAAAAAAATCTGCAGGATTTGGATGTTTATATTTCCAGCGATTGGCATATTCTTTAAATGCCTGGTCAAACAACTCGCGTCCAACAATTGAGTTTCTTAGCATCTGCAATCCAACCGTAGGTTTCATATAAAAATTATTTCCGAACTGAGTCAGTAATTCGCTATCGGATGTTGTCATAATAGGGCGCAAAATATTTTTATCACCACTCATAAAAGGCACAATACTTTTTGGTGTTGTACTTCTAAATCCAGGGTATCTTTCTGCAACAGTTCTTTGATGAAGGAATGTGTTTAAACCTTCATCCATCCACATCCATTTACGCTCATCAGAACTCACAATCATGGGAAACCAATTATGACCCACTTCATGAACAATTGTACCAATCATACCCTGTTTTGCAGCATTACTGATCTTGCCATTTTTAGGTCTGCCGCCATTAAAACTAATCATGGGAAATTCCATACCTATATTGGAGGTGTTCACTGAAATGGCTACCGGATAAGGGTAATCAAAGGTAGCATCAGAATACACTTCGAGCGCATTTTTTATTGCTTTTGTAGATTCTTCCTTCCACACAGGCAACCCCTCTTTAGGATAAAAAGACATAGCCATAACTGTATTACTTGACAACTTTACAGCTTGTGCATCCCAAAGGAATTTACGAGATGATGCGAAAGCAAAGTCGCGAACGTTAGAAGCTTTGAATTTCCAGGTTTTCTGTTTGGCGGATTTAGTTTTCTCGTTATTTTCAGCCTCATCTTTAGTGACAATCATTACGGGTTTATCAAAAGACCCACGTGCCTCATTCAATCTATTTTGTTGTGTCTTGGTAAGTACATCACTGCTATTTTGTAAAATACCGGTTGATGCAATTATATGATCTTCGGGAACAGTTATTTCAATACTATAATCTCCAAATTCTAATGCAAATTCACCAAGTCTTTGAAACTGTTTATTTTGCCAGCCTTCGGTATCATTGTAAACTGCCATTCTGGGAAACCAATGGGCAATAAGGTAAACAGTATTATCATCTTCAGGGAAATATTCATAACCTTCTCTTGATAAAAAATACATGCTCCTGTCTGTAATTGGGTAGGACCATGCAATAGAAAAACTTAAAGATGAACCAGATTTAAGGGGTTCTGTTAGCAATACTTTCATCATGGTATTATTAACCAATGATTTCATAGAGTTACCGTTAACATCCTTTATGTATTTAATAGAATAGCCTGCAGGAAAGTCAATAGCTCTGGTAAGAAACTGCATCTGGCGTGCATTTATAGAGTCTTTTATATCATTGTAAAAGGAACCAAAATCTTCATTTCCTTTTCTGTTTACATTCTGCTCCAATTGAATCCATATATAGCTTAAATCATCAGGGGAATTATTGTAGTAAGTAATAGTTTCTTCTCCCGTGATTGTATTATTTGATTCATCTAAAGTCGCCTTTATCTTGTAATCGGCACGCTGCTGCCAATAAGCTTTTCCCGGAGCCCCACTTGCGGTTCTGTAGCTGTTGGGTGGCGAGATCATATTATCAATGGGCTCAAATTTTCCCTGCCATGGTTGGGTTTGAGTATAAGATAAATTATGAAAAAGGATAAGAGTAAAAAGCAATACGATATTTTTTGTCATTGTCATATTAAATTTTAGTATGTCGAAGATACATATAAGAATTAAAAGATAGAGGACCCTATGCCTCTGCAGTTGGGTTTTATATTGATACCCCATGAAAATAATTTGGTGAATTATATGAGACACTCAAAGACGAATATGGCACAGGAGTATTAAATTAATTAGCTTTTTGTTTAAGATAAAGTGCGGTGGCATTTTCCAGGCCAGCCAAATATGGATTTTCAGAAGGATTTTGATTATAGATATGCGAGTAGCACATTGACGCCGCCAAAAAAGTACCCTGTAAAGATGGATGCATGCCATCAGCATTATATAAATCGATATTGGGGTTTCCATCCTGATTTATTGCCGTCCAAACTTCCCCTACAGGAATAATGGTTGCTCCGATAGCTTGAGATCCCTCTTCAAAAGTCTTTATTATTGGTATAAGCATTTCTGGCTGGTCCTTATAAGGCCAGGACATTAAAAGGTAAATTATGGTTCCTTTATTGCCCACTAACTCTTGAAATGCTTTTATAGATTCTAAAGTTGCCATAGTATCATTTACGGCAATGTCTGTATTTTCTTGTAGTATGATAACATCCCAGGAGCGTTCATTTACTTTTGCCAGAGTCTGTTCATTTGTCAAATGCACAGCTAAACTATAACCGCTGAACGCAGCTTCTTGAATCAAAGGCTTATAGGACAACGAATCATTAGCCAGGTAAAGATTTAAGTGATATGAAATTCCCAAATTGAAAGAGGTGAGACTGTTGCCGATAAATAGAATTTCCCCAATCTTGGAAGTATGTGGTTCATAAGCTTGCACTGGCTCTGGTATGTTCACTTCCTTTGAGCAACAAAGCATAAAAATCATCAAAAGGGTTAAAAACCCTGATTTTTTAAGAAAATTGCTTGAGGCTTCCATTTAAAATTAAAGATAGTGTTATTTGAAATAAACTGGAGGAAATGAATCCAATCAATGTCCTAAGCTTGACAAAATTATACCAGGGACTGATTGTAATTCCGAAGCGGTTTTTTGTTCTTACTAAGGTGAAGATTTGTTATACAAAGTTACTGGGGCAAGTGAAAAAAATATACAGAAGCCATAAACTTTCTATGGTTTTTACTTAGTGATAAAATCATGGATTTACTATCTTGTAATGATTCCTTTTTTGTGCGTAATAGTAAATTAAGAACAACCTATTCTAGCGCGCTATATAGAACAAAATCGATTTATTTTTTATATATTTAAGAGAGTTCTCCTGTAAAACTTGTCTGTCTATGTCAGCACACGAAATTGAAATTATTTTAAGCAGGCAATTGGCAGATTGTCTTACCGTCCCGGTTTTTATAGTAGATCCTGAGGGGACCCTTATATTTTATAACGAACCCGCGGAACAAATTCTGGGCCAGCGTTTTCAGGATACAGGGGAAATGAGAGTTGGAGACTGGGGTAACGCATTTCAACCGCATGACAAAAACGGGAATGAAATTCCCCCGGAAGAGCTTCCGCTTGTTAGCACAATAAAAACGCATGTACCCGCTCATAAGACTTTCTGGATAAAAAGTCTGGAAGGTAAGTCTTTTAAAATCTCCGTTACTTCCATCCCTATCATTGGAAGATCTAAAGAGTTTGCCGGGGCCTTGGCTATTTTTTGGGATAATGATCTCAAGGTATGAGAATTAAACTACATGGAACCCGCGGGGCATATCCCACTTCCTCTAAAGAGACACAAAAACTTGGAGGCAATACCCCCTGTATTGAAATCATAGAGGAGAACGAAAGGCTAATACTGGATGCTGGTACGGGGATTTTGAATATAGATTTTGACAGCTATCATACCTCAGATCGGATAGATATCCTGCTAACTCACCTACATATGGATCATATTCAGGGGTTGGGTTTTTTTAAACCCATTTTTGATCCTAATAAAGAGATTCATATTTGGGGTCCCGGCGGAAGTTCTTATCCTTTAAAAGATAGGTTGAACAGTTTTTTGTCTCCACCTCTTTTCCCGGTTGTACTAAGGGATATCCCGAGTAAATTGGTCATACACGAATTGCCAAATGAGCCATTTCGGCTTGGGAAGTTTAGAATCACTTCCAAATTTGTTTGTCATCCCGGCCCAACTGTGGGTTTTAGAATTGAGCTTGAATCCAAATCCGTTGCTTATATCCCTGACCATGAGCCCATGTTAGGTAGTCCGTATTTATTTAAGGAGGATAATTGGATTTCCGGATTTGATCTTTGTAAAAATTCAGATTTGCTCGTGCACGATTCCCAATACAGCCCGGAGGAGTATGAAAACAAAG
>Ga0209013_10004557_pt1 | contig 12125 bp, 12 predicted proteins | sample Cruoilmetagenom2_FD_187291 | JGI IMG/M metagenome (GOLD analysis project Ga0209013, IMG submission 187291) | Oil polluted marine microbial communities from Coal Oil Point, Santa Barbara, California, USA - Sample 2 (SPAdes) (version 2) | ecosystem: Environmental > Aquatic > Marine > Oil seeps ...
CATCCCACAGGGCATGCTGGTAGCACAAGAACTGGGGGTGCCATTTATCTACGTACGGTCTTCTAAAAAAGAACATGGCTTAACTAACCAGGTCGAAGGCCGGTTGAACGAAGGGCAAACAGTTGTTGTTATCGAAGACCTGATATCTACCGGAAAAAGCAGCCTGAATGCTGTTCATTCTATTCGCGAAGCCGGAGGTGTGGTTAAAGGAATGGTGGCTATATTCACCTATGGGCTTCCTGTAGCCGATGAGAATTTTGCTGCAGCCAACTGCCAGGTTATTGCTTTGTCAGATTACGAGCACATGATCAAAAAAGCAGTTGAAATGGAATACATTTCTACAACAGACAAAGTCTCGCTGATGGGATGGAGAAAGGACCCGAAAGTATGGAGCGAACAACATAAAAAAAACTAACTATGATCATTGCAGCACAACCACAAGAGATTCATGCATCACAAAAAGATTTATTTGAGTTTCTTTCCGATTTTAATAATTACGAGCACCTGATGCCCGAACAGATTGTGAACTGGTCGTCAGACAATGACTCCTGCTCGTTCACTATCAGTGGCATGCTCAGTCTTACACTCAAATTCAGAGAGAAAACCCCATACAAGCAGATCGACATTGTTCCCGATGGCAAATCGCCCATACGTTTTGTTTTAAGGGTTATACTGGAGGAATCCGCACCGGCTCCTCAACAAACTACGGCAAAAGTGGAGGTTGATGCCGACCTCAACCCTATGATGGCGATGGTTGCTAAAAAACCTTTGGAAAACCTGGTGGAAATGATTAGTGAAAAACTGGGTGAAAAATTTCAGAATTAATCCTTTAAAACAAACTCAACTTCTTTGAAATTATAGTGCTTCTTCGTACCGTCCAGTAAACTTACTTCCAGCCTTCCAAATTCATCAACTTCAGTAATCCGACCGTTAAATATTCCGTCTTTATCCTTAAAAACAGATAGCTCCTGATACCTATAAAGATTTCTCAGGTATTCATCCAGTAAAAGTTTTCTGTCAGGATGTTTCCGGAAACCAGAGTAACGGACATTTATATAGTGCAGCAAGTTTTCCAAAACCTCATCAAGTTTGTATTCTTTGTTTGTAAAACCTCCTATAGAAACCGGATTTGGTAAACTTACCGGAAAAACCTTCTGGTTGACATTAAAACCAATACCCACAATGGAATATTCAATCTGATCGCCCATGATACTGTTTTGCACTAAAATACCGCCAACTTTCGCATCTTTGATGTAGAGATCATTAGGCCATTTGATGTGTACCAAATCCTCAGGTATTAAAGTTTTTAACATGTCCGTCACTGCCAGGGAAACAATTTGTGTAATCACAAACTGCCCTGAAGGTGAAATAAAATCCGGGCAAAGTACCAAACTCATCGTCAAGTTTTTACCCTTTTCGCTTATCCAGACATTTTCATGATATCCTCTGCCCGCCACTTGCTCATCAGCGATATAAACAGCCCCTTCTACAGGCTTCAATTTAGTGCATGCCTCAAAAGCAAAATCATTTGTTGAGGTTACCTTATCAATATGTTGAATGGCAAAATACATCAGGATATAAAAGTACGATTTGTTTTCAAATATTCGTCAAAAATGTGTTTGAAGTATCCCCGTTCATTTCTGTCATCCATGTGTCATTTTTCGCTATTTTTGCAGGTTCAAAATCTTTCATTCAAAAGACATTAATGGGGAAAAGAATTCGTAAAAAAGATGACGCTTTTAACATACTGCAAACAGCAGTTGAAGCGATGCAGGACAAGAAAGCGAAAAAAATTGTAAGCCTGGACCTGACGAAGATTCACAATGCAGTCACTAATTATTTTTTAATTTGTCATGCGTCTTCAAAAACACAGTTAGGAGCTATTTATGACAATGTTCTGGAATTTGTCAGAAAAGAGTGCGAAACAAAACCTTACAACAAAGAGGGGCTGGAAAATGCGGAATGGATTTTGATAGACTATGTTGATGTCGTAGTTCATATATTCCTCGAAGATATCAGGCCGTTTTACAACCTTGAAGGTTTATGGGCTGATGCTGGCATTAAAGAGTATGAGAGCTATGATTAATTTATTTATTTCACGACAGAATGGCAGACAAGAAAAATACAAATAGTCCGACAGATAAAAAAGACACTAGAAATCCATTTGGAAAATTAACCGGTGGTGATTCTAAAAAGCCAAAATTCAGTTTTTACTGGATTTACGGGATACTCGCCGTAGTATTTATCGGTATTAATTTTATAAACTTCGGAGGTTCAGCTGAAAAAACCGACTGGCGCAACTTAAAGCAAATGCTTGCTGATGGTGATGTAGAGAAGGTCATCCTTGTAAATAAGGAGACTGCGGAGATCTATATTAAACCTGATAGGCTGAGTCAGGAAAAATACAAAGATGCGAAGAAAAGCACAGGCTTCGGCCAGGGAACAGCGCAGTACTTCTACAATGTTTCTGACGCAGCACTTTTCGAACAAAAAGTTGAAGAAGCGCAAGAAGGAATCAATGAAAATGACAAAGTTTTTGTTGAATCGGAAACAAAGCGCAACTGGGGCGGGGAGATCCTGAGCTGGATACTTCCGCTTGCCCTGCTTATTGGCGTATGGTTCTTTTTTATGCGTATGATGGGCCGCGGCGGCGGTGGCGGCGGCGGTCAGATTTTCAACATCGGTAAATCGAAAGCCCAGGTGTACGATAAAAACACAAGTGTGAACATCACATTTAAAGATGTTGCCGGGCTGGAGGAGGCTAAGGTTGAGATCAAAGAAATCGTTGACTTTCTGAAAACACCCGATAAATATACAAGTTTAGGCGGAAAGATACCCAGAGGAGTTTTACTGGTAGGCCCTCCGGGAACGGGGAAAACATTACTGGCCAAATCTGTTGCAGGTGAAGCACATGTGCCTTTCTTTTCCATATCCGGTTCCGATTTCGTGGAAATGTTTGTAGGTGTCGGTGCTTCCAGGGTGCGCGACCTATTTAAACAAGCCATGGAAAAAGCACCCAGTATTATTTTTATTGATGAAATTGATGCCATCGGGCGTGCGCGTGGAAAAAATCCGATGACCGGCGCTAACGATGAAAGAGAAAATACGCTGAACCAACTACTTACGGAAATGGATGGTTTTACACCAAATTCCGGCGTTATCATTCTTGCGGCCACCAACAGAGCTGACATTCTCGACAAAGCCCTGCTCAGAGCGGGCCGCTTCGACAGGCAAATACATGTTGAGTTGCCTGATCTCGAAGAGCGGAAAGAGATTTTCAAGGTACATATGAAACCGTTGAAACTGGACAAGTCGGTGAATATTGAATTTCTTGCCAAACAAACACCTGGATTTTCGGGTGCTGACATTGCCAATGTATGTAATGAATCGGCATTGATCGCTGCACGCGCCAACCATAAAAAGATCAACAAACAAGATTTTATGGATGCCATCGACCGGATTATCGGTGGGTTGGAGAAGAAGAATAAAATCATTTCGCCCAACGAGAAAAAAGTAGTAGCTCATCATGAGGCAGGACATGCTTCTATCAGCTGGCTGCTGGAGTATGCTCACCCACTGGTGAAGGTAACTATCGTCCCCAGGGGAAAATCATTGGGAGCAGCCTGGTATCTTCCTGAGGAAAGACAGATTACGACCTATGAGCAAATGCTGGATGAGATGACGGCTGCGCTGGGTGGAAGAGCTGCCGAACAGGTTATTTTCGGAAAAGTATCAACCGGTGCTCTGAATGACCTTGAGAAAGTCACGAAGCAAGCCTTCGCGATGGTAGCTTATTTCGGATTCAGTAAAAAAATCGGCAATATCAGCTTTTACGACTCATCTGGACAACAGGAATATGCGTTCAGCAAACCTTTTAGCGAGCGAACAAATGAGATCATTGATGAGGAAGTGAAGTCAATTGTTGAACAATGCTACCAAAGGGCACTGAAACTCCTTACAGATAACAGAGAGGGGCTTGAGCAACTTGCCGGCAAACTACTGGAGAAAGAAGTGATCTTCGGTGAAGACCTTGAAAACATCTTCGGGAAAAGACCCTGGGGTGATGCCACTGATTTAATGAAAGATCCTGAACCTAAAAAGAGGGCGGCCAGAAAACCAGGAAAGAAAGCTGATAAAAAGAATCCGGACGGGAAAAAGAACGACAATACAGATATAACCTGACAATTATTGCAGTATCTTAACAGAAACTGATGGAAGAGAGTACCAGCAAAGAAAAAATTCTGAAAGAGGTTCGGAATGCGTTAATAAACAAACTTGAAAATCCGTTTGCCAACATCGATTTCAACAGACCGGTATATGGCATGCTGAAAGAAGATCCGACTATTCAGTTTGCTATTAATCTCAACGAAGCCGGAGGCACTTTTATTTATTGCGAGAACGAAAAAGACATTGTAGAAAACCTGAAGCTTTTAAAAAAACAAAACAACTGGGATTCTATCTATTGCATTGACGAACGCCTGACAAAATTCCTAACAAGCGAAGATTTCAATGTAGCTGATGACCCGGATCATTTTTTGGAACAACAAGTGGGGATTACACGCTGTGAATACCTTATCTCAAGATTCGGAAGTATTATGGTGTCTTCAGCCATCATGTCGGGACGAAGAATGTTTGTTTTTCCTGAAGTTCATATCGTTGTGGCAGCGGCTGCACAAGTTGTACCTGAGCTAAAAGATGCTTTGGAAGAAATGACAAAAAATTATGAAGGCCGCTTCCCGTCACAGGTAACTGTTATTACCGGACCAAGCAGGACAGCTGACATTGAAAAAACACTTGTAATGGGCGCTCACGGACCTAAGGAACTTTATGTTTTTATGGTGGACAACGCCTGAATTTAACACACCTTCCGGACGGTTCTCCAATCTGTCTGTATCATCCTCCAACAACAATGACTTCCAGCTCAAATGTCTTTACCGGATCTTTCTCATCATCATATTTCGAGCCATATTCCATATATAATTTAGTTACACCAGGAGCTACTGCTCTGTATTTAAAATAGTACACTCCGGCACTTCCGATGCGGTCATCTGCCAGCATATAATTCGGCCTGCCTTTTTTTAAGATCACATGATCGTCATATGCTGCTTTTCTCCAGTCGTTTCCGGTACTTGTATTCCCGGGCAATTCGATCTTTAATATCTGGCCAACCTTTAAATGTACCGTTGAGCCCGAATCGGCATAACGGACAAGTTTCTCTTTACAGCCGTACATAAGCGGTAGTGCAACTATCAATAAAACAAGGGCAATGCTTCTCATAACATTCATCCATTTATTTATGTAATTATTTATCTAAAATAAACATAATCTAATACCTGCGGTAACGGCATCTTATTTAATAACTCAAAAACTCCTTTAGCAGCACCTGGACATAAGCATTTCCTTCCTTTTCCAGCTGCGACCGTTTTTTCACCGGAGCATTTTTCTGATAATACCACTTATTCACCACACTTTTAACCAGATTGCCATAAGGTCGTTTCCAGCCAAAACCGTCATTCAATTCAAAAAAAGCATATTCGGACGCATAAGGATTGAGCATATTTCTGCTCCAGCTAAAATCCCCGGCAGGTAAATCAAGCTGTTTTAATACGGTAGCCGGAATATCATTATTGGTACATATCCGTGTTATTTGCTCACCTGCATATTCCTTTTTCAGCGCACCGCCTGTCACCAACAAGGGTATCTGATGGTACTCAAAACTCCAGAGCGGATATCCTTTATATGACAAATGAGAATGGTCGGACATGATGAAGAAAAGAGTGCTGTCCCATACAGAGGAAGCTTTCATTTCTTCAAAAAATCTGCCCAGGCAGCCATCCGTGTAGTGAACCGAATTAATGAACTTGTTCTCTGTTTTTATCCAGTCAATGGGGCGATCACCCGGAAAATCATAAGGCGAATGTGAGCTCAGTGTAAAAACCGTGCTGAAAAATGGCTCCTGCATCTTCCGAAGGTCCCCGGCATATTTTTGCAGCATAAACGCATCATGTACACCCAGTTTACCTCTTGGTAATTGCCTGTCTAAATCATCACCTTCTACAATACGATCAAATTCATTATGCATCAGGAAAGACTTTAGGTTTCCGTAGATAAGCTGTCCGCCAAAATAAAAAGAAGTAAAATACCCCTGTTCATTCAACACTTTCACCAGACTGGGTAAAGCATCGTATTTTTCCGAATGATCCGCTAATGTCGTAACAGGAATAGCCGGTAAGCCTGCATAAATACTTGCATTACCTTGCTGCGATCGGTTACCTGTAGCATAAAAATTTGTGAACAGCAAACCTCCTGTTTCCAACTTATGAAACTCCGGTGTGATGCCCGGCACACCGCCTAATGACTCAATGACGTCAGCGGGCCAGCTTTCAAGCAATACGAAAACTATATTCGGTTGCCGCACATTTGTTATCAACACCGTCGTGTCTATTGGCACCTGCCTGATCTCCCGAACTATCTGCACAGCTTCTTTATCGGAAAACCTGAAAAACGGGCCAAACGTATTCATACCGGCATTCTCCACAACGTTAAAGGCAATATTATAGCCTGGGTTTACAGCAGCAATGTTCAGGATATTATGATCAGAGAAATATGGCTGGCTCGCGGTGATCGGAATTTCACGAAGTCCTCCCCGGATTCCGATAAAAATAAAAGCCGGAAGCAACACGGTCCAGGCAACACGGAGAAGTATCGGAATATGCTTCGTTCTTTCAGTAATATTCACTGTAAAAAACCGGTTGTACAAATAGATAAAGAAAACCGACTGCACGATCCACAACATCAAAAGAACAACAAACCGGTACGTTTGCATAGAATTTACCACTTCGCTGGGATGACGTAAATAGACCAATGCTTTATAGGACAATTTCGTGTTCCATTCCTGATAAAGTCCAATCTCGGCCATACAGATCAGGGCGTACAGGACAACAACAAATGCCACATAATACTTTGTAACCTTTTCTGTCCACCGCCATCCGCTATAAATACGGATCGTCAGCAGTACAAAAGGAATAACGAGCAGGTAAGATGCAGTAGCCAGATCGAGTTTAAGTGCGTACCAATAATCGAGAAGTATGTCAATGAAGCCGATCCCTTCGGAGGTCATCGAATTAGCATACCACAAGAGAAAGACGGTTCTCTCTGCAGCAAACAGTATCAGCCAGAAAAATAATTGGAACAGTATCAACCTTAGGTATTTTTTCATTACGATGGTATCAACAGCAAAAATAGGAATTAAGACACAACCGGGATGCTCCCGGCTTCAATTATTCCCCAAACCAGAAACACTTGCGAGTCGTCCATAGATTCACCGGCATTGAAAATGCTCTAATAAATCATCCTTGTCACAGACGAGTACGAGAGCAGGAATTGAAATAAAAGCCACTTTTACATCTTGTTCTGCCCGTCAAATTTTAACTTTGCAAGAAAATGATCATGGAAATTAAGGAACGTCTTAAGAACTTCCTCAAACAGGTACCCGAAGATATTACGTTGGTGGCCGTATCCAAAACCAAGCCTGTAGAACTTATTAAAGAAGCCTACGATGCAGGGCATCGTGCTTTTGGTGAAAACAAAGCGCAGGAACTGGCAGAAAAGAAGCTGCAGTTACCCGATGACATTGCTTGGCATTTTATCGGGCATTTGCAGCGCAACAAGGTAAAATATATTGCCCCTTTTGTTACTTTAGTTTATGCCGTCGACAGCCTGAAACTTCTTCATGAAATCAACAAACAGGCGCTGAATAGCAACCGTGTCATCAACTGTTTGCTTCAGTTTCATATAGCCACAGAAGAAACCAAGTTCGGACTGAACTTTGAAGAAGCTTCAGTGCTTATAGAAAATGAAGATTATCATAAGATGGAAAATATAAAAATTTGCGGCGTGATGGGGATGGCCACTTTTACAGATGACATGGAACTCGTAAGGAGCGAATTCCGCATGCTGAAGGGTTATTTTGACCGGCTAAAAGAAAAGTATTTCGCGAACGATTTTCAGTTCAAAGAAATTTCTATGGGTATGTCGAACGATTACGAGGTAGCTATTGAAGAAGGCAGCACCATCATCAGGATCGGAACAAAAATATTTGGAAGCAGGGAAGTAACACACTGAAAATGATCGTATATATTTTATTTGTTGTAGGCTTTATTGTGCTCATAGCCGGTGCCCACTTCTTAATAAAAGGTGCTTCTTCGCTTGGCCTGAGGCTGGGACTTTCTCAACTGGTCATAGGTTTAACCATTGTATCTCTGGGCACATCACTGCCTGAACTGATCATTAATGTGTTTGCCAGTATCAACGGAAACACAGGTTTGGCCATTGGCAATGTTATCGGAAGCAACATTACCAACACGTTGCTGATCGTTGGTACGGCTGCCCTCATTTATCCCATTAAAGTAAATAAAATCGTGGTTAAGCGGGATATATGGATCAATCTGCTTGCGATAGTCATACTCCTGCTGCTGGCTAATGATTTTATTTTCGGACGCCCGGACAACACCATTAGCAAAATAGACGGGCTTATCCTGCTTGGTTTTTTCACTTACTATGCCTACTTATCATTTTATAAGTCAGGCCCATCGAGTAAGGAAACCGGGGAACAAAAAATCAAAACAATGACCTTGTTCTTGTCCGTTGTTTTAACCCTTTCCGGCATTGCAGGTTTATATTTCGGAGGAAAGTGGATTGTAGCAGGTATCCAAAAGCTATCTTCTGATTTTGGTATTTCCGAATCAGTACTCGGTTTAACTCTGGTTGCCGGTGCCACATCACTTCCCGAACTGGTCACTTCCGTTTTGGCGGCTCTTAAAAAAAATGTTGACATAGCCCTTGGTAACGCCATCGGTTCCAACATCTTTAACATTTTTCTTGTTTTAGGCGTTAGTGCTGTCATCAAACCAATTGATTTTGAGACAGGTCTAAATATTCAGATTGGTTTACTGGTTCTGGCCAGTTTAATGCTTCTGATGTACATCCGAACCGGAAAAGAATCGAGAACCATCTCCAGAACAGAAGGGACTTTATTATTATTGGGATATTTTGCTTTTCTTTACATTTCAATTTTTATGCAATCGTAAACAAGCAAGCAATGAGCTTACGTTATTCCATACTCCTTTTACTTCTGGCATTTCTATTTACAACTCAAAAAGCACATGCTCAATTCAACGGATTCGGACTGATCGTCAAAAGCAAATATTCTTTTGTTGAAAGCAACGAGAAAAGGTTCTTACCCACTTGTAACGAGCGGCATACAAAAAACGGAAATGCCACACCGCGCGCTTTTGGCCTGGCTATTCATTCGTTTATTTATGAACAGGCTTATTACGGAACAGAGTTAAAAATGGTGAGCCGCTACAAAGTAACGGAAGATTCCATACCGGTTACGATTAGGGTCGATTCGATGTATCAGAACACAAAGGTAGCCGAACTGAAAGGAAGTTTACGTCCCAATGTATGGATATTACCTTTTTTAAATATTTACGGAATTGTGGGTTATACGGCCGGGCAGGTCAACCCCGACATTATGGTCCCCTACTTTTATGTGGAAGTGATCAATGGAACCGACACATTGCTCAGCCAGCGGGTTGACACATCGTTCAGGATTACCGACAAACCGGTCTTTAGTGGCCCATCGTTTGGTGCCGGAGCAACTCTTTCAATTGGCTTTTCCCGTTTTTTTTTAATTGTCGATTATAATTTTGTGATGTCCGATCCTACACAGGTGGACACACGCTTAAACAGCCATATGGTTACACCAAAGTTCGGTATCCTGTTTGGAAATAAAAACAAACAGGCGAAAGGTGCTGTTTGGAGTGGAGCCATGTGGTTTAAAAACAACCAGTATTTTAGCGGGGTGGTTGACATAAGGGATATTTCAAAAGACTTGGAATCATACACAGGCCGTTACATTGACTACAGCGGTGATGTTATCGCCCATAAAGGGCAGGAATGGAATTTCATATTCGGCGGCTCGTGGATATTCAATGAGCATAACAATCTTTCGATCGAAGGCGGTATATACCCAAGATTTCAGGTTGTTCTCTCCTACAATCACAGCTTTTAGCCCATTATTTTAATATCCCTGAAAAAAAATATTGTTAATTTATTAACAATTCTTTGATTATGAGCAGAACCCTTTTACATTTGCACTGTTATTATTTTAACAGTATAGAGAATGGGAACCAAAAAGAATTATAAACATTTGCCACATAAAACTATTGAAAGACTGAGCCAGTACCGAAGGGCGTTATTGATATGTCTTGATAACAATAAATCTCATATTTTTTCGCACGAAATTGCTAAGATACAACACATCACGCCGGTTCAGGTTCGTCGCGATTTAATGCTTATCGGCTATTCGGGTACGTTACGGAAAGGCTATAACATCCAGGATCTCATTGATTTGATAGGTACTATCATTGACAACGAAGAGGGACTTAATGCAACGATTATCGGCATAGGTAACTTAGGACGGGCACTTATAAAATACCTGAGTGGCAAACGGCACAAGCTGGAAATTGTGGCCGGATTTGATACTAATCCGGATAAAATCAATAATGAATTCAGCGGAATTCAATGCTATTCAGTTGAACAACTTGAGAAAATAATAAAAGACAAGGATATAAAGATTGGCATCATCACCGTACCTGAAGACCAAACTGTTGAAACTGCACAAAGACTTGTCGATGCAGGCATCAAAGGCATCTTAAACTACACACCTAAACCTGTTGAAGTGCCCGAGTATGTATATCTGGAAGAATATGATATGATCACCACGCTTGAGAAAATTGCTTTTTACGTAAAAATGGCTGAAGACCAGGAAAAGTAACCAACCTCTTTAAACTATGGTTACTCTCGTTCCACCGTTATCCACACCCAGAAGAGTAGTTTCGGTGATAATGGTATCCTTTCCGCTTCGTTCTACAAAATGTATGGCAGCACGAATTTTCGGCGCCATACTCCCTTCACCGAATTGCCCCTCTTCAAGATATCGTTTCGCATCGGCGATACTCATCCGGTCAAGGGTCTTTTCCTGAGGCGTATTAAAATTCAGGCATACTTTGGGTATATCCGTAAGAATAAACAGTTTATCCGCCCTGATCTGGGATGCCAGCAATGCTGAAGCCAGGTCTTTGTCAATCACTGCGTCGATCCCCTGCAATTTATTTTCATCCACATAAAAACACGGTATTCCACCACCTCCGACGGCAATTACAATATGGCCTTCACGTGCAATCCTTTCAATCGACATTCGGTTGAAGATGACTAATGGTGTTGGTGAAGCAACTACTTTGCGCCAACCTCTTCCTGCCGCATCTTCGCGGAAGATAAAATCAGTGTTTTTCATAACGTCCTCAGCTTCTTCTTTTGAAAAATACGGACCGATTGGTTTTGTCGGGTTTTTAAAAGCCGGGTCGTCTTTGTTTACAAGAACACGGGTTATAATGGAGATAATGTCCCTGTCCAGATCATCTTCCAGCAACACATTACGTAATTGCTGTTCCAACAAATAACCAATGAACCCCTGCGAGTAAGCCACACTTATATCCATCGGCATTTCAGGAATACCATATTGTTTGCTTCCTGCAATATTTGCCAGTAAGATATTGCCCACCTGAGGGCCATTTCCATGTGTAACAACAAGATTATAGTCCCGGTTGATCAATTTAACCAGGTTCTTACTTGCGTTGTATGCATTTTTTTCCTGTTCGTCAATTGTTCCTTTCTGACCCGCCCGGAGAAGCGCATTACCTCCGAATGCTACTACTGCTAACTTGCTCATATTCAATTTTTTTAAAAAAATAGGGGACACAAATGTACTACATTTTTCGCAATCTGCAACAGCTGTTTTTTTCTAACAGACGGAAACGTAGAATTTTTCCGGTTGCATTCTACAAGCATCGCAAATGTTCGCATCAGGCAACTGTAAATTGATTTTTTATCAGTTGCGTCCTAAACGATGAAGAAAGATTGCATTAAAGCCATGAATGATTTATAGTTATCGGATATTATCGAAACGGGGGGGCTTCCACCTTTGAAAAAATGCGTAAATAAAAGCAATACATGGAACGTTAAAAAAGAAAATCTGTTTGAGCGCAGCGAGTTAATTTCTT
>Ga0209013_10004558_pt1 | contig 12121 bp, 11 predicted proteins | sample Cruoilmetagenom2_FD_187291 | JGI IMG/M metagenome (GOLD analysis project Ga0209013, IMG submission 187291) | Oil polluted marine microbial communities from Coal Oil Point, Santa Barbara, California, USA - Sample 2 (SPAdes) (version 2) | ecosystem: Environmental > Aquatic > Marine > Oil seeps ...
GGATATAGTGAGTATAGATGTTAATGGATACCCAGACTATCTTGAATACGAATCTGCTAATGCCAAAGTTGCACAATCTTGGTGGACAATTAGATTAGTAAGAAAATCGGATAGTAAAAAGTTTGAATTACCAATTTTGTATATTCATAATTTTAATGATGAAGGAAAGATAACTAGATCAATGGCATATTTTAGTTCTAAAGTATTAGAAGATTAAATTATTTTAATAATGTTTATAATATTCTTATTATCTTTAAAAAATCATGATTAACTATTTAAAAAAAAACCATTAGCCGATGATAATAAACATATGTAAATGTGAAATGTATTAAATTTTTATATCATTGCATTCGTATAAAATTTAGATATAAGGGAATTTTATACAATTAATAGCACTTCTTTTTGAGGTGCTTTTTTTATACATTCACTGTATTTTAAAGAGTACTTTGGGCAGATTGTGTAAATTAAGATTAGATTTTTAATGAGGAGTTTAATGGGGAGTTTTATTTTATTTTATAATACCCAAATAAAATGTATATTTAAAAGATAAAATTTAAACCAATTAAAAACTAAAAATTATGGAAGGATATTGTGTAAAATGTAAAGACAAAAAAGAAATTAAGGATGGTGCTGAAGTAACAATGAAAAATGGCAGAAAAGCAATGAAGGGAAAATGCCCTACTTGTGGAACAGGGATGTTCAGAATTTTAGGAAAGTCTTAGTTCAAATATGTATCGTTAGAAGTAAGGAAGCAATTAGCTTCCTTTTTTTATGTATATAAAGTTGGAATGCTTTTTTGTTTAGTTAGAAACATTATCCCAATTTTTTACCAGATTGAACAATTTGAATAAAACTAATAATAAAAATTATTTTTAGAGTTATTCCAAAAACTATTAAATAAATTGGCTTAATCAGAGCTTGTTCATTACCTCTAAGGTACAAGCCAGTAAAAAAGAATAATAATCCTACAACTAAAAAAATAAGTTCTTTCCCTGGCTTATATTCACCACTTTTTACTTTTGTAAGTATGTAGATTGACTTAAATGTAACACCAATTATAATTAAAGTTAATCCAAGAGCTTCCATTTGGGTCATTTTTTTTAGTATAATGCCTGCTACTAATAAAATGATTCCAATAAATAATAATACTTTTGATTTCATAGCATGAATTTAAATACAAAAATATCATATGCTTTAGACCTAAAGAATGACAATTGTTAGTTATGTAAAAACACTTTACGCATAATTTCAGAAAATCTATTTGTTTTCCCAACTATAGGGTTTATCTTATAAAGTACTCATCATTTTTTAATCAATAATTTTTTGAGAATCAAAATCAAGTTCTAGTAGTTTAGAAAGACTAATGAGAAGCTTTTTTGTTTTCTGTAGTGAACGTCAACTTCACCAACTTTAATTATTCAAATTCAGGTAGGACTTTTAGCTTTTAAACTGTTATATGCATTACAACGAGTATATTGATTAATCCTTGGATTAATTAATTATGATTTTTATAATTGTTATTGTTTTAATAACAAAAGAAGAAAGAAAATGAATTTAAAAAACTTGAGAACCTTTGTGTTCATTGGCATTGCTATTATTTCATTAGTATTTATTCAAAGCTGTAATAGTGATGGAGCGAATACTTCAAGAGTTCAATTAAAACTAGTTGATGCTCCTGGAGATTACTTGGAAGTTAATGTTGAAATTATAGATATTCAGTATAATAGTTCTGATAGTGAAGATGGATGGATGAGTTTTACTCCAGAAAGTGGTTATCCTATCAATGTTGATTTAACAGAGCTTATTGCTGGTAATAGTCTTTTATTAACAGACCAAATTATACCTGCAGGCATGTTGAAGCAAATAAGACTAGTCTTAAGTGAAAATAATACTTTAATGATTGAAGGAGAAGAAGGCTCAAGACCACTTAACACACCTAGTGCTTTACAATCAGGGTTAAAATTAAACCTGAATGAGCAATTAGAAGCAGGCTTCTCTTATACTTTTATACTAGATTGGAATGTTCAAGAATCTGTAGTAGAAGCAGGAAATTCCGACATATATAATTTAAAACCAGTAATCAAAGTAAATGCTGAAGTTAACTCAGGTTCAATAAGTGGTAAAGTTATTGAAATGATTGCAGAAGTTGAAACTGCTATGGAAAATGTTACTGTAGAAGTTTATACTACTGCAGATGTTTTAGTAACCGATTCATTAACCGATGTTGATGGTAATTTTTTAATTCAAGGTCTTGAAGCAGGAAACTATAAATTAAAAATTACTCGTGAATTATATCAAGAATATATATCAACTGAAATTATCGTAACTGTTGGAGACATACAAGATGCTGGTATAATAGAATTAATTTTAGAGTAATAATAAACATATCTCATATTGCCTTGAACTAAGTTTAGGTACTTATTTTTTTGGTTAAGAAGCCACATTTATTTGTGGCTTTTTTGGTTTAAGAATATTTTTCGTAGATTTATTAATTCATTTAGATATCACTTCCCCTTTTTTATTTGCTGTATTTATCACTAACTAACAACCAAAATATTAATGATGAAAAAAATCCATTTTTTTGCATTCTCCCTTATCGTATTTAGTATTCTTTTTAATTGTAACCAACAAAAACCTGTAGAACCCGAATCACCTAAAAAAGGAGGTAATATGTTTGGGCATTATATACCACGTGGTTTAACTATAAATAATGATAGCCTTACACCAGGATATGTAATGTTTGCTCCTTCTAATTCTGCTTTAGTATATCTCATTAATCGCAAAGGAGAAGTAGTCCATCAGTGGAAAGGAAATTATGGAATTCATACACCATATTTAAATAATGATGGCTCACTTACATTGTTAGCCGAAGATCCAGATTTTCCTGTTTTTGCTGGTGGCGGAGAAGCAGGAAGACTGCAAAAAATTAGTTGGAAAAGTAAGTTATTATGGGATTTTGAATATGCTACAGAAATGTATCATGCACATCATGACATAGCTCTTTTACCTAATGGTAATATGTTGGCCATTGCATGGGAAGCTAAAACAGCCGATGAAGTTTTAAAAGCAGGAAGAAATCCAGAATTTATTCCTAAAGCTGGACTTTGGCCATCAACAATTGTAGAGATTGAACAAGTAGATAAAACACATGGAAAAGTTGTATGGGAATGGCACATTTGGGACCATTTAATTCAAGATTATGATCCGGATATGGATAACTATGGAGATGTGACAGCTCATCCAGAATTACTCGATTTTAATGCTCAAGCAGAACTACCTGATATCATTTCACAAGATAGTATGGACGTATTGCATGCATCAAAAAGAGCATGGAGAAATAGAACTGTAGAGAATAGAGGATCTGATGTTTACCATTTAAACGCTATAAATTATAATGCAGATTTAGATCAAATTGTATTTAGTTCGCCACATTTAAGTGAAATATTTATTATTGACCATAGTACTTCAACTGAAGAAGCAGCAAGCCATAGTGGAGGAAAAATGGGTAAAGGAGGAGATTTTTTATTCAGATGGGGAAATCCTCAAAACTATCGTCAGGGAGATTCTACAAATCAACAATCATTTGGGCAACATGATGTGCGTTGGATAGAGAAAGGAAAGCCAGGTGCTGGAAATTTAACTTTTTATAACAACGATATTCCATTAGGACGAGATAGTTTAGATTATTCAGCCATATATGAATTAAAACCAATGTTCGATAAAGAAGGAAATTATCAATTAATGGAAAATAATCGGTTTAGCCCATCAGAACCAGTATGGAAATATATTGCCCATGATACAGTTTCTTTTTATGGAGGGTTTGTTTCTGGCGCACAGCGTATGCAAAATGGCAATACTTTTATTAATGAAGGTCCAAAAGGTCGTTTCTTTGAAGTCACACCTGATGGTGAAATTATTTGGGAATATTTAAACCAATTTAGAGGTAATATTCATCATCCTAATGGTGACCCAAAGTCTCCAATGCCAATGACATATTTACAGTTTAGATCTAATTTTATTCCAGCAAATCATCCTGGGTTAAAAGATCGTAATTTAGTCCCATTAGATCCGCAACCTACAATTTTTAAATTACCACCTAAACCAGATAAAAAGGAAGAGAAGTAAAAAGAAAATAAATATCTTTTATTTAGAACTAAAATTTATTCAACTTAACATTGGCTTTGATAAATAAATGTAATCTTTCGGACAATAAATGAATGGTCTCGTCCTAAACAAATTGTTTTATGAATTGTGAATATCTATTTTAAACGCTTAAACATATACTTACTATTTTAGTAAAATTAAAAAACCGTAAAATGAAAAATCGTATTATTTTATTTTTTACAGCATTATTATTTATTTCTTTTTCTTGTAAGAATGATAATTCAAAAGAACAAATTGCCGAAAAGCCTGAAATTCGTCAATGGAAACCAGAAGATACTAGAACCATAACTGGTGTAACATCCAAAAGAGGATTAATTAATAAGACAGATAAAGCCACTCCAGGATATGTATTATTTTCACCAGCATTTAGTACTCAAAGTTATTTAATGGATATGGATGGTGCCATTGTTCATTCTTGGGGAGGAGAATTAAGCACTATGCTAAATGGTTATCTTCTTGAAAACGGACATCTTATTAGATTGGAAAGAGATGAAGACTTCCCAACCTTTGCAGCTGGAGGGCAAGCAGGAAGAATAAGAGAATATGATTGGGATGGAAATATGGTTTGGGATTTTGAATATGCGAATGAAAATGAATTAACACATCACGATATTGAAATCATGCCCAACGGAAACATTCTAGCAATTTCTTACGAAGTTAAATCAGTTGAAGAAGCAATAGAAGCTGGAAGAGATCCAAATCATATTGCAAAAGCAGGAATTTGGCCTGATAAGATTATTGAAATTAAGCCAACAAAACCAAGTGGAGGAGAAATTGTATGGGAATGGCATATGTGGGATCATTTAATACAAGATATAGATTCTACAAAACAGAATTTTGGTGTTATAGCAAATAATCCACAAAAAATAAATATCAATATCCATGCTGAAGGACCTCCACCTATGACAGAAGAACAAATAGAAGGCATGAAAAAAATGGGTTTTGCAACCTCAAATGCAACTGTAGATAATCAATCGTCCGATATATCACATGTAAATGCAATTTCTTATAATCCTGAATTAGATCAAATTGTAATAAGCATTCCTCATTTTGGTGAAGTATTTATAATAGATCATAATACTACTACTGAAGAAGCTAAAGCTAGCGCAGGGGATTTATTATTTAGATGGGGAAATCCAGCAAATTATGGAAGAGGCACTAAAGAGGATCAAAAGCTCTTTGGGCAACATGATGTAAAATGGATTCCAGAAGGGTATCCTGGAGAAGGTAATTTAATGGTATTTAACAATGATATAGTAAATCCTAATAATAAATTACCATCAGTATTTGCCGCACTTATGTCTGCAAGGTCACCTGATCCACAAGTTTCTATAGCTGATGTAGGAAATCATAGTGCAGTATATGAGTTAACACTATCAACTAATGACGGAGGATCTTATGTATTTAAAGAAGATGGTACTTATGAACCTTCTAAGCCTAGTTGGACTTATATGGCACCTGATAAATATTCGTTATACTCAGCCTTTGTTTCAGGGGCACATAGATTAAAAAATGGAAATACTTTAGTGACTTCTGGTGCAAAAGGTCGTTTTATAGAAGTTACTCCAGATAATGATATTGTTTGGGAGTATTGGAATCCCTACAATTTTGATCATAAATTACCAGATGGTTCTGCTGCACAACCAGTAGGAGCGTTTAGATATGCTCAATTTAGAAGCACACATTTTACAACAGATTATCCTGCATTTGTTGGCAAAGAGTTGAAGCCAATTTCGCCACAGCCAGAGCCTTATGTTTTTAAAATGCCTCCGCCTCCACCGCCAACAAAAGACAGTATTCATTAATTAATAATATTTATCAACTAATCTAAAAACTTTAAAAATGTCAATAAAAATTATAGGAGCTGGTTTCCCTAGAACTGGTACAACAACACTTAAAAGATGTTTGGAAACACTTGGACATACTAAAGTGTACCACATGAAAGAGCTTTTGGTAAACCCAGAAAGACTACATCTTTGGAAAACATTAGATGAAACTGGAGATACGGATTGGGATGCTTTATATAGTGGCTACGACGCTACAGTAGATTTCCCTGGTTATCCTTGGTATAAAGAGCATATGAAACGTTATCCCGATGCAAAAGTAATTCTTACCGTAAGAGATTTTGAAGGCTGGCATAAAAGTGTATTTAATACAGTTTGGCAAGCAGGACCACAAACACCTCTTGAAAAAATTAAAATGATGGGTAAGTTGTTGGCTAGTTCAAGAGCACGAAATGTAGTTAAGTGCATAAAGTTTTTTAAGAAAATATTTTTTGCAGATGAGCTTAAAGGAAAATTTATGGATAAAGCATTTGCCGAAAAAGTTTGGAACGATCATATTGATGAAGTAAAATCTAGTGTTCCGGCCGACAAATTATTAGTATATGATGTAAGAGATGGTTGGGGACCGATTTGTAAATTTTTGGGAGTTGAAGAACCAGCAGACCCACTTCCACATTTAAACAAAAAGGAAAATTTTAAAGAAATGCTTCCAAAGCTTATGAAAGGACAAATGGTTTAAATGAATTCTGAAAGCTGGAAAGTAAAATTAGCGCTCTTATTGGTTAGTAGCTTGACAATTATGTCAATGATTACAATATCTGCATCTTTACCAGATATGACCGATGCATTTTCTAATGTTCCAAATGGTAAAAAATTAGTAAAACTTGTATTGTCATTTCCTGGGTTATTTATTGCCTTAAGTGCTATTGTCGCTGGATTGGTTATTGATAAATTCGGAAGACTTAAGCTTTTAGGAACAGCATTGATAATTTATGCTATTGCAGGAAGTTCAGGCTATTGGCTAGAAAATATTTATCTCATTTTGGCTGGCAGAGCATTATTAGGAATAAGTGTTGGTATTACAATGACAATTGTGACTACGTTGGTTGCCGATTATTATCAAGGAAAGGCAAGACAAAAATTCGCAGGAATCCAGATTGCAGTGATGTCTTTAGGAGGTATTGTTTTTATAACTCTTGGAGGAATATTGGCAGACATTAGTTGGAGAGTTCCTTTTTTACTTTACTTTTTTTCAATTCTTATTTTTCCTTTTGCTTATCTGTTTTTAAAAGAGCCTAAAAAAGAAGATGAGGTGAAAAAAGAAATGAAACATATAAAATCGCCAGTGATTATTTGGTTTGTATTTGTTAATGTTATGCTTATGTGGATTTTGTTTTTTATAATTCCAATCCAAATACCATTTTATTTAAAAACTATTGGTGTCGAAAAAAATGCTCTTATAGGAATTGCAATAGCATCAAGTACATTTTTCTCGGCTATAGGTGCTATTTCTTTTTCCAAAATAAAAGACAAGTTTGGTTTTAAACAAATTTTTGGTGCTGGTTATTTTTTAATGGCTATTGCCTATGTTTGTATCGCTTATGGAAATTCCTATGGAATGGTCATGTTAGCTATGTTACTAGCAGGATTAGGCATGGGAGTCATGATACCTAATGCTAATATTTGGGTTATGCAATTAGCACCATTAGAAATAAGAGGAAGAGAAATAGGCAGACTAACAACGTTTTGGTTTATGGGACAATTTTTATCACCTATAATTTTACTACCATTTTTAGAAATATTTTCTCATTCTGAAATGTTTTTTATTTTAGCTGGAATATTATTATGTTTAAGCATTATGTTTTTTGTAATGTATTTATTTTCCTATAAGCCTAAAAGTGAAGATAATTATGAGTAAAAAAAATTTATTAAAAAACATTAGTTATTAAAATTTGATGGATTACCAAAAGCTCCACACCTATACATTAGAACAATCATTTGGACCAATGAAAGGTCATATTATCAGGCAGGATGATAAAATTAGAATTATTCACTTAAAGGATAAAAAAGGTGTTTCAAAAACTTTAGCTGTAGTGAGATTCTTGAATGTAAAAAACAAAGCACTTAAACTAGTACACGAGAAAATACTAACAGGCAGTTTACTAGGGAAGACGCTCTATGATTCTGATATAGATTTTGATAAAGAATTTTTAGGAACTATTCATGTTAAATTGCCTGATTGGTTGATGAAAGAGTTTAATACTCAACAAAACTCTAGTGTAGTTCAATATTCTAGAATAATAGTTTGTGATGGTTCTTTGCTGAATGAAAATTTTATTTATTCAGAATTGATTGAAATTGTTCCTCCAGAATTAAAAGATTTATTTATTAATAAAAAAAAGTTAATAACTATAGTAGATGAGAATTTACTTTCGTTATTAAAAGAAGTTGATTTAATAGCGATTAATGAGAAGAATATATTATGATTAGTTGTATAGTAATTGGTGCAGGTCCAGGTGGAATTGTTGCTACAAAAGAACTACTTGAAAAAGGATTTAAAGATGTTTTATGTTTAGAACAGTCAGATGGTCTTGGAGGTGTATTCGCTAATAGTTACGACAACCTTCTTTTAACATCATCGGTTACGTTTAGTATGTTTTCGGATTTTTGGGTTGGAGAAGATAAAAGTCATCATTTTTGGACTAAAGATGAAGCTGTAGATTATTGGAAATCTTACGCTAATCATTTTAATGTTACTAATCATATTCGTTTTAATTCTAAAGTTGAAACAGTTTCAGAAAATAAAGATAGCACTTGGCAAGTTAGATTGGATTCAGGAGAAACATTACAATGCAAGCGTCTTATACTGGCTATAGGCAACAACAATATTCCAAAATACCCAGATTGGAGCAAAGAAATAACACATGTTTCATATTCTCATTCTAAAGATTATAAAAATGCTGATGCTTTTAAAGGGAAACGTGTTCTAGTAGTTGGTGGAGGAGAATCGGGATCAGATGTTGCTTTTGAAATCTCACAAGTAGCAGAGCAATGTTGGGTAAGTTTAAGAGAAACAACAGGTTGGATAGTGCCACGCAAACGAGGTGGTCATGCGGCCGATGTTTCTACACATAGAGGCATTTGGGACTTGCCACGTGATTATGGAAGACGCTTAAGCCCTTTTGTTTTAAAATTAGAACGGGCACGAAAAGACCCAGTGTTTGATGCTTTGGCAGACCTGAATGAAAAAGTGTCTTCTAAAAATGGAATTTGGGGAATTTATGGTACTAAAACGTTAGCATTACCAAAAGCTATTGCTAATTATAATTGTGAAGTAGTTGAAGATATTATTGCTGTAGAAGATGGTGGGAAAATATTGAAAACTGCTGATGGGATAATTCTTAATGATATTGATATGATTGTGTTTAGCACTGGTTATGTTAATAGAGTAGATTTTATGCCAGAAGAATTGCAAGAGTGTAATCCGCGTCAACTATACAAACACATATTTCATCCAGATTACAGAGAGTGTTTAGCATGGATAGGTTGGGCTCGACCAGCATTTGGCAGTCAGTTTCCTATTATGGAAATGCAGTCTCGTTATTGTGCACTCATATTTTCAGGGGAAATAGAATTGCCTAATAAAGAAGAAATATTTGAAAGCTCAAATAATGATTTTAAAATTTATAAAGAGCAGTTTGAAGAAAATGCACAGCGAATACCTAGCCTAATAGATTTTCATAAATACATGAACGATTTTGCAAGGATTATTGGGTGTTATCCTCCTTTAATTAAGTATTTTTTCTTCAACCCAAAACTTTGGTTACACTTAATGTATGGTCCAACACAAGCTACTCAATTCCGTTTGCGAGGACCTGGAGAGAAAGCCAAACTGTGTAAAGAAATTATTTATAAGCTGCCTTTAAGTACTTTTAATCATATTGTCAAAGCTGGTTTAAAAGGAAGAATTCGTTATGGATTAAAAGCAATATTGCCAAAATTTATACAAAGTTGATTTTTTAGTTGTTTAAAAAATCAATAATTAAGTTAGTAAGTTCATTACTATATTCAGCTTTGAACATATGTTGGGCATGAAATGACCCTGGATAGATTTTTAATTCTTTTGGCTGAGACGATTCATTGTATATCTCATTAACACTTGCAAACAATCTTTCCTCTTTAGATACTACAAATAATTTATTAACAGCTTTACTTGCAATCGGACTACCTCCAGCAGGCGCGAGTAAAACTACTTTTTTAATAACAGTATCAATATTTACATCCAACGCATTTAATATAGCAGCTCCGCCCATACTTCCTCCAACAATCGCAATGTTATTAAATCCTTTTTCTTTTAAATAATCGATTGCACCTAAAATATCTAATAATCGTTTATTAGTGTTTCCGCTTTTACTATTACCATAACCTCTAAAATCCAAAGAAAGAGAAGATATATTCTCTTTTTGCAATTTTTCAGCCATAAAATACCAGCTTTCTTTATTAAAAATCGCACCATGCGCAAAGATTACAGCAAGGTCTTGATTTCCTTTAAAAAATGATGCTTCAATTACTCCACCATCTTCTGTTGTGTATGTTATCAATTCATAACTATTAAAAGCAGATATAATTGGTTGAAGACTAATAACCATTAAAATAATAACTATGGTGGATAAATATTTGTTTTTCATTATATATAAAACCTATTATAAGCTTTTATAAGTTAAAATTATTTCAACAGAATCAAAATAGATTAATATGAATTAATAATAGTCTTTCATTAATCTAACTATTAAATTATTTAAGTAATTTTACATTACACAAATTAAATTAGATAAAAACTAACTCGATTATATAAAAATTAATCATTTTTAAAATGAAGTATTTAACAGTTTTCATTACTCTATTACTATTAAGTTGTAATTCCACAAAAATTGTTGATAAACCAATCATCTTTGACGATGAGCGAAATCAACTAACCTTAGAATATCTTTTAGACCGTTACGGTTTAGAACAAGAAACGCCAACAATTTCGCCTAAAATGATTGTTTTACATTGGACAGCTATACCAACCTTAGAAAAATCTTTCGACGCTTTTAACAATGCTACTTTACCGAATTGGAGACCAGATATTAAAAGCGTAAGTGGTTTAAATGTATCTTCACAATTTTTGATTGATCAAGATGGAATTATCTATCGTTTAATGCCAGAAACTACTATGGCAAGACATGTAATTGGATTAAACCATTGTGCTATTGGCGTTGAAAATGTTGGAGGGACAGATGAAACGCCTTTAACTAAAAAACAAGTAGAAGCTAATATTTGGTTAGTGGAATACTTAGCAAATAAATATGATATTGACTATTTAATTGGCCATTATGAATATACTTATTTTGAAGGTCATGAACTATGGTTAGAAAAAGATGAAGGTTATAGAACACAAAAAACAGATCCTGGTGAAGAATTTTTAAGCACAGTAAAAGAAGCTACTAAACATCTTAAGTTTAAAAAAACACCAGCAAAAAATACACATTAATATAAGTAAGTTAGTAATAAAGTTAATTATTGTGCAGGAATAAGTATTGACAATTACTTTTGATATATGAAAAATACAGTTATACAGATGAAACAATTTTTAACACTCCTAATTATTTTCTTTACAACAACTCTTATAAGTCAAAATAAAGAAATCACGTCAAAGTTATATGAGACTTATAATAGCTATAAAGAATCCAGTTTAGATAAGCGTCGCGTAAAACACAGAAATCTACAGCCATTAATTACTCAATTAAAGAGTAATTCCAAATACACAGTGCAAAAAGTAGGTAAATCCATTGAAGGTAGAGATTTAAATTTAATAAGTATTGGCTCAGGAAAAACCAATGTTTTTTTATGGTCTCAAATGCATGGAAATGAACCAACAGCAACTCAAGCTATTTTCGATATTTTTAACTTTTTAAATAGCGATGATTTTACAGATGAAAAAGAAGATATATTAAATAATTTAACGCTTCATTTTTTACCAATGTTAAATCCCGATGGTGCAGAACAATATAAACGTCGTAACACTTTAGGTGTTGATATTAATAGAGATGCTTTGCGATTACAATCTCCTGAAAGTAGAACTTTAAAAAGAGTTAGAGATAGCCTTAATGCGGATTTTGGATTCAATTTAC
>Ga0209013_10004559_pt1 | contig 12120 bp, 11 predicted proteins | sample Cruoilmetagenom2_FD_187291 | JGI IMG/M metagenome (GOLD analysis project Ga0209013, IMG submission 187291) | Oil polluted marine microbial communities from Coal Oil Point, Santa Barbara, California, USA - Sample 2 (SPAdes) (version 2) | ecosystem: Environmental > Aquatic > Marine > Oil seeps ...
TCTCCTCAGCTACCCGACCTGACAGCTAAGACACGGTAGCAATATGATTGAGCCGGAGACCTACTCCATCTCAGGCAGGTGTGATAAGAAAGTGCTGAACACCTCACACGAGCGGCATATTTTCATCTTTTCGTGCCAATTCTGTTGAACCTTGCCTTCACAAATGGTGCCGTTAATAAACCAACAGAGCCTTCCAGACCGGAACTCCCAGGCTGGACATTGTTTCTTTCGCTTTGGAGGACATTTTTTTATAACCCAGCACGGCTTCAGGTCTTTCTTTTTCTCCCTAAGCCTGGAGACTAAAAAAAGTACCTGCCGCTCTACGTGCATTGGCACCTTCCTCCAGCCTTGCTCGTAGCCTTGTATGGCTTTTTCGGACGTTCCGAGCAGTTGGGCCATCTGCCTCTGCGTCTTTCCGAGTCTGTTACGCAAATATGAGAATTGTTTGCTTTCCACACGAAATTCCGAGAACCCTTAGCTTGACCAAAAGGTGTTTTTTGTATTACCACCACATTGTGGTATATAAAGTCAAGAGAAAAATCTCTTTAAGGTCTCATCTCTGCAAGAAATATCGGGAGTCCAGGTTTTGAGTTAGTATTCTCGAATCTGGAGAGAGGAAGGAGGTCGGGATGGCAAACCAGCATACACTCGTAATAGATGTCAAATCTCAGCTCTATCAGACTTCGAACGGAGGTCTATTTCAGGGCAAAATAGGTGATTTAGAATTAATATCTTCTCAATATTTCAACGAAATTCTATCGGGGGTGGGTCTCTTTCCTGGCTCTACGTTACGCTCTCGTCACTAAATGGCGGCTTAAAATCCTATCAGTATATTGGGAATTATCCATATCAAGCCCCAAGATATGTTTTGTGAAGGGTTCTAAGAATAATGTCTACCTTGTAATTTCAAATTAGTTATTCAATAGTTAAGCTTTGAGCGTTCTTGTTGACCTTGTTTTTGAGTATATCCGGGAGTACCTTTGGCATTCTAATATTGAAGTGTGATCCTTGGCCAGGAGTGGAATCCACCTTTATTGATCCTCCATGCTGCTGGATTATCTTATTGGAGACAAAAAGGCCAAGACCTGTTCCCTTGCTTCCTTTTGATGAGAAGAAAAGAGTAAATATGTTTTCCCTTGTCTCTCTATCCATGCCCATGCCATTGTCATGTATATCGAAAACAATGTGATCTTTATCCTGCGTTACACTGAAGATGATCTTATGGGATTTTTTTGATTTATCTTCTATACATGCATCCATAGCATTTTCAAGAATGTTTATCAGTGCTGAAGAGACAACGCTGGTGTCTACCTCAAATTTCCCTATAGACCGATCGAAATCATGAATAAATTCGATAGAATAACCTTTTATTTTCGGTTCAACAGTAGAGGCCACATCCTTGGCTAAGCTTAGAACATCGGTCCGTTTCCAACTCAGGTCCCGCTCCTTTGCGTAATAAAGCAAGTTAAGAACCATATTCTTGAGACGGCCGACCATAAGTTTTATAACATCCCAACCCTTTTCGATCCTTTCCTGGTTCCCTTTTTCCATGCCTGTGTCGAGCCAATACATTCCACCGTCTAAACCTGTCATTATTCCCTTTATTCCGTGAGAGACGGAACCAATCAGAAGACCTAATGATGACAAATGATCCTGTAGCCTTCGAATCTGGGTTATGTTGGTAGACATCTCCATAACCTGTGTGATCTCTCCATCAGCTTTCCGTATAGGAGCTGTCCAGGTGAGAACGTTGTATTGCTCGCCAGTTTTGGAGGTCACTACCGTTTCTGACTGCTGTGATTCTCCACTCTCGAAGGTTTTTACAACCGGACAGTCGGGACATGGTTCATTTCTATGTTTGTAAACACTGTAACAGTACGATCCTATTTCATCGCCGAAATCTTCTTTGAATTGTCTGTTAGTAGCCACAAGCTTGAGCTTTCCATCCTGGACGGAAATATAGCAAGGCACTTCATCAAAGAGTTGCTGGTATCTTTGTTGGGTGGTACGCAGTTCCTCTTGGAGGCGATTCATTTCCGTAATATCAGCAGATATCTCAAGGACCAATTCGACATCACTTTCCCCGCTTCTGATTGGTGCGGTATGCACAATAACAGGAACCTCTTTGCCATTTACGTCTTGGATTGTCTCCTTGCTCCGCTGACCCTTTCCCGTGTGAAATGTTTTGCCAACAGGACATTTTGCACTTCGCCCTGCCCCTTCCTTATATGCATCCCAACTATTACACCCTATCTTGTCTCCCAGTCTCTCTTTGTAAAGCTGATTAGTGGCAACAACCTCAAGGTCACGGTTGTGTATAGAGACAAGGCAGGGCAGCTCATTGAAATATGTAATGCCACCTTCAAAGTCCTCTGCAATATTTCTCGTTGCAGAGGATAGACCTTCGATGACCTGTCCCACAGCAATCAATCTTTCGACCTCTACAAGCCTTGCTGACTTTTCACGCACCATCTCTTCGAGATTTTCAGTATACTCCCTTATTCTCTGCCTCATGGAAATTCTTTCATGCGCTCTCTCTAAAGCAAATCCCAGGACTTCGTCATTTATGGGCTTAGTAATAAAATCGGTTGCTTCATACTTGAGACTCTTTATGGCAAGGTCCATATCACCGTGGCCGGTAATCATAATAACTTCTGTGTCAGTATTTTCCTTTTTAATCTTCTGGAGGAGTTCTATACCGTCCATGATGGGCATTCGTATATCGGTGAGGACTATAGGAGGGTTAACATTTCTGAAAATCTGGAAGGCTTCTTCACCATTTTTTGCCGTAAACACTTTATAACCGAGGTCAGATAGCGATATATCCAGAACATCGCGGATATCTTCTTCATCATCCACCAACAATATCTTCTTGTCCATAATTGTCTGTCTTTTAACGAAATGTCTCGCAATAAGAACTAAGGCAATCTAAACACGACGATCAGGAATTTTATTTTGTGTTTTTAATCTGATGATCCCTCACCTATGGTATTCCTTACTATCCCCAAAAGTTCTTCCCGATCAATCGGTTTTTCAAGCGCTGCCACGACCTTTTTTATGGAACGGTGGGGCACATGCAATCCACTGATAACAATTACCGGGATATTCTTGAATTCCTCGATCTTTGTATACCTAATGTAAAACAATGGCCCTGCTACTTCGGGCATATCAAGATCTAAGGTTATCAGGTCCGGCTTCTCATTCTTAAGTGCTTCAAAACCTTCCGTAGCATTATAGGCGAAACATGTTTCATACCCATTATCCTTAAACAGATCTACAAGGTAATCAACGATAGTAGGGTCATCGTCCATGACCAGAATTTTTTTTGCCATAACACACCTCTCTTTCAGCTTTTAGATAATACATGTTTATGAATATTGACAAAATACCTTGCATCAATCAATCTGCATCTTTAAGGAGTGCTTCGACTATATTGAGCAAGTCTTCAGCTTTGGGAGGTTTTTCCACGAAAGCTTCTGGCTCGGGTATGGGATCGTTCTGCCCCATATTCAACATTTTCAAAGAATGAGAGAATGCCTTGCTATCGACACCCGAAAGTATAATAACCGGGATATCTTTTAGAATTTTGTCTACCTTAAGTTGCCGATACATCAGAATCCCGCCTTGCTGTGGCATCATCAGATCAAGGATGATAAGAGCAGGAGCGACCTTCTTTGCCTCCAGGATGCCTTCTTTTCCATCCTTAGTAACTATGGCCTTGTATCCATTTGCCTCAAGCATGATGGATATGAAGATTCTCATATTCAAATCATCATCTACTATCAGAATCTTCTTCTCTTTCACTTGAGGGCTCCATGTCAGTTACTTTTATGCTTGAGGCTATTTATCCCCTTACGTACAGGTTATGTACGCTTTGACATGCCCGAAGCTGTGCTCAGCCACATATAGCGCAATCTGGATAGTGTTCAGTAGCTCCAGGGTTGCAACATTAGGGTTTATTTAAAGACCGGCCACTTTGTCAGGATGATTCACGCTTGCAACCGGACATGCTGCACGCAAAACGACCTGTTCCATCGTGCTCCCGAGTTCCGCTTCATTCGGATCGATTTCCCTGGCGTGGTGAGCCATGACAATGAGATCAGCCTGTTTTTCCCGTGCGAACTTTAAGATTTCAACGTATGGTATCCCTTCCCATATCTCTATTTCATAATTGTCGAAGTCGCCCATTTTCGAGACATACTTCTGTTCCATTTTTCGCCTGGCCTCTTTTATCTTTTCTTCTATCTCTACTTGTCCCGCTATATTACCCGCATTAAGTGGGCTGATATCGCAAGAGTGGAAGAGATAAAGTCTGGCTCCTGCGTCTTTGGCAGCTTCATATGCAAACAGAAAGGCCGAATCTGCCGCCTTGGAGAAATCGGTTCCGAATACGATATGGGAAAACAACTTAAAGCATGTGGTACATGGTCGGCCTATTATTAGAACAGGACAACGGGCTGCCTTTGCAACCTTCTGCATTGTCCTCCCAGCAACACTCCTGTAACGAGTTGCCCCTATATCTTCCTGCCGAGTGTGGGCACCCATTACAATGAGGTCCACGTCTTTTTCACGGGCCATCCTCAGAATTTCAGTATGGGGTATACCGACTATTGTTTCAAGATCACACTTTTCAACGGTATCTATTAGCTGTCCATATGTGTTTTCCATCTCATCCTTTACCCACTGAATATAATCCTGATCACTATGTTCTGTTTCACCCGTCCTGACGTCTTTTACAAAAGGGCTGAAACCGCGTGTGGGAACGCCAAGGACATGAAATACGTAAAACTCCTCAGATTCGTACTTCAATGACAAATCGAATGCCACTCTCGCCGCATCATCACACGTGGGTGAAGCTGTTGTTGCAAACAGAATTTTTTTAAACATATATTACCTCCTTAATTCACACTGCAGAGAACCACTATGAAAACTGAGTTCCCATGCAATCCCATCAATATACTCAAAAAGGCTGAATACAGTATCAAACTCCAATATATCCATCTTGTCTTCGAAAACTATATGTTTCAGCCTGCCAAGCTTAAGGGGCATATCCAGAAGGCTTTCTAACCGGATGGATTTAATTTCACATGTTTCATTGGCGCGGATCCCATGCAATGAGTTATATATTTCCAAGCGCGGCCTGCCTGGAAAGCCGATCATCTCAACCGTTTTGCTGAATTCAAGCTGATCTAAACCTTCATAACAACATTTATTCTCAGAGCTTGTAAGGTATTGTTCAATGTAAGTGGGGGAAAAAGCATTCAGCTCCATAAATAAAGGATATTTTAAAAGCATTTGAAAGTAACTTCTTAATACATAGCCTTTTTCAAGATCTACCTTAAAGCCGAGAAACACCAGTGGGTCATCTTCAATTGTTTTCCCGTTGTGAACCATTGAGCCGTCTTTTAGTAGTATGACATTATCCATTGCTGTTTTATATTGTTACAGCCAGGTTTAGCATATGCGTGATACCTTCATAAAAGGCCTGTAGAAGATAGATTTTCTTCCCCCTTTGTAGTTTGTTAATCAGTTGGTTTCAGATGTTCAGGTACTTCCACCATACTGAGAAGAAGGGGCTTCAAGAAAGACCATTTTATGCCTATATTGTAGATTTCTTCCATATCTCTAATTGCGTCCCAGCAGTTGTGACAAGGTGAAACAACAAGATTTGCTTCAGTGGCTAATATCTGATCACGCTTCATTTTAAGACCTATGTTTCGCTGCTTACGATATCGACCTATACCGTTAAGTCCGCCGCCGCCGCCGCAACAGAAATTATGCTCACGACATGGCGTCATTTCTCTAAAATCTTCAGCAATATAGCCCATGATTTCCCTTGCAATGTCACCGAGACCTGCATTCCTTATGTAATTGCATGAATCCTGGTACGTAACAGGCTCCTTTATCTTTTTGGCAGGGTCTATTTTAAGTTTCCCTGTTCTTAAGGCTTCTGCAACCCATTCAACATAGTGAATACTTTCAACAGGGGTCTTTCCATCCTTCCTACCGGCCCAGTAAGGACCTTCTATCACCGTAGCCCTGAATGCATGGCCACATTCAGTTCCAACCATCCTCTTGGGTTTTAACCTTTCCATAGCATCATAAACAGTCTCGACCTGGAGCTTACATGCTGCCCAATCGCCTGCAAACATTGAAAGACTCGTTTCCTCCCATCCAACGCTGGGGACAGTCCAATCTTCACCCGCAATATGGAACAAGATTGCAGTTTCAGCTATGTCATAGGGATAGTGCTTTGGTTCCCGTGCATTACAGGTGTACATTATATCAGCACCTTCCTTGTCGATGGGAATTTTCAACACAGGCCAGTCATCTTCTTGTTCTTCTTCCATCCATTTACAGGTTTCCACCCAATCTTCGGTAGTAACATCCATCTGGGCCCTGTAAATCCTGTGCATGCCGGAACCGATCTTCAATTCCCAGGGTACAAAGCCCTGAGAAAAACAAAGGCCCCTAACATAGCCAAACATTACCCCCATGTCGATGCCATAGGGACAGTACATCCCACATCGATTGCAGCAAGTGCACTTGGACCATGCAGTGTCCATGACCATCTGCATGAAAGTATTATCAACATCTCCTTTTCGCTTTATCATTTCACCTAGGGTCGATTGTATCTTGTAGGCTGGAACCTGTTTAGGGTCCTTGTTGTTTACAGTATAGAGGTAGCAGCTATCAGCACACATTCCACAATGGGCACATATTTCAAGCCATGTACGCATGCGGGATTTGCACGTCTTTTGAAGTGTTGCCCATAATGCAGCTCGATCCACTTCCAGTTCGTTCATCTCCTCATAATACCTTTTCCCGCGCCCGTCATCTAATAATGCCTGGAGTTCTTCTTTGGTCTCTACGGGTCTCTTATTGCAGAGTATTCCTTCTGGCATGTTCAGTACTCCTTGAATATTAAAAAAGTTAAGATAAACCCTAACGTTGCATAAAATTTGAGTTCAAAACGCTTTAGATTAGGTCAGCAAGGGACGTTGGGTCATTTTCAAGGGTGAAAGCATATTTAACATACGGTGAGGTCTTGAAAATGGACTAACGTTTCTTGATGGCCTGATATAGAGCGAGCGTAGCGTTTTTGTACCATAGATTTATGCAACTTTAGGGTAAAGATTACCAGGCCAAACCCTTCCCCTTCATACCCCCACGCTTAATCCCGTAGTCCATCCCGAGCTGGGCTCTGGATAGGAAAAACAGGACGATATGGGACAGTTTGGTAAATGGGATAACTATCAGCATGACTTCGCCACTGATAATATGTGCTAAAAGCCAAAAACTATAGCTCGGGACGTGTTGAGCGGCCAGAAAACCCGTAATAAAAGGCGCAAGGGTAATGGCCAGGAGTATGTAATCATATGCTGTTGTAAGAATCCTTACTTCAGGAAGCGCAATACGCCGAAGAACTAGAAAAAGAATAGAAACAAAAACGGCAATTGTCAAAATATCAGCAAGGGTCCCGGAGATAGTCGGCAGGCTGAACCCCCATCTTTCTTTCAGAATGATATTATGGGCCAGCAGAAAAACAGGTGTAAAGATCAGGCCAATATGAAGGGAGAAAAAAAGTACGGTCATTCCTGGTTTAGTCCGCCAGCTCCTTGTTCCAAAAGGAAAGAGCCAAAAGAAAATGGACCTAAATGCCCCTTTTATTCCATAAGAGACATTTACAGTATAGGTAACCCTGTCCATTTGCCAATTAAGCCCCCTGATATAGCGTACTATACGAACTATCAACCCAATAAAGAAAATGCTGAATGACAGCCACAAAAGGGGCCCGGTTATGAATTGATACATTTCCTACTCCTCAGATAAAAGATAATACCTTCCCATTAATTATCAAATGGCCATCCGCAGTCTGGGAGATTGCCAAGGGGATTATTAATCCTCATCTCTCCCTGTCAGAAAAGACCAGAATCCAACCATTGAAAATAGGATTGCCACGATCAGGAGGTATATGACTCCCTTAGTGTATGTGAGAAAATCTTGAAGTGTATAAAAAATCCCGTCCATACTGATATTCCCCTTCTTGCATTAAATTCAGTGTAAGTCTTTGTAATCCGAGTGTTCATAAAAAACAGGCATTATAGTGGCAATAACCCTAAAAGCGATAATGCCAATAGTGACAATGAAAATTGAGAGGGCAATCTCCATCCAATGGGGGAAATAGCGATCAGCAGATGGTAAGTGCCAGTTAAAAGCGATCAGCGATACATTCAACCTGTTTAACACGACACCTAATACTGTCCAAACCGCAGCCCACTTGATGAGTTTCAGATTCCGGTCACGGACACCAACCGCATACAAAAAACACGGTAGTGCCACAAATCCCAAAAGTTCAACTAGAAACCAAAATCCGTATGAGGTGCCAAGCAGATACCAATTATTGCCAGCGGCTATCCCTACAATTTTAATGGTAAAATAGCCTGCCAGAACAAATGATGCGGCTTTTCCAAATCCCAAGGCCACATCTTCACGGCCCTTCAGATGCGTTTCATCCATCTTATGGGCAAAATAGCGATGGGAAAGCGTGCTTTCAAATATCACCATTGAAAACCCTGCGAATATACTTGAGATAAAGAAGAAAACAGGTAGATAGGATGAATACCAGAGAGGATGAAGTTTGGAGGGAGCAATAAGAAATAGCGCGCCAAGCGATGACTGGTGCAATGTGGATAGTATCACACCAAATATTGTCAGAAGCAGTGTTAGCTTGATTATTAGACCCCTAACCTTTTTTAGCCCTAGCCATTCCAATGCCGCGGGGAAGAATTCAACAAAAAGTACCGTCAGATAAAGAGCTACGCAAGCGCCTACTTCAAATAAAACCGATGTTGTCCCCTGCCTTATGATAAAGGGATAAGGCAAACGCCAAGGTCTTCCCACATCATAATGCAGAGCGAGAACCACAAGTGAGTATCCCAGAAATCCAGTTAAGAGGGCAGGTCTTACTGCGAAATGGTATCTCTTCATGCCGAAAATATATACTGCCGCAGAAGTGACAAAACCCCCTGCCGCTAAGGCAACACCTGTCAGCAGATCAAAGCCTATCCATATACCCCATGCATTATAGTCTGACAGGTTTGTTACAGTCGCTAATCCCCCTGTAAACCGCAGGACTGTTAGGACCAATCCCAAGACTACAATTATCCCGGCAACAATGCCAAAAGGGCTTAAGAATGTTTGCACTAATGCCGTCACCAATTCTTTAGCAGCATAACCAAAGGGGGGGAAAAAAGATTTGCTGATTGTGGTTGTATCTTTGGACATCAGGAACCCTCCTTGGTTTGAGTCTCGGCCACTTTTTCAAGCGCTTTTTTTACCGCTGCTTCTATAGCGGTTCTATTTTTCACTTCGGCCTTTTCCAATGCCTCTGAAAGCTTCGCTTCTCCCTTCTCGCGCGCTTGAGTTAACGCAGCAGCAACAGCTTGTTCCTGTTCTGCTCTGGCGATCCTTTCTTTTCTTTTCGATATGGCATAAATGCCTGTAAGCAGAACAGGCCACAGTCCCACTACGATTGGAACTGCGCCAAGGGCGCCCGCGGTCAATTCAGGAGCAGGAGTCACACCTAAGTCTTCACGCATTCCCAGGTGTTTGAAGGGAACCCCGGAAATATTCAACCAGCTTGTCCCTCCCATCTCATGTTCTCCATAAACATGATTTACATAGCGATCCGGATATCTCCGAATGCGTTCACGGGCAATATTTATTAAATCATTGCGTTTTCCGAAAGTTAAAGCCTCATTTGGACATGCCTCCACACATCCGGGGAGCTTGCCCTTGACAACTCTTGGATGACACATGGTGCACTTCATGATTCGTGGAGAAAGGGCTTTGTCATATTCATAAGTTGGTATTTCAAAAGGGCAGGCAATCATACAATATCTGCAACCTACGCAGACAGAGGCATCGTAAACAACTGCACCGGTCTTTGTTTTTGTAAAAGCCCTTACAAAACATACAGATGCACATGCAGGCTCAAGGCAATGATGACACTGCGTTTTGCGGTACGTCGGCCCACCACCGTTTGCGGCATGATCATATCGGTTAACAACAGTGTAGGATTTTGTATCCGTTCTTCGCTTATGTTCTAACACGGAAAGGTCATCAAACGGCGCAGCCGGTGGCGGCAATTCATTCACTTTGTTGCAACCCGCCTCACAATTTCGGCATCCAACACACAGCACAGTATCGTGTAGAACACCAAAGCTTTCGGGGTAACCTTTATAATGCTTGTTTACAGCAGCATGAGCTGAGTTGCCGAAGGTAGCGCCCACTCCTGCAGCACCAATCCAGCCAAGGAATCTTCTTCGTGATATAGGCATATAAACCACCTTAAAAAATATTCAACTTCATTTGCTTAAAGGGGCCTACCATAAAAATCTTTTTCCGGTTTTTTCCTTTCCTTGTGACAATCAGTACATTTAACAGCATTGGGTTTTTCAATATCCATTTCCTTATGGCATCCCATACATTGCTGGTGATAGGCTGCCTTCATTCCCGGCCTCAGCAGATTGTTCTCATCAAAGGGTTTGCCATGACAGCTCACACAACGGGGAGGATTTTTTGCTGTCGGGCTGTTGTGATGGCATGCCTGGCAAAGTGCACCTTTTTCGCTGTGGAAATAATTAGTCAATTTATTGTCTTTGATATTTTCCAGAAGTGTATGAACAATTCTACGGTGAGGAAATTCAACAGGTTCGTATTTATCTACCAGCTCTTTAATGACTACTTTTTCCGGTATATCCTCATCCCTATATGTGTCGGTTATAGCTTTTCTTGACTGAAGCAGCAAACCGGCGACCACTTCGGGCTTCTCTGCAATCTCTGGGCTTTCCTGTAATGGCTGCATGTGACATGTAAGGCAAAAAGAATCCTCCTGCTTGCGGTCTTTCTCCATAAAAGCATGGCACCCGGCACAATTCTTGTCCCGCTTGTTTATTTCATGACACCCCAAACAGCTCTCTGTTGCTCCCACTTGATGCATGGCACGCTCAAGTTTGACGTCTTTTCCTTCTTTAGATCCTGCAAGAGTATGACATTTCTTGCTGCATGAATCCAAACTTGCATGGTGACATACGCGGCAAGTATCGTTATGTCCCTCGTGAGCCTTGTGATCAAAAGGAACTGGATTCATTTTGAGAGCCAGCCCTCTTTTGTCTGTTTCCGGCTCGTCGGTCTGGATCAGGACGATGTCAGGCTGTTTCCGCTTGATCCTGGGAACATCTGCAACTTTTTCTATCATCTGTCTTTTTTTAGGGTCATGGCAGCCACTACATTTAACCGGCCCTGCAATCTTGTCCTTGGCCGGTGCCGTTTTCTTGTCCTCGGCCAATCTTTTTCTGTGACAATCTATGCAGGAAAGATGTGACGCTAGTCTCATGGAAATCCGGTTTTCCTCTGTCACCTCCATGTGGCAATAGCGGCATGAACCTTCTTTCTCTTTGGCATAAAACAGTTTTTTGGCTTTTTTGTCATATTCGTGGTGGCAGAGTTCACATTTATCCTGATTGGCTTTTGAATGTCGAAAATGGAGGGATTTATCAAAACCCATAGGCTCTCTGGAAGCAATAGGTTCGGCCTTCTCCTGGTGACATTCGCCACAGGCCTCAACAGGACCGGTCTTTTCACCTGCGGTAGACATTTCCTTATGGCATGCCATACAATCGACATGGTAGATATCCATAACCTCTTGTCTGCCTGTATCTTTAAGCCGTTTGAATTTTGGGGACAGGCGATCGTTTTCAGATAGATGACAGGTTGAACAGTCTTTATTCTTTTTTTCCAGGGCGTCGGTATGCAAGTCGTGAAAAAACACTACCACCGGTCGCTCAAGAACACCAAAACCTTTCAATGTATCGATGGTTATGACATCGGCTCTTGTTTCAGAGGTATTACTTGGCTCTTTCATAACCTCTTGAGCCCCAATAGCGTAAATTGAAACGATGATAACCATAACCAAGATTCCAGCCAACCCAAACAGTGATCCTCGTTTCTTCATGGTTAATCCTTACACATTGTTGTATTGACCAGTCAATCCAGTGCCAGTACCTTAAACCCATCAGCCTTTGAATAAACCCTAACGTTGCATAAATCTTTGGT
>Ga0209013_10004560_pt1 | contig 12119 bp, 10 predicted proteins | sample Cruoilmetagenom2_FD_187291 | JGI IMG/M metagenome (GOLD analysis project Ga0209013, IMG submission 187291) | Oil polluted marine microbial communities from Coal Oil Point, Santa Barbara, California, USA - Sample 2 (SPAdes) (version 2) | ecosystem: Environmental > Aquatic > Marine > Oil seeps ...
CAAGCACAAATTGGATGGTGGCATCGAGATCACCGGCGGCTTGGGGATTGAACGCCATGGGCATACCCATCATGATCATATCCAGATCGAGGTTGACGCGCCCGCCTTCTCCAGGTTGGGGGTATTCGAAAATATGTGGGAATTGCTCCAACAGGGTCATCGAACCATTGGCGTCGAACTTGCCATCCGTAAAAGCGGCTTCGGCACCCAGCAGTCCCATGCCGATTTCCTGCCAGACTTCGTGCGGGGTGGTGATAGCGAGAGTAGGCAGCGCGGTGCGCCCCTCGTGGAGGGTGCATCCCCCGTCGTTGATATTCATGTACCATTCGGCCGGACCGGGATCAAAGTCTACACGCCGGGGTGGCGTGATCGCAAACTGGATCGTCGCCCTCAGGTCGGGGATGGCTTTGGGGTTGTACATACCTGCCAGGTATTTAATCATGTGTTCATTGGGTACATAATCACGCCCATCGATCTGGACCACGCCCTCAGACGCAACCGCCCCCCCAGGAACATAGGGAATACTGTCAAGATCAGCAGCCAGAATCGGGACGGTGCGACGCTTCTCTTCAGGGACATTGAAGCGGTCCATCTGCTGCTCCCAGTAAGCGCCGGCCATGTCGTAGAAAGCCTGCTTACCTCCGGGGAATAAATCCTTATGCAGGCCGGCCTGGGTTTCGTCGGAAATGCGGCCCTCGCGGATGATCTGCCCGCCGGCCTGGCGGAGCAAGTCGTAATAATGTGTGAATAAACCTTGCAGCGAGCGGCGGCTGAGAGCCTCCCCGCCGGGACGCAGGATTTCGCCAAGATATTCAAAACGCTCCATGTGTGCCATGTGTTTAAAGGTCGCCACGAGCGACTCGAAGTGGTCAAACTCCGGGAAGCCGCAGGGCGAGACCAGCATGATCTTGTCCGGCTTGTGAAAACGCTCGGGGTGGAATGTCACATTAGGGATATCGGGATGGGGAATCAGCCAGGGTTCGATGCGCGGCAGGGTACGGTCGATAAAGGTCTTCATAATGCCGCTCATGCTGAAGTGGTAGAGCGGGGTGCCAAAAACGACCAGGTCGGCGGTGTTGTAGCGCTCCATGGCGGCGACCATGCTGTCTTTATCTTTGTGGATGCACTCGCCGGGCGTGCGCACCCAGCAGGTGTAGCAGCCGATGCAAACTTCGAGATCGAGTTTGCGGATGTGGATCAGTTCTGTTTCTGCGCCAGCCGCACCCATGCCTTCGAGCAGGGGCATCAGCATGTGGTAGGTGCTGCTGGCTTTCATGCGTGGGGAGCCGTTGAGAGCGAGGACTTTCATTTACAGCCATCCTTTTTCGACCAGCTCTGCTTCTGAGAGCCGGCGGGAGAACAGCGTATCCATTTTCATCAACAATCCCATCTTGCCGCTGGCTTTATATTTGCCCTTCATCAGCGCCATGGCGCCGTTCATTTCTTTGCGGGAGATGCTCAGCCATACATCGGCGGGGGTTTTGTTCGACATATTTCTCTCCGTTAGAAAATATTTATATATAATTTTTTATAGTGGTGGTAAAAAAAGAGGGGCTTATGCTTCCCACCCCTCTAAAACCTCAATCGTCTCGTCCAGCCAGCGGGTCAACATCTCTTCGTATAACTCGCCGAAACGGCGGGTTGCTTCCCATAACCGGGCGTCAGCGTCCATATCGGTGCTGGCAGCGAATTGGCGGATCACATCTTTGGTTGTAGTTTGGTATTTCTCCAATTCTGCCTGATGCAAATTGCGCTGCAGCCGCAGTTGGGTCAGAATTACCTGTGGATCTAATTGGGCGGAGAAAAACAGCTTGAGTAGTAAGGTTTCCTTGCGCGGGTCAATTGTCATCAGCGGCTGGGACAGCCATTCCCGCAGGTCAGCTTGCCCGGATTCGGTGATCTCATAAATTCGCCGGTTTGGACGGCTTTCCTGGGGCTCGATGTGTGAGATGACCAATTCATCTTGCTCCAGCTTTTTGAGGGTGGTGTAAATCTGGCTTTGTTTGGCGTGCCAGAAATTGGACGTGGAAACATCCATCAGTTGTTTCAGGTCATAGCCAGAGCGTGGTTGATAATACAGAAACCCGAGCAGGGCGTATTTAAGCATAAGTAATTTCCTTTACATAAATATTTATATATCAATACTGTCATTATGTCAAGAGGTAACTGGATTTTGGAAAAATGAGGTTGGATCCCCCCCAACCGAGTTTCAGCAACATACCAGCATAAAAAGAAAAATCCCGGTTGCAAAGCCGCCAGGCTTGGACGCGCGGGTTCAATGTATTTCGCTTACAAAACGCAAAGACTGGCGGCCAACAGACCGCCAGTCTTTATTTCCGGTTTCCGTTAGAAGGATATATTAGCCTCTTTTATACGTTCCTTCGAATTCACTTGCTAATGGCAGGTTAGCCTTCGATTTGACCTGTTTCGATTCTTTGTTCATAGATATCTTCCATCTTGAATAGCTTCTGCTGAAGATCGAAGAAGCCATGGCAGTGCGCCCAGTCAGGGGCGCCCATCATAGAACCCTGGCGAGCGCGGCGTCCATCGTGATGCCATAGGTAGTAGTGGAGGATCTGGAATTCATCTTTTCACGGATTTTCCTTCAACAGGCCGAGTTCTGCCAATTCAACACGCATGGCCTCTGCCGGCTCCCAGTAAGATTCATTATAAAGCTGCACTGCCCGATCGCCGAACTCGAAATATCTGTCTGCAAGGGCTGAACACTTGTCAGGTATTTACTATAGTGATACTACTGATCTACGCTAGGTGGGAACGGTTTACCGGGAACCCCACCGAGGAACGGCATAGACATATACCTGTCACATTCCAACTATGAGCGGTGTTTAATGATAGAGATGAACGTTTTCTTGTATAATTATATGTGTGCGCTTGAGACGCACACACAAAATTGTACATTTCACTCCACAACAGAAAAGGAGTTACGATGAATCGAAAAAGAAATCTCTTGATTTTAGTAGGGGTTGTGCTGTTACTCGCTGCTCTGGTGAGCGGCTTCGTCTTGATGCAGACGTCGGCTAAAGACGTCCTGGTTCAAACGCTCGAGACCATGGCGACCATCGAAGACGGCCACGCAGTCGTCGAACTGGATCTGGACAGCGTTGAAAAAACCGGCTCCGCCACGATCGAGGTGTGGGCGCGGCAGGGTGAAGATGGACCCGGCGCATTCCGTATGCACGTGCTGGAGTCCAGCGAGGCAGACTCAGCCGGCGCGGTGTTCGTGAGCGACGGTGAAACCGTTTGGGCTTACAAACCATCCGAAAACCAGGTGATCGTCGGAACCGCCGAAGAGGCGAAAGCCATGATGGCCGAAGGTGAATTCGGGATGGGCGACTTCGATAGGGGTGAACACGAAGACGGCGATTACCAACACCCAGAAAACGCCGAAGAAGCCGTGGCGATGCTGTTGGAATATTTCACGGCAAACAACAAGAGCAGCGATGAGATCAACGGCGCATCCGCTTACCGGCTCGAGTTGGTGCCGATCGCGGAGCAGATGCCCGCCGAATATATCGCCGTGGGCGGATTTGTCAACCTGTGGGTCGAAAAGGCCACCAGCTTGCCCATCGCGTTTGAATACACGGGCGGCAGCATGGGTGAATTCAGCGCCACGGCCTCAGGGATTGAAATCAATACCGGTTTGGACGATGCGCTGTTCGTCTTTGAGATCCCGGCCGGCGTCGAAGTCCTGACTTTCGCCGATTTAGAGCCACAGTCGCTAACGTTGGACGAAGCTGCTGGATCCGCTGAATTTGAGTTCCTCACGCCGACCGAGACACCAGAGGGGGCGACCCTGGTGGACGTACTTGAAGTCCAGGGCGTTATCGTACAACGCTACACGCTGCCGGATGGCGGTTCCTTTACCATCGCCCAGGGTGTTGGGGACGAAGCTCCGATACCGCCCATCGAAGGCCAGCCCGTAGAGGTGCGCGAGGTTTCAGGCACGCTGTATGTGGCTGAGGATGGTGGGCAGGTTCTTCTGACCTGGTCAGAAGACGGAGTTCAGTTTTCTGTTGCAGGTGATCTGACGATGGATCAGGCGCTGGCGATTGCCGAATCCCTTCAATAAATGACGACGGCTATCAAGCTGGTCGACATCTGCCGCCAATATCACCTCGGCAGCACAGAGGTCAACGCGCTTAACCATATCGACTTAACCATCAACCAGGGCGAATTCGTCGCCCTGGTTGGTCCTTCCGGGTCGGGGAAATCCACCTTATTGAATTTACTGGGGGGGTTAGACCGCCCTACCAGCGGTCAGATCAGCGTACAAGGGTTATCCATTCACGATGCGTCAGAAGAAGAGCTGACCGCACACCGGCGCCATAACGTTGGTTTTGTCTTCCAGACGTTCAATTTACTACCTACGCTCACGGCTTTGGAAAACGTCGCCCTGCCGCTTATGCTCAGCGGCGTCGCTCTGGTCGAGCGCAGCCAGCGCGCTGAAGAACTGCTCAAACGGGTTGGCTTGGGCCACCGTCTGGACCACCGACCGACCGAGATGTCCGGTGGCGAACAGCAGCGGGCGGCCATTGCGCGTGCGCTGGTGAACAACCCGAAATTGGTGCTGGCCGATGAGCCGACCGGCAACCTGGATTCTTCGACCGGCGCGGACGTGATGAGCCTGCTGCGAGAGCTGAATTCTGAGCGCGGCGTGACGTTGATCATCGTCACCCACGACCCGGAAATTGCTGCTTACACGGACCGCATCGTCCAGCTAAGGGACGGAGAGATTGTTCAAGCCGACGCGCCGGAAGTAAAGACCGGTGAAACAGGTCTGGATTCCTCGTTTGGAACTGACACAAGCTTATCGCTGGACGGTGGGTTGTCTTTCAAAGATATGATGCGCACGGCATTTGAAAATCTTCGCCGCCGCCCGGTTCGCAATGTTCTAACTGCGGCAGGGGTGCTGATCGGGATCGTCACCCTGGTGGCGATGGTCTCTTTTGGTGTAGGCGTTCAGAACGAGGTCAACCGCAATTTTGAGACCGTCGGGTTGGAAAATGTGTTTGTGTATCCATCTTTCCCAGAGGATGAAGACACGTTAGACCCATTCGGCATTCGCCAGCCTGAGCAGCCCCTGACTCCGGAGATCGTTTCCGAATTCAGGGAGATGCCAGAAGTGGAGTCCGTGACTCCCGTCCTGAATCTTCCCTCCAATATCGAGGTGAGCCTGGGTTATGAGGGTCTTTCGCTCCCGGTTCGGTTTACGGGAGGTTTTGGGAACAGCCACCAGCCAGGTCCGAGATTTCTAGACCCGCAGGAGATGCTGGCCGGAGAACTGCTGGATGAGGGCGAAACGCAAGGTTTGGTGATCCCTGAAGGCCTAGCCGACCAGCTACTTGAAACATCAATCGGTAGCTATGAAGAACTTATAGGCGAATCAGTCGCCCTCACGGTGCGGCTGCCTCGCGGCGAAACGCAGGAATTTTCAACCGTGATCATCGGCGTGCAGCAGGTCGGTGGAACCCGCTCGGTCGACGTAGGTGTCATCGAACGTACGGCGATCAAAGGCTGGTGGTACGGCAGGCCCGACACCCTGACCACGGATGGGTATGACAGCCTGGTCGTGCGAGGGGTTGATAATAGCGCTATTCCGGCGATTTTAGCTGCCGCCGAAGAAATGAACGTGGAGGCCCAATCGTTGGGCGCTTTCCTCGAGATCGCCAACCGGGTGCTGGCCATCATGCAGGCGCTGCTCGGTTCCGTGGGCGCGCTGGCTCTGCTGGTCGCAACACTGGGCGTCGCCAACACCATGATGATGGCCATCTACGAACGCACGCGCGAAATTGGGGTGCTCAAAGCGTTGGGCGCCAGGAACAAAGAAGTTCGCCGCATGTTCACGGCTGACGCAGTGTTGTTAGGGTTGATCGGTGGGTTTGTGGGACTGATCCTGGGGATACTGCTGGGCCGCCTGGTGGATTGGGCCGGGCATTTGTACCTGGCCTCAGAGGGCGTGACTGGCATCGGCAGGATGTCCATCGTACCCCCCTGGCTGGCGATCGGGGCTATATTATTTGCAGGCTTTATCGGGATATTAGGGGGCCTTTATCCCGCGTCACGCGCCGCACGGCTCGATCCTGTCGACGCGCTGAAGCACGAGTGATTCTTCTACCTAATTTCTCACAGCGTTAGAAGCGCTTCTTCGTTCTTCAAAATGTTTGTCAGCGGGACACCCATGTAATCGACCTCGATATCGAGGGCTTCCAATGATTCAGTCACGCCCAACTGGTCCGCGCAGCCTTTACAGGCCGTGACGAAAACGCCCGCATCCTGGGCGTCTTTGACCAGTCCCTGGATAACAGCGTTCTCGCTGACCAGCTTTGCAGTAGCCCCCCATACGATCAGGGTGATGTTCTCCCACCATCCATTCGCCATGGCGTTCACCACGTACATGAAGACCATTTTCTTCGCTGTGATGAGGTTGTCGTTCGTCCATAATACGTAAAGGTGAGTCTTGTCGCTCATGATTTGCCTTGCAGTTAGATTTTGGATCAAGTCGTGTGCTTTGACACCGGTATCTTATCATATCCAATCTCATCGATGGTTTCCAGACAGTCAACGTCAAATCCCTAGCAGACAACGTTAATTTGGTCATGCTGCGGCCTGCCAAAGTTCGCCAATGTCTTATCAGTGTAAGGCTTCAGTCATTTTTCTGGACCAAATCGAGTCAAAAAAAGCAAGCAAACAGTCTTCCTTTGCAAAATTCAAGTGGAGCCGATGATCTAAATACGGGTGAATTTTTGAGGAGGGAAAGAAAAATTCGGAGTACAATTATTATGATGAGAGTGATGCCTGGCTGGAAAAAGTTCCTGGTTGGTGCCATCGGGCTGCTGTTCCTGCTGTTCGCTGGTGCGGCAGCGGCATTTATCCTGCTCACGCACCGCGTCGAAGGCGAAACCTTCGATTCGAGCGGAGTCCCCATCCATTACACCATCGAAGGTGAGGGCAAGCCAGTAGTCTTGCTGCACGGATTTGCAGTGAACACTGACCTCAACTGGCGAATTGAAGGTGTTAACAAGGCTCTCGGCAGTTTTTTACTTCACCAGTGCGGAAATTGAGAGCTTGTTTCATTCAAGGGATACCCCCTCGCAGCGATTGAGAGCATAGTGGTTAATTACTGGCAGGAACTGATCAATTTACGGAGATGGGATTGTGCATAAAGCCCCGCGATTATTCTGGTTATTAGCGGTAGAAGGTTCTGCCTGCCTGGTATTCCTGCTCCTGATTCCACAAGACCCTCAGAACACCTTCCTCTTTGGATATTCGCTCATACGATTGGTGATGGCCCTCGGACTTCTTCTTGCTGTGCTGGGGTTGGTTTGGATGGCGCTCGAAGTCAGGCGCGGGGCACGCTTTGGGACGCGGGTAGAAAATTTCCTGGGTGGATCTCTGGTGAGCGCCGGGATTCCTCTCCCGCTGGTCCTATTGCCTCTATTTATAGTGGGAGTCCTGGGGTGCGTCCTTTACGCGGTCGCCTGGTTCAACTACGCCGAACTTTACGGGGCGGTGTTCCTGCGCCTTTCCCCGGTAGTGCTCTTTGCGGCTTTGGTGAGCGCCCACGGGCTCATCGCCCTGCGGGCTTACTGGCACGACTTTGGGGTGCGGTTACAACACTTCCAGTCAAGCCTGAAGCGCTTCGACCGCACCTATAAAATGACCTGGGTGCTGGTCTTGATCCTCTTTGTAATTGTGGGGTACGCCTATTACCACATGGCGACGAATCACTCCCGGGATGTGAACGATGATCCACAGTTCAGCGATCAGAACACCTACCTGCTCATCGCCGAGAAAGCGTTTGAGACGAATTTCCAATACAAGGGAGACCGCAACAGGACCCCACTATTTCCTTACCTGCTGGCGCTTATTTACGAACCGTCTCTCGACCAGGACGCTTTTTTCGAGCGTGGGGTGCAGCTCAACATCCTGCTTTCATTGGCGATGCTCCTCGGCATTTTCCTTCTCTCGCGGGTGTTTATCCCCACCGGCCAGGCCGCGCTGCTGACTCTGATCGCCGCCTCCAGTGTGTACGTCTACAAAGCAGGGTATGTCCAACCGGAGCTGCTGTACTTCACCCTTAGTTTTGCCAGCTTTACCCTGATGACCTGGATGCTGGTGCGACCGTCTCTCATCCTGGGGATAGCAACCGGGGCGATCACGGCGCTGGCATACCTGGCGAAGGCTTCAATCCTGCCTGGACTGGCCCTTTTTATCGTGATTTTCCTGCTCCAACGGGGATTCTTTTGGTACACGCGCTGGCGAAAAGCATCCGGACATCAATCCTGGGGAGCAGAATTGCGCTTTGGCGTCCTACCCCTGATCCTGGTGGTGGTTTCTTTTTTGGCGCTGCTGTTCCCCTACCTGCAGGAAAATAAAACAATATTCGGCCATTATTTTTATAACGTCAATTCCACGTTCTATATCTGGTACGACTCCTGGGACGAAGTGGTGAGCGGCACCAGGTCTTTTGGCGATACTGCTGGCTGGCCCGATATGCCGCCGGAGGAGATACCGTCCCTGGGTAAGTATTTGCGCGAGCACACGCTCCAGCAAATCGCTGACCGTTTATCTCGTGGCGGGTTGAGCCAGATAAATATCATCACCAGGCCCTACAGCCGCTTTAATTACCTGGCGATTTACTCTTTGGCCCTCCTGGTATTTTGCCTGTTCAACGTACGGAAAACTTTCGCGATCCTGCGGGAGTACGCCTTCCTTGTGCTGTTCTGCCTGACGTATTTTGTCGGTCACCTGGTCCTGTTCGCCTGGTATTCTCCAATTGCCAACTATCACGACGCACGCTTTACTTACAGTCTATTCCTCCCGTTCCTGTTCTCCCTCTTTGTGGCGCTGAACAAGATCTCTGAACGGGTGAGGCAAATCCGCCTTGGGAGCAGATCGGTACACACAAAGAGCCTGCTGTGGATCGTGCACGGCATCGTGCTGCTGATGATCCTCTACGAAATGGCGTTTGTTGCCCCGCACAGGCTGGCGAAACGTTATTACGGGAAGTGAGGGCAGACTGACAGATTTGAATGAGAATGCCGCAATGATAGGTTATGGAACTCATGTAGTACAGTTATTTCATATAAGAGCGGAGCTCGGAGGGATACAAAATGAACGTCATTGAAAATTTTGGAGAAGTTGAGCAGTTGTCCATGACCGTTTTGGTCGATAATAAAGCTGACCTGATCGTGGAATCAACCGAGACGATAAAGTATTTCAAGGAAAAGCCGTTACTGGCCGAGCATGGTTTTGCAGTCTTGCTTCAATTTGGGGATGACAGCCCGGGCATTCTCTGGGATGCTGGCGTGTCTCGGGTCGCATTGATCGAAAACATAGGGCGCATGAAACTCGATCCGTCCAATATTGGAATGATCGCGCTCAGTCATGGTCATCTTGATCACTATGCCGCGATGACCGATGTGCTCGCAAAGATGGGATTACATCCGGTTGAGAGAGAGTGGGATGAGCCAGTTACGGCAGAGGATGTCGAGAATTGGAAGGAAGAGCAGCGCATTCCACTGGTTGTCCATCCAGCGGCGTTTAGAGAACGATGGTGGACAAAAAAAGATGGTACAAAAATTGGACCCTCTGCTCCCCCTCCGAAGGGTGAATGGGAAGCTCAGGGAGCAAAAATTATCCAATCAGAAGGTCCTTATCAACTAAGAGCAGGATGCTGGACGACAGGATATGTCCCAAGACAGAGCTTCGAGAAATCAGGCAGGCCAAAGGAACTTCTCTACCGTCAAGGAGACACATTTTTAGCGGACGATCTAGAAGATGATCAGGCTGTTGTTATCAATGTCGGGTACAAGGGCATAGTGATTCTATCTGGATGTGCCCATTCGGGGATAATCAACACAGTGAATTACGCAAAAGAGATCAGTGGGGTCGATCGCGTTTGGGCAGTTCTGGGTGGATTTCATTTAGCCCGGGCGAACGATCAAGAGATCCAGCGCACTGTTGATGCGATTAAAGCTGTGGAGCCGAGGTTAATTGTCCCCAGCCATTGTACAGGCTTCCGTGCATTATGCAGTTTTGCGGATCAATTGCCTGACATTTTCAAAGAAGGCGTAGTAGGCGCAACCTACCTATTTTAATCAACAGAGGATTATCGACTTCCAGCATTGAAAACCTACTTGAAGCTTGGATACATCCCATCATTCTACAAAAGAGGTATGTTTGAGCGCTGGGAAGTAATTTGTGCGAAATTGGATTGGGAATTATCTCCTGATTACTCTGCCAGATCCACAGATATTGTGTCGTAATAAACAGTCGTCAGACCCTCGAACCCCGAATCGGTTCCGACGATAAACCACACGTTTCCGTCCCCATCAGAAGTCACCACAAAATCCTGGCCTTCGCTGGTCAGGTCCATCAATGCGTAGGTGATCCCATCCGCAGTTTCCGGATCCAGGTTCGGGTTGGCCATCGTGCCCAGCACGATCATGTCCTCACCCCCGTTCGACTGGTTGCCTTTATCGATGTTCATACGCAGCCAATTCTGGTCGTCCAGAACCAACCCCGGCTCTTCGGTGGTGGCTCCAGCTTTGATATAGACGCTCTCCCCGGGCGAACCGCCGATACCCATCATACCTGCAGGGATATTGCTGGCCAGGGTGATATGAAATCCCGCCTTGTAGGTTGTGTTTGGTTCCAGCCCCCCAGCCTTAACCTTCAGGAACATAAACAAATCATCGCTGTGGTTGTCGCCCTGCAGATAATAGCCGTAGCCGTCGATCCCCTCGGGCATCTCCTTACGCCCACCATCAAGCTGGTAAAAAGATGGATCCGAATCAACGGGAAAGTCTGCGAAATCGTACACCCAACCATCGTCACCCTCTTCGAAGGTGTACTCAAAATCCTGGGAACCACCAGAAGGCCCACAGGCCGCCAGTGTCAACATAATAAGTATCGTAAAAAATAGTACCCCTGTTGCCGGTTTAAATAATATCATGTGGTCCACTCCTTCCCAATAGTCAGTCACAATGGTGATAAAGGGCAAGTCTACCACCAAGGCACTAAGATACACTAAGAAAAAATTTATTAAATTTTGTGTTTCTTAGTGGCTTGGTGACTTAGTGGTGAAGGATTTTTTCATGAGTTGAATAGATCATCACCCAACGGGCATCAACGAACTTCCAGCAGATGATCTGCTAGGAGATCAGCGCACGTTATTTTGGTTCTTCATACTCCTGGGGTCTCGAATAACTACCCAGGCGACTGAACCCGAACCATTCCGGATTGGATGACAGGGAAAAGAGAATAAGAAGATCGATAGCGATGACTACCAGCGCCATGAAGGGATGCCAGAAGATCTGGAAGAACCAGCGGGTGCCGTTGATCAGGGCAAAAGCGATCGCCCAATAGTAGCCAAAGTTTCCACCTTTCAGGATGCTGTATCCTGCGAATCCGCAGCCAACAGCGATGGTCAGATCGATGGCGCCGCTCAACCACAGGTTGCCGCCGATATCCACTTTAAAACCAGACAGCCAGGATGCGTTCGTGAAGGCTAAAACCGCGAATACGAGATTGAAAAAAGCCACCAAAAACATCATAATTCCGGCAAATGTCACCATGCTCGGTCGTTTACTCTCAGACATATCTTCTCCTTTCATACTTCAGTTATCAGTTTTCAGTCATCAATCCTCAGTCTCGGTAATCACAAACTACAATCTACTCTCTACCCCATACCCTCTAAACTCTATTGTACCACCCGTCTCACTCACAAAAATAGGCCCAAATCCGCCAAATAACGCTAGAAATCCACGAGAATTTAAACAATTATTAAGACAAAGATTAAAAAATCACGTATAATAAGGTCAAATATTATCCTATTGTCCAACACTGCCAGGCATCACAGGCATTTTCAAGTCCGCATAGGAGGTGCTATACGACCAGCGATACTCAGTAACCAGCCCCATATTTCACGAATTACAAAATGAGGAACCAATTATAGAAGAAGGAGGAATCCAAAATGGATTTTTTTGAAAGTTTAATTGAACCAGCGGGCATCAGCCTGCTGAACCTGGTCATAGCCATCATCATCCTGATAGTTGGCTATATCGTGGCGCGTATCATCGCCTCAATCATCCGGA
>Ga0209013_10004561_pt1 | contig 12117 bp, 12 predicted proteins | sample Cruoilmetagenom2_FD_187291 | JGI IMG/M metagenome (GOLD analysis project Ga0209013, IMG submission 187291) | Oil polluted marine microbial communities from Coal Oil Point, Santa Barbara, California, USA - Sample 2 (SPAdes) (version 2) | ecosystem: Environmental > Aquatic > Marine > Oil seeps ...
GTTTGTTATAGAAGACACCAGCAGTTCATCTGTTTCCAGTTTATCGAGCAGGTAGTAAAGTTTGCTGCGCTTCACTTGCCAGATCAGTGATAGTTCTGCTGTACTGCGCAGTTTTTCATACAGGGCATAACCATGGGCTGGCTCTTCTAGGATCAGCCCCAATAAAATATATTCCAGGGTATGTGCAGATGATTTTTTTGCCATACTATTCAGATATTGACTATACAGATACTGAATAATTGTAATTCATTCCCGGATCCAGTCAAGGATCCGGGTTTATTATTATTCCCCTATTCTAATCGGTTTCCTATTTGTAGGGGTATTATCAGGGTCAGATTTACAGCAATAGGCGCGATACCTCTTCGATTTTCCAATCAACCACCACTTCTCCATTGATATAAAAAGTGGGAGTGGTTAGATTTCCTCCGGTCCACTCTTTCACCTGTTTGGCAGCAGCCTGATTCCTGGTGACATCATATTCCGTGAATTCGATCTTTTTATCTTCAAACCAGATCCGGGCCCTACGGCAGCCGGGGCACCATTTGTTGCAGAACAGAACTACACCTTCCAGATCCAGTTCATCCTCTGCCTTTTTCTCTTCTGGAGCTTTGATAGGTTTGTGGTCGGGTTGAATGCGACGGATCTCCTGGAATAACACCTCGTTATCAGGCTGTTCATCTACGTCGTGAATATCCACGTACTGAACAATTCCATCTTTATCAATAATGAAGATCGCCCTTTCAGATCGGCCTTCATGCTCACGGAAAGCGCCATATTCTTTCGCGATTTCACCATGGGGCCAGAAATCGCTGATCAAGGGATATGAGATCCCTCCCAAACTTTCAGCCCAAGCCTTTAATACCGGTACGTGGTCAACACTTATGCCCAGAACCTGGACATCTAATTCCGCAAATGCAGCATACTCTGCTTCATAGGACGGAATTTGGCTGGTTCAAACCGGGGTAAAAGCTTGTGGGAAGAAAACCAAAACCGTGGTCTTACCCCGGTATTCACTTAAGGTCACATCTTTATCAAGATGGCTCTTTAGGCTGAATTCCGGAGCTGGATCTCCTACTTTAATTTTCATAACTCTCTCTCCTTACTTAAACAACCATTATTAGACACTACTATACCCTCTTCCAAGATAATTTATCACTATATTTGATTATTTTATACAATACTTATGATTTAAACTAGCTCGCTTTTACGATTGCCTCCTGAGGGATTTTTCTTCATCCATCTGGGGAATAAATCGACCGGCTAATAACAGCACCTTTACAGACATAATCAAAAGGGCGACTCGCTGAGTCGCCCTTTCTGAATTCTATACTGGTAACTGATGTTTACTTACTCCTCGCTACTAACTATCGCCTTTACCTCCACAAACTCACGCCAGGCCAAGGTCCACAGAGTGGATATATAGGCACTGAACGCACCTTGCACCAGAATCAGAATGGGCCATAACAGACAGCATAAAACCATCAGAATACCAGGCACTATCATAACTATAAAGAGTCCGATGCTGACTGCGATCTGAATGAGAAACAGGATCAATGCGGTACCCAGATTGCCAGCCAGGACCTCAAATCCTCGTCTGTAGGAAGCGACCACACCCAAGTCCTCCAGCACACAGGCTCTCATGGCAAACGTCCGCATCATCGAAAGGAAGAGGATGATAGGAAGCAGCAAACAAGTCAAGAGGATCAGCGGTAGAAAGGGACCTATACCAGCATAAGGCCAAACCCCATCCATCATTTCCACAAAACCCCCGTATGATAAAAATATTGCCAAGCCGCCAATGAAAAGTGCAAAACCAGGAATAGCTGGTACAAGGTCAATCCCCAGCAACCTCCACCCCTTTTTCCATCCAGCCTGGAAGGCAGATGAGAAAGTAGCAGGAGTCTCAAGTTCAATATCATTGACTGCACTGATCAATCCCCCCCTCGAAATGGTCCCAGCCACCCACAACGCCAGTCCTACGACCACCAATACAACTCCCAGAGCGATTAATCCAAGGATCGCCAGGATCGACAGATCCAGATCCTGGAAAGGAGAACCATAATCAAACCTGGGCATATCATTCCAGGGAATATCCCCACCTTCAAACAAGTACCGGCTTTGATTCCCACTGGATCCACTTGATCCACTCAAAGCGACCAGTACACCCAAGAGTATCAGGAATTTGTATTTCCAGATAATGTCCCACGCTCTTGTAAACAGTTTGCCGTAATCCATTTTTCCTCCTCGAGAAAGAGCTCTATCCTATCTTAATCTTACACTATTCATGGGTCAGACTGATTAAAAGATCAATAATCATCTAGTAATCCAATATACGAGTAATTTGGGGCAGAGTTGTATTCATTTTTTCTATTTGAGTTGGAGGGCACAGAAAACCAATCATTTACTGGCATCTGTTACAATCTAGATTAATTGAAATGCAGTTTTCGGAGGATATTTAACATGAAAAAAATCCTGGTTCTGGGATTGACAATCATATTCTTAACCGGTTGTCTTCCTCAGCAAATCGAACCCACCGCCAACGTCAGTGACATAATTGCCACGTTGGTCGCGGCCACCCTGACTATCGAACCGGAGTCAAAGGATCAACCCGGCCAGACTGTTATTGCATCAGTATCCACCGTCACGCCTGACCCGGCTGTTCAGGCCACCGATACACCGGAATTCACACCTACATTAACACTAACTCCCACTCCCACGGAGACACCGACTCTCACGCCCACAGCCACTGATGCTTCCACGCCTACTTTGGCCCCGGAGGATCCCGTACTTTCCCTTGGTGTACCTTCTGCCGAAGACAACTTTGATAATGGTTCGATCATTTATCAATATGACGATTCCGAATTCAGTTTCCAGGTTGAAGATGATCAGTTTGTCATGGTTGCAAAAAAGACCAGTAGTTATGAGACCTGGAGTCTTTCCTGGGAGGAATTGACAAACTTCTATCTGGAAATCACCGGCACCTTCGGTCAGGATTGTTCAGGAAAGGACCGCTATGGGATGATCTTCCGGGCCCCGGACACAAGCGAGGGCTACCTGATCACCATTTCATGTGATGGCCAATATAGATTAAGCACCTATGAAAGTGAGGATGATGAATATACCGTGATCAAGAATTGGACTTCCAGCTCCTCAATCAATCAAGGTACAGGAGGGGAAAACAGGCTCGGCGTAAAGGTAAAGGGAGATAAGATCACCGGTTATATTAATGGGCAGCAGGTTTTTGAACTCAACGACAGCACATTCAGCCATGGGCGCATTGGCATTCTTGTCAAAGCCGCTAACACAGCTGGCTTTACAGCCTATCTTGACCAGGTGGTATACTGGAAATTGCCCTGAAGGTTATCTAAGTTGAATTACTAGATTGGAGAGACGTTATGAAGCAAAATAGAATCTGGCTTACACTTGGAATCCTGTTGATCAGTATTTTATTATTATCCGCCTGCAGCGTATCAGGAAATAACCAGCCTGTTGAGGAGTCCCTGCCACCAGAATTACCCGAGGACAGTGAGTCCCTGATCATGTTGGCAAAATTCGACCTGACCCTCAAAACCGGGGTTGACATCGAAAATATTGTCACCAAGAGCATCGAGGAAACCCTCTTTGATGACGCCAGTCTGGGTGTCCCGGAAGCAGGCATTACCTACGACGCCATAGTGACACCAGGGTATATCATCATACTTGAGGCTGGTGGCGATCTATATGAATACCGCGCGTCGGGCGCGAAGGTTGTTCAGGTCCCCACGGAATAAGAATATTTAGTAATTGATATGTAGACAAAAAAGGCCCGGGAAATCCCGGGCCTGTTTCAATTCCTAGCAAGAAGACAGGATCCAAGCTTGTCTTATGGACACGGATCCGGCACTCCGCAGCCGCAAACACCCGGATCTGTTTTTAGTGGATCAGAGGGGCATCCATCGTGACAATCCTCTGTGCCATCCCCATCCGAGTCTATATCTGAGACTCCACAGCCGCAGCACCCCGGATCTGTTTTAGCCGGATCACTTGGACATCCATCCACACAATCTTTAGTCCCATCACCATCCGAATCTTTATCTTTTACTCCGCATCCACATACTCCTGGATCTATTTTATCCGGATCAAGAGGACAACCATCTAAACTATCAGGCTTCCCATCATTATCATCGTCTGTATCGGTGCAGTTCGGAATGCCATCTTTGTCTGTATCTGTGTCATTTCCTCCACAGCCGCAGTCTCCGGGTTTGATCTTGTCAGGATCATCTGGGCACTTGTCTGCGCAGTCAGGAGTTCCATCCTTGTCACTATCAGTTTCTGGATAATTGCAACCGCAATAGCCAGGGGCGGTCTTATTCGGATCAAAGGGACATTTATCTGCAAAGTCATGTTCACCATCATTGTCTTCGTCATGATCACAAGGATCACCAATCGGGTCAGAGAAACTGTCTACACACTCATCCTTGCAATCCAGGATCCCATCCCCATCTGTGTCGATATCTGGAGATCCACATCCGCAAACACCAGGTTCATTCTTCTCTGGATCTTCTGAGCACTTATCCTCACTATCCGGTATTCCATCATTATCTGAATCTTTTTCAGGTGCTTTACACCCATTTTCTCCCGGTTTGGTCATATCAGGATTATTAGGGCATTTATCATTACAATCCAGAGTGCCATCTCCATCTGTGTCAACATCCGCCACTCCGCAGCCGCAAGCGCCCGGGGCTGTTTTCTTAGGATCATCAGGGCAGAGATCATCCGAACCTGATTGGTCATCTCCCCCTGGATCCTCTCCTCCTCCATCATATTCCGGAACATCAAACTCCAGAGAATAAAATGGTTTTGTGGATGTATCATCTTCATAGAATCTGATGACCGCTTTCTCGCCAGGCTGGAGACTGGGACCTGAACATTTCAACGTATCATCCACCATCACACAGTCATAAACCTCCCCATTGACTGTGACATAGTAACCCTCGTCGGCATGACGCAGATAGAGAGTCAGGTTTCCATCGTCAGGATGATCGATCTTGGCAATCGTGATATTTGTCTCAGCAGGGAATAAAAATGTGCACGCTGAAAGGAAAAACAACAATAATACAGGAATAATTAGAAATTTTTTCATATTAGTAACCCCGGAGGCCTGGAGTATGATGGATTATCAGCCCTCGCATCATATTATGAATGGAGAATCATATCCTGACCAGAGGGTGCTTGAACCTGTAAGGTTATCAGGGGACAAGTCCAAGCAATAAAAATAATTATTCGATCCCAGAGGAAAACCGCTCTGTGGGGATATTTTCCCCTCATTTTTGGATGATTTTTGGTGGATTCTAGAGGAGGTCCCCGAATTTTCTATAAATTAAGCGGAGGACGACTAACATTTCTGTATGGGGATAAAAAGGGGGAAATATGCAAACTCACTAAAAAACACCTCGGAATGAATACTCTCGGGAAGGAATATTCCTTAATTCAGACTCATGTGTTACAATTTTGTTTGTTTTCTATGACATTATTGATATTTATTCCTTAATTAAGTTTGGTGTTTCTGGAGGGTTTTATGGCAGCCGAATCAGGGCAGGATCGAAAATTGATAACCAAGAATATAAAATCAAGCCTTTTAAAAGCTCAAAATTTTGTCGCGAAACGCAAGAAGACAAACACTCTCCTTTTAGTTGCCAGCATGGCATTTTCAGGAGCCTCAACCCTGGTCGCGGGAATCACATCAGCTGGCGGTCCTATCATTGGATCTGGTATTGAAGGCTGGAGACTTGCCTGCATTGTCGCAGCGGTCTTTGGATTTACATCCACGATCAGCACTGGCGCAATTCAACAATTAGAGTCAACAGATCGTCTCTCAAAAGGGAAAGAATGCCTTAGCAAGCTGAGGTCACTTGATCTGGGAATAACAACTGGAAAGAAGAGCTGGGAAGAGATAATTAAGGAATACGAAGACCTCGCAATCACTTATCCCGAGCTGATCAGCTAAAACTATTACGGAGATCATATGACCAATCAGACAACACCCTTTACCGTTGCGGCTGCCCAGGCCGCTCCCTTTTTTCTAGATCGCGATAAGACGGTTGACAAAGCTTGTGAGTTAATAAAAGAAGCCGGAAAGAATAACGCTAAGTTAATTGTCTTTCCAGAAGCTTTTATCTCAGGATATCCAGACTGGGTTTGGGTAGTACCAAACGGAAATGGCGGTTTGTTGAATGAACTCTACACTGAGCTGGTCAATAATGCTGTGTCTATTCCTGATGATTCCACTCACCAGCTTTGCCAGGCAGCTAAGGAAGCGGGCATCCATGTGGCTATGGGTGTACATGAGATCAATACTGAATCCAGCGGCGCCAGTCTATTTAACACCATTCTTTATATCGATGATCAGGGAGAGATCCTGGGTAAACATCGGAAACTGATCCCCACTGGCGGTGAGAGGCTGATCTGGAGCCAGGGAGATGGCAGCACTTTGCCGGCTTACGAAACACCTTTTGGCAAATTGGGGGGATTATTATGTTGGGAAAACTTCATGCCCATGGCCAGACAATCCATGTACCTCCAAGGCGTCCAGGTCTATGTAGCCCCAACCTGGGATTCCAGCGAAAATTGGCTGTTGAGTTTAAGACATATTGCCCGCGAGGGTGGAATGTACGTGATCGGGGTTTGCTCAGCTATGCACATGGATGATATTCCTGACAAATATGAATTCAAGAAACTTTACGGAGCAGATCAAACCTGGATCAATCCCGGCAACAGCTGCATCATCAATCCTCGCGGAGAAATAATTGCTGGCCCTGTCGCAGAAAAATCCGAACTGATTTACGCTGAGATCGACCTCAATCAAATCCCAGCAGCAAAGCGAATGTTTGATGTCACAGGCCACTATAGCAGACCGGATATATTCAAATATAAGATTGTTGAAGACTAATGGTAGGGCACAGGAGAAAATTATGACCACAAGAGCACAGTTATTGGCAGAAAGAATAGAATTAGGTGCGGAAAGATTGGCAGTTTTTATTGAAGACTTATCAGATACCGAATGGGAAACCACCATACCCGGGGAAGAACGGAAAGCCGGAGTATTGGTCCATCACGTTGCCAGCTCCTACCCGGCAGAAATAGACTTGGCCTATACGCTGGCTTCCGGAAAACCCGTTACTGGTGTCACCTATGATGATATTGACAGCATCAACGCTGATCATGCCCGGGAATATGTCCAGGTCAGTAAAATAGATGTCCTCAAATTGCTTCGTACTAACAGCAAGGTAGCCGCTGAGCGGGTCAGGAAACTCACAGATATTGAACTAGATCGGGCGGAAAAAGTATCACTGAACGCAGACGCACCTTTAACCACCCAGTTTTTCATTGAGGACCACGCCCTACGACATAGTTTTACTCACCTGGAAAGTATCAGGAAATCATTGGGGAAATAATCCAGGGATTTTAAGTAACTATCGTTTCAGAAAAACAAAAATCCTCTGTTCAAGAGGATTTTTTACTACGTTGTAAAAACTTGTTCAAGCTGCCTGCATTAACCTATCCTATTTTGAGGCCGTTAAACTTTCACTTAACTCCCAGAGTTCCTGGCAAAACTCAAGGTCATAAGAAGTTTTTGAAGAAGGGATAGATCTCTCTTTTACAAAATATCTACCAGAAACTCCAGATACTTCCGGGGAAGATGCTAAATAGATGATTGTTCTTGCGCCTTCTTCTGGTGTAATTCCGCCGATCTTATCAACAATTCCCTTGACCGTGGCAGTGAATCCTCCGGCGGCATTTCCCACGTTGGTAGCAACCAGCCCAGGATTCATGGCATTGACAGTCACTTTCTGATTGGAGAGGCGCCGGGCCAATTCATAGGTAAAGGCGATATTTGCCAGTTTGGTGCGTTGGTACGCTTTTGAACGTGTATAACCATTATCAAAAGGGATATCACCAAAATCCAGCTTGCCCATTTTATGCAGACTGGAAGACACATTGATAATCCGGGCTGGGGCACCTTTTTCCAGCAGATCAAGCAACAAATTGGTTAACAGAAAATAACCTAAATGATTCAACGCGAAGGTCATCTCAATCCCATCGATACTCTGTCGGCGCTCAGTAAATGTGGCGCCGGCATTATTAACCAGCACATCTAAGCGACTATACTGATCCTTAAACTGCTGGGCTAAATCCCGAATATCTTTTTGGGAAGACAGATCCGCCTTGAGAAATACTACATCCGGGTTTCCTGATCTTTCTTTGATCATCCGGATGGAATTTTCGATTTTGGCTGGGTTGCGACCTACACCAATTACAGTTGCACCCAGTTTCGCTAAAAGGAGGGCTGTTGCCTCCCCTATTCCAGCTGTCGCGCCAGTGACAAGGCAAATTTTGCCCTTCATGTTCTTATTTTGCATTTTTCTATTATCCTTCTGTGAATTTCACAACCAGCAGTTTAATTGCTGATCGTAAGCGCTTTTCCAATACTGGAGTTTTGCTCCAGTACCTTTATGATCAAGTTAGCCACATCAGCGCGGGCGATCTTGGATGTTTTGGCAGGGATATTCTCCCCAAAATCATAAACGCCAGTTCGAGGGGTATCAACCAGTCCACTGGGTCGAATGATCGTCCAATCCAGACCGCTTTCTTTAACAGCGGCTTCCTGGGCTTCGTGGTCTACACGGGAGCTTTTCAACAGCGTAGCAAAGAAGAATTTATTAAACATGGATAAAGTATCCCAGCTTTCTCCAACACCCATTGCTGTGATAACCACTAGTCGTTTGACGTTATTTTGCTGCATGCCTTTAATGATACTGCTCGTGCCGCTAGCACGGACTGTCGTTTTCTTCAGGTCACTGCCTGCACCCAAAGCACAGATAACTGCATCCTGACCCTTGATAGCCTGGGTGACACTGTCAGTGTCAAAAACATCACCGGCAACTACGTTTAAATTTTTATCTTTAATGGCAAGTCGGGCTGGATCACGCACAAATGCTGTGATGTTATGTCCACCCTCAAGAGCTTGTTTTACGATTTCGAGGCCTGTTTTACCTGTTGCGCCAAAAACTGCGATATTCATTTGATATTCTCCTGATCTAAACAACTGAAACGATTAATTAATAGGGCTTTGCACAAACATTGAAAGGATATTGGTGATCTGCTCTTTTTGCTCGTCGGAAATATCTGCAGGAATTTCACCAAGCCAGCTTTGACTAAAGATGAAATTTTCCTGCACAAATTTCTCTCCTTTCTCGAGTACGAGAACATTTCGAACCCTACGGTCATTGGGATCCGAAATGCGCCCCACCATATCCAGTTTTTCAAGCCGATCAACCAATTGGCTGGCAGCGCCGGGTGATACCATCATATGCTCACATAAATCAGATATCTTGATTGGCCCCTTAAAATAAAGATAGGAAAGTGCATATCCCTGAAGCAAGGATAGTTCAGAGCTTTTCAGGTAATTGAAAAAATCGGTCAGGGACTGAAAAAAATAGAGTTTCGCCCAATTTTCAACTGTCTCCAAAAATTCTTTTTTTTCTACCATAGTCTCCATTTCCTTTTCGACACATATATTATATATATTATTATTTTATACATATAAATAGTTTATGTTTATACAATATATCAGGTTCTAAACGAGTGTCAAGGGCAAAAAAGAAATGATCAGTATTAAAGGAATTGAATAGTCAGCCTTCCTGGGCAAATAGTTATTAAAACAAAACCGCCCAACATCACTGAGCGGTTTGTAGTGGTGCCTCCACGGGAACTCGAACCCCGGTTTTAGCCCTGAGAGGGCTCTGGCCTTTTGGTGACATGCTCCATCTGAAACTTCTATTCCAAGATGTGGATGTAGTTGTGCCAGCGCGTCCTTGTTACATAACTCTATTAAAAGTATCGTGGTCTATTTGATGTGCATTTTTGTAAAGTCTTTGTTTTAGAAAGAACAGTACAATTGAGTCCGATTAATTCTCATTTGCTTTAAATGAACCGATCACATCTTTAGGTTTAAGGAGTTCTATAATGAAGTCCAATAAGCTAGTTATTGTTACAGTTGTCCTTCTATCGTCTTTTGCCTGCAATCTATTGAGTCCCAGTCCTTCAAGTGACTTGTCTGCTGATCTGGCAGCCACGCAAAATGCAATCCAATTGACACAAATTTCACTAGAGAATCTACAGGACAATGATCCTACAATTGAACCAGCCGCAGCTGCTACAGCTGAACCTGCTACTGCAGGAAATAATGATCCAGCAAATGATGAACCAGTTTCTGAGCCAGATCAAATTTTATTGGCCAGCACTTTTGGCCCTGTTGAACCCTGGGGAGAAGGTGGTGCATGTCATATAGCCTGTCATTTTGCCGATGTGACAGGTGATGGCATCCCAGATTTCATCGCTGTAGACAACGATGGTATCTATGTAATGCGGTCCACCGGCAATGGGTTTGCCCCTTTTGAAAAATGGTCGGATGGGAGTTGTCACAAAGCCTGCCACTTTGCAGACGTGACGGGTGATGGCATAGCGGATTTCATCGCGGAGGATAACGATGGCATTTATGTCATGCCCTCTACCGGTACAGGTTTTCAAGTCCATACGAAATGGTCGGGAGGAGCCTGTCATAAGGCCTGCCACTTTGCAGATGTGACGGGTGATGGCATCGCAGATTTCATTGCTGAAGATAATGATGGTATTTATGTCATGCCCTCAACCGGTACGGGTTTTCAAGTTCACACAAAATGGTCTGGCGGGAGTTGTCACAAAGCTTGCCACTTTGCAGACGTAACAGGTGATGGCATCGTAGATTTTATCGCTGAGGATAATAACGGAATTTTTGTAATGGCATCCACAGGCAGTGGATTTCAGGCACATCAAGAATGGTCAGCTGGCGTCTGTCATATTGCCTGTCATTTTGCCGACGTAACGGGGGATGGTATTGCTGATTTTATCGCTCAGGATAATAATGGTATCTTTGTCATGCCCTCAACAGGAACGGGGTTCCAAGTACACCAGCAGTGGTCGGGCGGGGGATGTCATAAGGCCTGTTATTTTGTGGATGTGACAGGTGATAAAATGGCCGATTTTATCGCTGAAGATAATAATGGAATTTTTGTGATGCGCGCTCAATAATATATCTGATCAGGACCGCGAAATAAAACGCAATATCCGCCCGATGGCTTTTTTATGCTGACCACCGAAGAACACCACTTGCGTTACCTCCTGGAGATTGACCGCAGCACAGAATGTATTATTGTACAATGCCGCTGCTTTTACAAATAAACGATTATCCACAATCTCGAGGGATTATTGGGGTTAAATGAAACCCTCCCGACCTCAATTTAGATACCGGGCAATTCCTCCAGCTTGCTTCTCTGATCAAAGCACATGTACAGGCAGGTATAAAAAATCCCAGGCCTGTTGGATTACCTATTGAACTCTGGATCTCTACCCTTCATTCATACTTGTTGGCATTCATCCATATATCAAATATTTTTCACATCTGGCACCCTTTGTAGATGTCGATATTACATTTCTACCTTCCATGCCCCGTTGAATACATATAATTAACAAACTCTCAAAGTAATATGCTATGCTATACAGCGAATAAAAACACAACCACGAGTATTTAAGGAGATTAGAAGCATGAAAAATAATCATAAACTTGGCGCATTGCTTGCCTTCTTTGGCATCCTGGCAGGATTACTATCATTGTATTTCCTGGCCGATACATATAATACGGTTATTCACACCCATTTCGCTGCCGGACAATGGGAAGAAAGTAACACTGTTCGATTTGTCTATGCGATTCTGGGCTGGCTGGGGACTGCTGCTGGCGCGCTGAGTGCTGCTGTACTTTGGGGATTCCTGAAAAAAGAAGACTGGGCCTGGTTCTGGGGAGCTGTAGCCTCCACGGTTCTTCTGCTGGCTGGATTCTTCCCCATGATCCCCGCAGCGGATAGCGGATTGGCAACTCCAACCATGTGGGTCTTCCTACTCGCAGCAATAATGTGGTTTGGTATGCTTTTGATTGGCGATGTGAATAAAAAGGTCATCGGGTTGACATTCGCTGCAGGGTTGGCTTATGTACTCACTTTTATTGACGGCGTCGCTCCTATTTCTAGATTTCAGACCACTTTC
>Ga0209013_10004563_pt1 | contig 12116 bp, 11 predicted proteins | sample Cruoilmetagenom2_FD_187291 | JGI IMG/M metagenome (GOLD analysis project Ga0209013, IMG submission 187291) | Oil polluted marine microbial communities from Coal Oil Point, Santa Barbara, California, USA - Sample 2 (SPAdes) (version 2) | ecosystem: Environmental > Aquatic > Marine > Oil seeps ...
GGATGCACAAGTTTCGTGAGAGGCAGGATGCCGGGATACGATGGCGCGCCTCCCACAAATATTAAATACTTCCGATATGCCGACACTGTTCAGTTTCATTATCATGTCGAGAATGATTAATTCCTTTCTCTTTCTATATTCGGCAATATTTTGGGACGATATGTGATGTTTTTTATGTGACAGCAGTGACCTAAGACCTAAGACCTAAGACATAAGACCTAAGACATAAGACCTACGACTCAGAATAAAAATGAAAGAAAATATTGATCAAATAGCTGCACGATTAAATACAGAGACAGCCCGTATAAGCTGGCCGGAGCTGGAGCGTCATTTTGCCCGTGGAGTATTGTTGACTGTTTCGCCAACATTGGATCTTGTTCAGCTTGGGGCGCATATGATTCATGATGATAAAAGCATTATTGATGCCTGGCTGGAAACAGGCGTGCTCAGAAAAACTACAGATGATGATGCGCGAGGGTGGAATGAGGGTGAGTCAGTTCTTTGGGCAGTGGTTATAGCACCCTGGGTACTGGTGCAGGAGAAATAACACGATCATGCAACTATTTGCTGAAACGTGTTTTTGCAGGTGTGAATTTCTTTTTCTGTACGAATTTCTTCTGATTAGGACGTTTCCCTCCTGGCTGCCAGGAAGGAACCAGGTGTTTTTTACCGTTGCCGATCAGGTCTGCCCTTCCCATGCGCTTTAATGCCTCACGCAATATCGGCCAGTTCTCCGGCGCATGATAGCGCAGAAAGGCTTTGTGCAAACGGCGCTGCCGAGCACCGCGGACAGCAGTAACTTTTTCTGATTCACGACTTACTTTCTTTAGTGGATTGCGCTCCGTGTGGTACATCGCCGAGGCGATGGCGAGAGGAGTGGGGAGAAAGGCCTGTACCTGATCGAGACGGAAATTATTTGATTTCAGCCAGATTGCGAGATTGAGCATGTCCTCGTCCGTGGTGCCGGGATGCGCCGAGATGAAATAGGGGATTAAATACTGTTCTTTACCCGCTTCTTTAGAATACTGATCAAACAATTGTTTGAAACGATCATAGGCCCCAATCCCAGGTTTCATCATTTTTGATAAAGGGCCGTCTTCGATATGCTCAGGGGCTATCTTCAGATAACCGCCAACATGATGGGTAGCCAGTTCTTTTATGTAGGTTTTGGAACGAACAGCCAGGTCGTAACGCAGACCTGAAGCAATAAAGATGCGTTTTATTCCCTTTAGTTTTCTTGCTTTTCTGTACAGCTGTATGAGCGGTTCGTGATCAGTGCCGAGGTTTTTGCAGATACCCGGGTAAACACAGGACAGGCGTCTGCAGGACGACTCAATCTTAGGGTCTTTGCATTTAAGTCGCCACATATTCGCCGTCGGCCCGCCGAGGTCGGAGATATTGCCGGTGAAGCCGGGCACATTGTCACGTATAGTTTCAATCTCATTGAGAATCGATTTCTCAGAACGGTTCTGGATGATGCGGCCTTCGTGCTCTGTGATGGAGCAAAAAGTACAGCCACCAAAGCATCCCCGCATAATATTGATAGAGAAGCGGATCATCTCCCAGGCAGGCATCCTTGCCGTTCCATATGACGGGTGTGGCTTGCGTGTATAAGGCAGCTCATAGATGTGATCGAGTTCTTCCGTTGTCATCGGAATTGGTGGCGGGTTGAGCCAGATGTCGCGATTGCCATGACGCTGTATCAATGAGCGAGCGTTGCCCGGGTTGGTTTCCAGGTGGAAGACTCTTGAGGTGTGAGCGTAGAGTACCTTGTCAGCTTTTACCTTTTCATAGGATGGCAGCCGTAATGCGGTATGTGACCTGTCCAGGCCACGGGGCCGGGTGTGTAATGTCACGACCTGCTGGTTTGTTGCTTCAGCTGACCCTGTCTGCTGCGAGCAATCCGGTTTGCTGGCATAAGGAGTGTGGTGAGGATCTGCTGCTTTATTGACTTTTCCCGGCTGATCCACATCGGTAGAATCAATAATCGTCCAGTCATCCGGAATGCAGGATGTCATGAACGCCGTACCGCGCACATCACGTATATCCCTGATGTCTTCATTGGCCGCCAGACGGTGCGCAATCTCGACAATCGCACGCTCTGCATTACCGAACAGCAGCATGTCAGCCTTGGAGTCTGGCAGACAGGATCGCCGCACCTTGTCTGACCAGTAGTCATAATGTGCAATGCGTCTAAGGCTTGCTTCAATACCGCCGATGATGACCGGTACATCGCTGAAGGCTTCTCTGGCGCGCTGGGCATAGACCAGCACCGAGCGATCAGGTCGCTTGCCTTCTTTAGCATCCGGCGTGTAGGCATCATCATGCCGCAGGCGACGATCTGAGGTATAGCGGTTGACCATGGAATCCATGTTGCCGGCGGTGATGCCGAAGAACAGATTCGGTCTTCCGAGCTCTTTAAATGCCTCTGCACTCTGCCAGTCGGGCTGGGAGATAATACCGACACGGAACCCCTGAGACTCCAGTACCCGACCTATCAGCGCCATACCAAAGCTGGGATGGTCGATATAGGCGTCCCCGGTAACGATTATGATGTCACAGCTATCCCAGCCCAGTTCATTCATTTCTTCCCGGGACATGGGCAGCACTGGTGCGATACCGAACCGATGTGCCCAGTGTTTACGATAGGAAAAAAGGTCTTTGGCGGTGTTCACAATGAACCCTTTGAAATCAGGGGAGGGAGACTATTTCTCCCACTCCATGGTTATGGGCTTTTCGCGTTTTTCCTGCAGCTGCTCTTCTGCAGACAGTTCGTTGTCTGCAAACATAACTTTGATTTGTGCCGCTTCGCTGCCGTCCATTTCGCTGCGGGTTTTTTTTGTCAATTGTTTGGCATCACGGTAGTTGTTGAAAGTTTCCAGCAACTCCAGCTGTTTGACCAAGCCTGCGGCAGAATCGGTTATACGATAAACAAAATAAGGCATGGTCAATCCTCCTTTTTTGTCGAATCACGAAATTCATCGAGCGATACGGCAAAGGTATCATTGGGTTCATCAACATAACGAGGGCGATCATTGAATTCCACGCCACGCGCCCCGGCCAGCTCCTGTTGGCGTCGGGTGATGACCGCAAAACAGTTTCGTATCTGGTTGATGGTGTCACTGGATAACGGGTGCGTCAGCTCAGGCGGGGTATAGGTGTCTTTGGCTATCGCCGTCAGGGTGTTTTTGACCAGTTGCAGTATTTCTTCTTCATTGCTGATGTTTTGATCGCTCATGATTCTGTCTCGTACCGTAGTGCTGTCTCTGCCTGTCTGATATTTGCAGGCATGATTGCATGAAAAGCAGTCTATTTTACTTCTATAGAGCATCCTTATAAAGCTATTCAAGGCTAACCCCTACAGATTACAGGTCAGGGAATCTCTGATTAATAAAAAACTGTCATTGCACCCTTCGGGCATTTCCTGCGGTCACGAGCACCGAGGTGCGGCAATTTCTTAATGTGAAAACAAGCAGTTAGAGATTGCTTCGCCACTGCGTTCCCCGCAATGACGACACATCAGGGCTTCCTTAGAAAAGAAGATGAGGCTTTTACATCAATCCGGGGCTGGATCTTGTGGGCAGCTATCAGTATTCTTCGATCGACTGCAGCAACATCAGATAAACGTTGAGAATGGCTGTACCTGGACGGTCTCCCCAGACGAGATACCATCACAGTCTTCTGGCAATAAAATGAAGCAGTTGGCAAGGCTCATCGATGTCAGGACGCCTGAGCCTTGCTGGCCGGTCTTTATGACGGTTAATTGACCGTCAGCACCCTGTTCTAGAATACCGCGCTGGAACTCGTATCGACCGGGTCGCTTGAAAATATCAACGCTACTGGTCGCCATGATGGTCCATGGCAGGCTTCTTCTGCCGCTGGCCAGAAAATTCAGTGCAGGTTGAACAAACTGGTAAAACGTCACCATGACAGCGACAGGATTTCCCGGCAGGCCGAAGAACAGGCTGTTGCCTATTCGGCCCTGGGTAAGTGGCCGTCCTGGTTTCATGGCGATTTTCCAGAAATTAATTTCACCTGTCTGTTCGAGTATAGGTTTGATGTAGTCGGACTCTCCTACTGATACGCCACCGGAGGTGATCACAACATCCGCCATAGAAGCCGCTTCTGAAAATGCATTTCTCAGTTCATTGATATCATCTTTGACCACTCCCATGTCCAGTACTTCAACGTCCAGCCGTTTAAGCATGCCATACAGGCTGTATCGATTGCTGTCATACACATCGCCTATAGCAAGTGGCTCACCGATCGAGCGCAGTTCATCCCCGGTGGAGAAGAAGGCCACACGTGGACGCCGACGCACTCTGACTTCGCCTGTCCCCAGGGAGGACAGGATGCCGAGATCAGCAGGTGTCAGTGTGTGCGATGTCTGTAATACAGTTCCACCTGCTTTAATATCTTCACCGGCCTGGCGGACATTCTGCCCGCGGTGGTGGCCGCCAGCTATACGCACTCTATCAGGTCCTGTTGTCTCTACATGTTCCTGCATGATGACGGTATCGGTACCCTCCGGCATCACTGCTCCGGTCATGATACGGACGCACTGACCCGTTTTGCAGCGACCGTTAAAGGGAGCACCTGCAAAGGACTTGCCAATGACCGGGTAAATCTGCCCGTCAGACGGTGGCAGGTCATCACCTGATAGTGCGTAACCATCCATGGCAGAGTTGGTATGACCCGGCACATCTAGTGGTGAAATGATGTCTTCTGCCAGTACCCTGCCTAGCGCATTCCGCAGGGTGAGTTTTTCACTACTGCTGATGGGGCATATCGTATCAATAATTTTCTGGCGTGCTTCGTCAACAGTTAGTGTGGCAGCTTCAGGCCCGTCGTCGCAGCAGGATGCTGATCGAATAACATCGCTCACGGTAGACTGACTCCGGATACCGCCGCAGTGGGTTCTGAGACAAGTATGTTGTCGACAATGAACTGGACGATTTGCTGTGGGTTATTGAGGTTTAGCTTTGGCAGGATGTTGCTGTTTTCAATGATTACCGCGTCGCTGGCGATCGCAATAATATTCGGGTCGTCTGGAAACATTAAGGGCTTTTTAAGCTCCGGGCGGTGAAGTTCTATCTTTGGATAGTTTTCATGTTTGAATCCTTCTACCAGGATAAGATCCAGCTCCTGCATATTTAATCGTTCAAGTGCATCACTTAGCGAAGGTTCGGCGCGATCTTCTTCGAATTCGGTAATTATCGCCATGCGTTTGCGCGATGTAATCAGCATCTGACTGGCACCGGCTTCGCGTAGTTCGAAGCTGTCCTTGCCGGGATGGTCTATATCGAAATGGTGATGGGCATGTTTGACAACAGCGACTCTTAGGCCCTGTGCAACCAGTATCGGTAGCAGTCGAGTTAGCAAGGTCGTCTTGCCAGTGCCACTCCAGGCACAAAAGCCAACCATGGGCACGGTTATCTTGTTCATGCTGATATTTCCTGTTCGCCAGCCTGGCGATGATCCTTTTCAGTGTTGATATTGAAGAAGCTCTCCAGAACATCGGAAAAATCTGCCAGTGCAACATTATGTTGTGCATACCAGAGGTCTATCTTGCGATCACCTGCATCGAGAAATGCCAGCAGGCTGCCAAGCAAGGAGCGTGGTATCAATGCGTATACTGGCTGCATACGTTGGCCGTCATGTACGACAGCTAATTCGGCTTCATTATCAATAATAGCCTTAGATAATCTAACAGCAAGATCAGCAGGGACAGATGGGCCGTCACAGGGCAGGGGCATGATGTAATCAGTATTGCATGCTGAGAGCGCAGCGGCAAAACCAGCCAATGGCCCCTGGAAATCTGTCATATCATCACTGACGACCGGGTAACCATAGTCGGCATAGATTTGATGGTTGCGATTTGCGCTTATGATGACAGTCTTAACCTGTGGTGTGATGGCATCGAGGACATGCTCAATCAATGGTTTGCCATTGAGTCCCAGCAGACCCTTGTCCTGACCGCCGAGACGACTGCCACGACCGCCCGCCAGAATAACCGCAGTGATGTTTTCTTTATCAGGAGGTCTCATGCTTGTTGGTGTTGATGAATCGGGCCTATAGGAAAGGCAGAAACATTTTCTGCCTGTGTGGTTTTATTTACAGGTGATATTTTGCCATCTTTCAGCAGCAGTTGTCTGCATGCGAGCGACTGAAATTGTAGCGCATCATGACTGGAAATAACGATGGCCATACCCTGGTCTTTTAACTGCCGCAACAAATTATGTGTGCGTAAACGGGCATCATGGTCCATGTTGGTTGTGGGTTCGTCCAGCAGTAGAACTGAAGGAGATCGCAACCATGCCCTGGCCAGTGCAACGCGCTGCACTTCTCCACCTGACAAGATTGTCGCCGAGGCCGTGGCAAGGGGCTCCAGGTTTGCCCACGCTAGTGCCTCGTAAATACGCTTGTCCCTGTCTTCGCGGCTGAGCATGGGCGGTAGCGCATAGGCAATATTTCGTCTCACACTGGCATCAAACATGTAGGGATGCTGGTGCATATACATGGCTTTCTCTTTCAGTGCTTTTATGCAACGACGCCATTTCATCTCACCAAGACCCGTGTTCAGTGTCCCGGAATCCGGTTTCACCAGACCCGCCATAATTTTCAATAGAGTGGTTTTACCAGCGCCATTTGCGCCACAGAGAAGTGTGCACTGGCTGGCTTGAAGGGAGATGTCGATGCCATCAAGAATTGTTCGCCGGCGGTAGCGTTTGGCAATCCCTTTGAACTGAATATTGATCGTAGCTGTCATGTTGCGAATCGACCCTTGCCCTGGAAATAATGAAGTAGTCCATTGAGTATAAATGCCAGTATCAGCAGCACTATTCCCAGTGCAATGCCCTGAGAAAACTCGCCCTTGCTGGTTTCCAGGGCGATAGCTGTAGGTATGTTGCGAGTGGCGTTGAGGATGTTGCCCCCCAGCATCATTGAGGCGCCGACTTCTGCGATGATACGCCCGTAAGCGGCCAGCAGTGCAGCAAACAACCCGAATCGGACTTCGTGCATGACGGTTAGAACGGCTCTTACTGGCCCGGCTCCAAGTGTTCGTGCAGTCTCCCATGCACGCCGATCAGCGGCCTGTAATGCAGAGTGGCACATGGCGACAAGTATAGGAACACATAAAACTATCTGGCCAATCACCATGGCGCTTTGCGTGAACAACAGTTTCAGGTCTCCCAACGGTCCCTGTCGAGATAGCATCAGGTATAGCGTCAGCCCCACCACTACTGCAGGTATGGATAGCAGTGTGCTGAACACGGAGATCAATAGTCGACGGCCAGGAAAATCCCCATAGGCGAGCAGAAATGCCAGTAACAGGGAAGGCGGGGTGGCAATCAGGATTGCAGTGGTCGAAACCTTGAATGAAATGCCTATGATATTCCAAAGTCCGCTGTCACCGCTTGCCAGTAGCTGAAGGGCCTCGAAAGTAGCATTGTTGAGAGAGTCCATGGTGAAGATAATGCTGGCTCAGTGTGCCTGACTGGCAGGTTCATGGCCCAGTGCAAACTGGCCTGAATTGGCGGACGGAGTAAACGACTGTGTTCCTCCAATGGTATAGTTGCCTATCAGTCGCTGGCCCGGTGGTGAGGTAATCCAGTTGATTAGAGCCTGAGCTCCGGCATGGTTAATATCTGGAAAACGCGCTGGATTTACGGCAATGATGCCATACGGGTTAAATAGTGCTGGATCGCCCTGATAAACGAGTTGTAGTGGCGATTTACTGCGATATGCCAGCCATGTACCCCGGTCGGTTAGTGTGTAGGAAGATAATTCGCCGGCCATTTGCAGGACCTTACCCATGCCCTGGCCAGCTTCCCTGTACCAGTTGCCCATTGGCTTGATAGCGGCATCTCTCCACAGTTTGAGCTCCTTTTTATTGGTTCCTGAATCATCGCCCCTGGAGATGAATATGTGCGCATTGTTTGCAATCCTTGCCAGGGCGTCACTGGCGCTCTGGCTTTTCTTGACTGATGCAGGGTCCTCTGTCGGGCCGACGAGAATAAAGTCGTTGTACATGACATCATGACGTTCTATGCCATAACCAGCTTTGACGAATGCCTGTTCAGCCGCCGGGGCATGAACAAGCACCACATCGACATCACCGTCGCGTCCCATTCGAAGTGCCTTACCCGTACCGACTGCTATGGTATGAACCCGGATTCCCGTGTCACGTTCAAACGCTGGCAGGAGGTGTTGTAGCAGACCGGAATGCTCTGTGCTGGTTGTGGTGGCAAGACGCAGCAGGGATTCTTCGCCGGCTTGTGCTGGCAACGCCAGAATAAAAAAGAATGCGTAAAAAAACAGGGGTATAAATTTAAATAATTTGAGTGCAGGCATACTGGTAACTGTCGTTCTGTGAATTATTATTAAGATACGAGCAAGAATAGTGCCAGCTGTTATTTGAGGTGCTGGGCCAGCGATTACAGGCCTGAATCAGACAGCTGCCGAGTACGGCCGAATAGTAAAGTCCCGCATGGGAAATAATGTCGCAATCGTTGACTCTCTACTGGTGCATTTCGTCCATTATGTTGCCTGATGTGATATTTGTGTTATGTTGCTGTCAATCATTAGAGGAGAATCGATAAGAATTTTCCCTGTTCAACACTACCCAGGATTCAGGTTTATGGCCGAATACGCACTCAAGAATGAAGATTTCAGTCCAGAACGGCAATCAAATAGCAGCAAACCCTTATCACTGAAGCAGAAATCCTTACTCATTATCGATGATGAGCCGGGCATTCGAAGTTTTCTGCAGAAAGGTATGGAGAAACGCTTTGGTCTGGTTGAACTGGCCGAAGATATAAGCACAGCAGAAGCCCTCACTGAGCGATGTAATTTTGACCTGATTATTGCTGATATACGATTACCCGGTTGTTCCGGTGTGGAATGGGTAACGAAAATGCGTGCGCAGGGTAGTACTACGGCGGTGATCTTTATCACTGCGCATGCGAATGTTGAAACGGCAATTGATGCCTTGCGTGCCGGAGCCTCTGATTTCATTCTCAAGCCCTTTCGTATGGAGCAGATCATGGGCTCTGTTGAGCGTTGCATAGAGCGTCAGCAGATACAGCGCGAGAATGTTGTATTGCGGCGACAGGTCGACCAGTTCTATGACAGTGGCATGGTCGGTCAATGTGAGACTATGAAAAGTATGTGCGGTGTTATCAAGCGCATTGCACCTATGCCGACTACAGTGCTTATTGAAGGTGAATCGGGAACGGGAAAAGAACTCGCTGCCCGTGCTGTTCATCAATGGAGTGGTCGTAGTGGAAGCTTTGTCCCGGTTAATTGCGGTGCAATTACCTCGGAATTGATGGAAAGTGAGTTGTTCGGTCACGTGAAAGGTGCCTTTACCGGTGCCCACCAGGCACGTGATGGTTTATTTACCTATGCCAATAATGGCACTTTGTTTCTCGATGAGATTGGAGAAATGCCATTACCCATGCAGATACATCTGCTGCGCGTTCTGGAGGAACATTCCATCAGACCGGTCGGATCCAACCGTGAGGTGCCAGTCGATGTACGAATCATTGCCGCAACCAATCGGAACCTGGCTGAAGAGGTGGAAAAGGGCAATTTTCGTCAGGACCTGTTCTATCGACTGAATGTCGTGACCGTGCGTTTACCAACCCTGCGAGAGCGTCTCGATGATATCCCTGATCTGGTTGAGTATTTTATGCAAAACCTGTCGACCGATATGGGGGTGGAACCGCATGAAATGGGTGGGCGCGAGTTGGCGCAACTGCGGAGTTACAACTGGCCGGGAAATGTTCGCGAATTGAAGAATGTGATTGAGCGCTGCCTGCTGCTCGACCAGAGTCCTCAGGAATGTCTGAGCGGTCTTTCCGGAGACGGTGAGGCAGGAAATTGTGAAGATGAGACCACAGAGCTACTGCTGGAAGCCGTTGAGAAACGTCATATTCTGAAAGTGCTGGATATGGAAGATGGCAACAAGTCAGCCGCTGCGAGACATCTTGGCGTCTCGCGCAAGACACTTGAACGAAAAGTACAGGTCTGGCGTTTAGCCGACTAAACTTCCTGTGGATGTTGCTACTAGATTGATAGGGGCGGTTCGAGGAACAGTCCGCTACAAGCTGCTGGCGCTGGTACTTTTCCCCATTCTTCTACTTATGCCAGTGGCACTGGTTATTGCGGTCTACTGGGGCGCGACATTCACTTATGATCAACTCTACTTAAAGGTCAATACCGACCTCAATGTTGCCGATGATGTGTTCATTCGTATGCAGCAGGATTACCTTAACAGATTGAGCAGTCTGGCAGAGTCTTACGCTTTCAGGACAGCTCTGGAAAAAAATAATAAGCAGTCAATACAGAACCAGCTGAAGACAGTTAAGAAATCAGCGGGTTTTAGTTATTTGCATGTGGCCGGCCAGGGCGGAGTGCCTCTCTATTCGAAGGATGAGAAAGACCATGCCACGTTACGTTCCTCGTCCTCATTGCTCAAGGCAGCAAAGGGTAAGCCTGCGGTCGGTGTGGAGATTTTCAGTTCAGAAGAATTACGTAGAGAAAGCGAAACGCTGGCAAACACTGTTGAGCTTACTCTGATAGAAACCCCGCGTGCGCGCCCCACAGATCGCACAATAGAGGATCGTGCCATGATGATACGGGCACTCTATCCTGTTAAAAATTCACGTGGTGAACTGGTGGCGATTCTTGATGGCGGAGTGCTGCTGAATGAGAACTTTGGATTCGTTGATGCCATACGTGATCTTGTATACGGGCCAGGAAGTCTGCCGGAAGGTAGTATTGGTACCGTTACGGTTTTCCTCGATGACGTGCGTATATCAACGAACGTTCCACGAAAGCCGGGACAGCGTGCGCTAGGCACACGTGTTTCGGATGAAGTTCGCACACAGGTACTCGATCAGGGCAAGACATGGATTGATCGTGCTTTCGTTGTAAACGACTGGTATATCTCGTCCTATGAACCGGTCACCGACATAGATGGAAAACGCGTGGGCATGCTGTATGCCGGATTCCTGGAAACCCCGTTTCGTGTAGCACTATGGAAGGCTTTGGCAATTTTTGTGTTGATGTTTCTGTTGCTGATGGCCATTTCATCATGGCTGGCGATCTGGGGGGCAAAATCTATTTTCAAGCCTATCGAGGCAATGAGCGATGTCGTGCAGGCAACAAGAAAGGGTGTTGTACGCCGTATTGGAACAGTGACATCGCGGGACGAAATTGGTGAGTTGGCAAGGGAATTTGATAGCATGCTCGAGCTGTTACATAAGCGCAATCAGGAAATTCAGGCGGCTGCAGACCAGCTGGACCACAAGGTTCAGGAGCGCACTGCAGAATTGCAGCAGAAAAATGAGGATCTGCAACGTACTATCGGCGTATTGCAGGAGACCCGACAGCGGCTGGTCAACGCCGAGAAGCTTGCCGCCCTGGGTGAACTAACTGCAGGCGTCGCACATGAGATTAATAACCCGACAGCAGTCATGCTGGGTAATCTTGACGTACTGATAGATGAACTTGGACCAGCCATTGAACCTGTTCAGGAAGAGATCGACCTTATCGTTGATCAGATTTACCGGATCAAGGAGATCATAGATAACTTATTACAATATGCCCGTCCGGATGAGTATGCAGGCTATATGTCTGATGTCGATGTCAACGAGCTGATTCATCAGACCTTGAAGCTGATCCGCCACTATCAGAAAGAGTCCAGCTTTGAAATCAGACTGGAACTGCATGCTGATCAACATATTCATATCAATCAGCAGGAGCTGAAACAGGTAGTTGTCAATTTACTCGTCAATGCGATACATGCTGCTGGATCAAGTAATGGCTGGATAAATATATCTACCCGCAACTGGGAGGATAAAGGCGTTACTATCAGTGTGGAGGACAATGGCCCGGGTATGGGCAATGAGGAAAGGAGCAAGGTATTCAACCCTTTTTACAGCACCAAGGGTCAGGGTGAAGGTACGGGTCTTGGGCTGTCAGTGAGCTATAGCTTGATAAGGCGTTACGGCGGAAATATAACTGTGCAGTCGACATCTGGTGAGGGGTCGTGTTTTACCATATGGTTGCTCACAAAACCTGAACTGGTTGAAGATGAAGAGACCATT
>Ga0209013_10004564_pt1 | contig 12114 bp, 11 predicted proteins | sample Cruoilmetagenom2_FD_187291 | JGI IMG/M metagenome (GOLD analysis project Ga0209013, IMG submission 187291) | Oil polluted marine microbial communities from Coal Oil Point, Santa Barbara, California, USA - Sample 2 (SPAdes) (version 2) | ecosystem: Environmental > Aquatic > Marine > Oil seeps ...
GAAAGCTCAGACAATGCCATAATCAGCTCGCTTGTATCGTCTTGTACATCATGGACGATAAGGGTCAATCGAAGCACCATCAATTGATACGTGTAGTAACTTGTCGAGTCTTTAAAAAGGTAGCGTTCAGCATTGATTTCTTTTAGCTGTTTTGCAGCAAGTTCCCGATCCTTGTTCATGATCGCATCGAAATAAACTGCTTTTATTTTAGTTAGGTAACTTTCATCATCCAAGCTTGCGTCTTGGGTAACAGATAGTTCAAGGCGGTTAAGCAATAGGTCAACCACTTCTTGGCTGGGCACGATAGAGTTGTTCTCTATTTTACTGAGGTAAGAAGGCGTACAGATTCCTTGAGCAAGTGTGATTTGCTTCATATTCCGTCTAATTCTCTCAAGTTTGATAACGTGTCCAAAGTTATTCATGGTTAGTGTCTCCTCATTTTCATGCATTTTACAATTACCTTAATCCTACTATATGTGCCACGTTTTTTATACAAAAGCATCATTCAAGAAACTTATTTCTTGAATGATGCTTTTTTGTGCCCTAAATGTGAAAACTTTCCCAACATTTTCGACAGTTTTCGACGTTTTTTTCATGTAAAATAAAACTAGTGAAGAATCAACCATGTGAATTGGAAAGGAGAGTAGGGGAATGAAGAGTGCAGTATTAGAAGTTTCTCAAATTGCTTTAGGTTTGGTTTATTTTTTTCGAAAAAGCATTATGCCAAAGCCAATCCATGTTATGGCATTCACTTTCTTCGCATTACTTTCGGTTTATGCAATATCTTCCTTGCTTCCAATCATCGGTGAATTTATAGAACTTGTGAAAAACCATATAAATCTTGAGGCCATCCGGTTTTAATGGAAAATCCCCATTAGCGAAACTTCGCTAATGGGGATTTTCTGTGTTTAACTTTCAGGTCTATCGGATAGTTTGTGTTTTCAAGGTTTCAGTATGAATTTAATGCTTTCATCTTCATAGTCATGGAATGTCTTATAAGCTTCACTTGCTTGATCCAAAGGTACTTTATGCGTAATGATTTCAGTTGGGTCGAATTCGCCTTTTGTGATTTTATCGAATAAAAGGGGCATGTAATGAATAACAGGGGCTTGTCCCATCTTTAATGTGACGTTTCTCTCGAAAATATTTCCTAAAGGGAACATATTGTACAGGGAACCATATACGCCTGTCAGTTGGATGGTTCCGAATTTACGGACCGAATTTAGTCCAATGTCTATTGCGCTTAATGTTCCTCCTTGAAGTTTCAACTTCTGTTCGATTTTTTCCACTACGGACAATTTTCCATCCATTCCCACACAATCGATGACTACATCCACGCCTCCATGGGTCAGTTCTTTGATATGTGCACCCATATCATCGTATTCTTCAAAATTGAATGCTTCCACATTATTCATTTTTACCGCATGTTTCAGTCTATAAGGAACATGGTCAACTGCAATGACGCGTTTTGCTCCTTTCATCCAAGCGAATTTTTGTACCATTAGACCAACAGGACCCGATCCCAACACGGCAACTGTATCTCCAGCTTTCATCCCGGAGTTTTCCACACTCCAATAAGCTGTCGGGAGGACGTCTGACAGGAAGAGAAGGGCTTCGTCTTCCAATTCACAGGATGGCGGAATGACAAAAGGCATGAAATTCCCATAAGGAACGCGTAAAAACTCTGCTTGACCACCAGCATAGTTACCGTAGCGTTCTGTAAAACCAAGATAACCTCCGGAATCAACGGCGGGATTATCATTGGAGTTATCACATTGGCTTTCTAAATCATTTTGACAATAGTAACAATCACCACATGAAACATTGAATGGAAGGACGACGCGGTCTCCTTTTTTCACCTTCGTTACTTCCGGACCTACTTCTTCCACAATCCCCATTGGCTCATGCCCAATAACATAGTCTTTTCTTGTAGGCATAGCACCTCGGTAAATATGAAGGTCAGATCCACATATTGCCGTTGAAGTGATACGGACAAGTATATCGTCCTTTTTTTCTAGTTTTGCATCCGGTACTTCCTTTACCTTTACATCTTTTGCGCCTTGAAATGTTACTGCTTTCATTACATCATCCTCCTTCATCATCATTGCGATACTGTGGGTTTTTGTTCAATTCACTTTACCCAATTAGAATGTTGTGAAAACGTTATTTACGCTTCAATGGTTCGACTGCAGGACCTTCCAATACCTCGCCGGTATAAGAAAAGCGTGAACCGTGACAAGGACAGTCCCATGAACGTTCGCCATCATTCCAGTGCACATCACAACCTAGATGTGTACATGTTGGCTTGACTAAGTGAAGTTTTCCATTTTTATCTTTATAGGCACCCGTTTTGTGATTATCTACCATGACAATGCGCCCTTCATCATTCTTCAAATCATCCAACGTGTCTGTGGGACGATCGAGTTTACCAGTCACTAACTCCTTCGCAACGTTAGCGTTTATTTTTACAAAGTGTTTTGTATCATCTTTTTTCAATTTGCTACGGGTAGGTGAGTACAAGTCTTTAGTAGCATTGAATTTATTTTGTGCTAAATCAGCCAGCAGTAAACCAGCGGCAGTTCCGTTCGTCATCCCCCACTTGGCAAATCCGGTTGCGACATAAACATTGTCCATGCCAGTCGTCATATTGCCGATATAAGGAATTCGATCAAGTGTTTCTAAATCCTGCGCAGACCAATGAGTATCAATGGACTCGACAGTGAAGTGCTGTTTGGCAAATTGAGTCAGCGTTTCATAACGCTTAATAGTAGAGTCGTCATGGGTTGAGTCGTCATGCTGTCCTGTTTTGTGGCCTTCTCCTCCAACTATCACATAGCTTTCGCCTTTGTCTCCTTTCGCTGTTCGAATGGAGCGGGCTGGTTTTTCTACATTGATGTACATTCCTTTTAGTTCAATGCTGGGTACTTTTACACAAACCGCATAGGAACGCTGAGGTGACAAGCGTGAAAAATAAAGTCCATTTTTATCGTTAAATGGAAAGTGGCTTGTGACTAGAACTTTTTTCGCCTTGATTATATTGCCATCAACAGTTTCAATTACAATGTCGTCCCCTTGTTTTAACGAGTCTGCTCGTGTGTTTTCGTAAAAAGTCACACCGAGTTTTTGTGTTTCTTGAACTAATTTGTTAATATATTTGACCGGATGAAATTGCGCTTGTTGAGGTAATGTTAATGTCTCACTAACTGGAAATGGCAATTCATCTTTGGAAATTGACAGTTCACCTGGAATGCCGAGTTGGACATAAGCTGCTTTCTCCGTATGTAATTTTTCAACACCTTCAGGAGTTTGTGCATAGAGTACAGCGTTCCGTTCTTCGTAGTCACAATCAATGGATAATTCATCTATCCATGTTTTCATTTGTTGGCGTGCCTGGTCATTGGCATCAAAATATTGACGTGCTATTGTTTTTCCAAATGATTGCAGTAATTCATCATAAATAATCCCGTGTTGAGCAGTTATTTTGGCTGTGGTAAATCCAGTGGTTCCGCTTACAATTTTACTTCCCTCAATCACCGAGACATTTACACCTGCTTTAGCAAGTACATAGGCAGCGGTAACTCCGGATATTCCTGCTCCGACGATACATACATCCGTTGTGATATCCGACTCCAATTTTGGGAATGTTTTATTTGATCGTAGTTTTCTCCAATATGATTTTGTGGACTTTGGCAATTCAAGTGCACACATAAAATCCCCTCCAGCTAGTTATTCCTTCATTATTACCCTTATTCATGCAAAAGAATCCGCATCTATATAGACGATGTGAATTTGTTCATAAAAAATAAAGGAGAACCCTTACGGTTGTCGAAAGAGTAGAAGGGCAACTTTTAAGGGAGGAAATCCTATGACTAAGAAAAAATTAGCAATTGAAGATTTAAGTAAATTGGTTTCAGTTACGCAACCCGTTTTGGCACCGAGTGAACAAGACGTGGTGTTCGTTCGAACGCATATTGATGAAAAAGAAAATACATATCAATCAAATTTGTGGCACGTTGATATAGATTCTGGCGATGTTAAGCAATGGACATATGGAAAAGAACGTGTGTCTTCTCCATCGTATTCTGTTGATGGGGAGAAACTGGCATTCCTGTCTTCACGAGACGATAAAAACCAACTCTTCATCCTGTCCACAAAAGGCGGGGAAGCGCGCAAAGTGACGACATTCGAAAAAGGTGTCAACAGCTTTTTATGGTCTCCTTGTGGTAAGAAAATTTGGTTTACCGCTAATGTCAAAGAAGGAAAAAGTTTTATAGAAGAGCCTGACAAAGAGGAAAAGAAAAAGCCTGAACCTGTAGTGGTGAATAAGATGAAATACAAAATGGACGGAGCCGGTTTGCTTCCTCAAGATACGTATAAACATATTGGTGTCATTGATCTTGATACAGAAGAAGTGACGCAGTTTACGGAAGGAAATCACCAATACGGTTTACAAGCCGTGTCTCATGACGGAACTAAAATCGTCTTCAGTGTGAATCGTTCTGAAAACCAAGATTTTGAATTCCATGAAACGTTGTATTTGGTGGATGTTGAATCGAAAGAAGAGACGACGATTATCGAAGAAGATGGACACTTCGGTGGGGCGGCTTTCTCGCTTGATGATATGAAACTTGCGTTTGTCGGAAGTGAAGGTGCTTATCGGAATGCGACTCATACAGAACTTTATGTGTACGACGTTGAGTCAGGTACCCGTCAAATCTTGACGGAAGGTATTGATGCACCCGTCGGGGATTATGTCGTAGCGGATCATCAGCAGGATGCCAGTGCACCAAGCGTTGTGTGGACGGAAGATAACCATCTCTATTTCCAAGTTTCAACTATGGGCGATGTTCGTCTGTATTACGCTTCTCTTGAAGGTGAGATATATCCTGCGACAGGTGAGGATGAACATGTATATGGGTATGATGTTTCGAGGTCGGGCAAGTATGCCTTGCTTGTAGTATCAAATTCTACCCATGTTGGAGAACTGTATTTACATGAAATTGCAACCGGTGAACGAGAGGCGTTAACAGCATTCAACGAAGCGTTTGAAACCGAAGTTGAACTTGTTCAACCGGAAGCGATTGTCTACCAAGGGGCAAAAGACTGGGACGTGCACGGTTGGTTAATGAAACCGGTAGGCTATGTTGAAGGCGAAAAATATCCATTGATTGTTGATATCCACGGTGGCCCGCATGCGATGTTCGCCAATACGTTCTTCCATGAAATGCAGTTGCTTGCTGCACAAGGATATGGTGTTCTTTATGTGAATCCACGAGGTAGTCATGGCTACAGTCAACAGTTTGTCGATGCGGTACGTGCTGATTATGGTGGTGGCGATTATGAAGATATCATGGCTGGAGTTGATTATGTAATCGCAGAACATGCTTGGATTGACGAAAGTCGTCTTGGTGTAACTGGGGGGAGCTACGGTGGCTTTATGACGAACTGGATTGTTGGTCATACTAACCGTTTCAAAGCGGCGGTAACACAGCGTTCGATTTCGAACTGGGTTAGTTTCTTCGGTGTTTCTGACATTGGATATTATTTTAGTGACTGGCAAATCGGTGCTGATATGACAGATGTCGAGAAATTGTGGAACCATTCACCGCTTAAGTTTGCAAAGAATGTGGAAACACCACTTCTTATTTTGCACAGTGAAAAGGATTTTCGTTGCCCGATAGAACAGGCAGAGCAACTATATATCACGTTAAAACAAATGAAAAAAGAAACGAGTTTTGTTCGTTTCCCGGATGCCAATCACAATTTGTCCCGTACGGGTCTTCCAAATTTACGTTATGCACGACTTGAACAAATTACGGGTTGGTTTGACAAGTATTTGTAAGGTAAGAAGTAATTGAACGGGATTGATTTTAATAGAAGAATGGGAAGCCCAAACTAAAGATAAAAAGACCTCTTTCATATAAATCGAAAGGGGTCTTTCAAGATTTTACAGTAGAAAAAGAGTGTAATCTATGTTATAAATAAATCTGTTAACCTATATCCAAGTAAACAGGTTGGAATAATATATAAATTAAAAGGGGAATTTGCAATGGGGCGTGAATTCGTAGAAATTTTTGATGGATGGGTAGAGTCTTATGATGCATCTGTCTCGGGGCAAGATCCGGAGTATCGAGATGTATTTGAAAAGTATGAAGAAATATTATCTGCCGTAACTAAAAAGTCTTTTGGTACGGTTGTTGAATTTGGAACAGGAACTGGCAACTTAACAGCGAAGTTAATGGAAGCGGGATATAAAGTAACGGGAATTGAACCAAATGAAGCGATGCGTAAAGTAACAGGAGAAAGATTCCCTAAAATTTCAGTAATTGATGGTGACTTATTAGCATTTGATGCACCAGAAAATATCGATACATTTGTCAGCACATATGTATTTCATCATTTAACAGATGTTGAAAAAGTAAACGCAATAAAGAAGTATGCTAATCTATTATCTAAAGGTGGAAAAGTGGTGTTTGCAGACACGGTTTTCACTACGGAGGAAGCCAAACAAGCGCAAATCGAAAAAGAACGTGCACGTGGATTTAATAACGTGGCAGACGATTTGGAGCGTGAGTATTATACAACGATTCCAGTATTGACCGAGGCATTTGAAAATGCTGGATTTGATGTAAGATTTGATCGAATGAATGATTTCGTTTGGTTGATGGACGCGACTAAAAAATAAGGAGTGTTTTTAATGAAACAAATGAACGTTGAAAGTTTTAACTTAGATCATACAAAAGTAGTAGCACCATTTGTACGACTTGCTGGACGTAAACTAGGCGCTAAAGGCGACGAAATATTAAAATATGATATTCGATTTAAACAACCAAATAAAGAACATATGGAAATGCCAGGCTTACATTCCCTTGAACATTTAATGGCTGAAAACATCCGCAACCATACGGATAAAGTCGTAGATATGAGTCCAATGGGTTGCCAAACTGGATTTTATTTAGCTGTGATTAACCATGATGACTATGAAGAAATTTTAACAATTTTAGAAAAAACACTTGAAGACGTTTTACAGGCAACGGAAGTTCCAGCTTGTAATGAAGTTCAATGTGGCTGGGCTGCTAGCCACAGTTTAGAAGGCGCGAAAGAAATTGCACGCGATATGCTCTCTAAGAAAGATGAGTGGCGTACGGTGTTCACAGAGGAAGAATAATGAATGTCTACGGAAGCGTACATGAACTGATTGGCAACACGCCAGTCGTTGAAATAAAAAATTTAGAAATACCAAATAACTGTCGTATTTTTGCCAAACTGGAGTTTATGAATCCAGGAGGTAGCGTGAAGGATCGCTTAGGGTTATCTCTATTAAAAGATGCAGAACAATCTGGAAAGCTACAGCCAGGCGGAACTATAATTGAACCGACAGCTGGCAACACTGGAATTGGCGTTGCTTTAGCTGCAATTGGCAAAGGGTACACAGTTAAATTTGTAGTGCCACAAAAATTCAGTATGGAAAAACAAACGTTGATGCGTGCACTTGGTGCCGAAATCGTTAATACACCTACTGAACTAGGAATGAAAGGCGCTATTGAAAAAGCAGCGGAGCTTGTTAAAGAAACACCTAATGCTTTTTCCCCTTCGCAGTTTTCAAATCCTGCCAATCCAGAAACGTATGTACACACATTAGGTCCCGAATTATGGCGTGACTTAGACGGTCAAATCGACGTCTTTGTAGCAGGAGCGGGTTCTGGCGGAACTTTCATGGGAACTGCGAAGTATTTAAAAAGCCAAAAGGCGGATATTAAAACAGTCATCGTCGAACCTGAAGGCTCCATATTAAACGGTGGAGCGCCAGGTTCACACTTTACGGAAGGAATTGGCATGGAGTTTTTACCGGGCTATATGGATAAAGCCTATTTTAATGCCATTCATACTGTCACAGACAAAAATGCTTTTATGAAACTGCGTGAGTTGGCTAAAGAAGAAGGTCTTCTTGTCGGAAGTTCTTCAGGAGCTGCGTTTTATGCGGCTTTGGAGGAAGCTAAAGTTGCGAAGGCTGGCAGTCATATCTTAACCATATTTGCAGATTCAAGTGAACGTTACTTAAGTCAAAATGTTTATGAGTTATTGAAGGAGGATGAATCTTTATGAGACCAAAAACGAGATTAATTCATGCTGGAATTGTAGGAGATGAGACAACTGGAGCTGTTTCTACACCTATTTACCAAGTAAGCACGTATAAACAAGATGCAGTAGGTGATTTCCGTGGGTATGAGTATTCAAGAACAGGAAATCCAACGAGACACGCACTTGAAGTATTGATTAGTGATTTGGAAGGTGGACATGCGGGCTTTGCTTTTGGATCAGGTATGGCAGCAATCAGTTCGGTCATGATGTTATTTAATGCAGGTGACCATATCGTCATGACGGACGATGTATATGGTGGCACTTACCGTGTCATGACAAAAGTGTTGAATCGATTCGGCATCGAATCAACGTTTGTGGATTCTTCGAGTGCAGCTGAGTTTGAAGCAGCGATTCAAGAAAATACGAAAGCGGTATTTATCGAATCTCCAACGAATCCGTTATTGAAAGTAACGGATATTGCGGAAATCGCTAAACTGGCGAAAGCAAAAGGCTTAGTAACGATTGTCGATAACACATTCATGACACCTTACCTGCAGCAACCACTTTCACTGGGTGCTGATATTGTGCTGCATAGTGCAACGAAGTATATCGGGGGCCATAGTGATGTAGTTGCTGGATTAGTAGTTGTTGCGACTGAAGAGTTAGCTAAAGAATTACACTTTGTACAAAACTCAGTAGGCGCAATCTTAGGACCGCAAGATTCTTGGTTATTAATTCGTGGATTGAAAACACTCGGTATTCGTATGGAAGAAACGAATTCGAGTGCCAAGCGTATTGCTGATTTCCTAGTGGCACATGAAGCTGTGGGCAAAGTCTACTATCCAGGTTTAGAATCACATGTAGGGCATGACATTATGAAGAAACAAACAACTGGATTTGGTGGAATGATTTCATTTGATGTGGGCAGTACAGAAAAAGCGGCTCAATTGTTGAAGAAATTGCGCTACTTCACGTTAGCGGAAAGCTTGGGTGCAGTTGAAAGTTTAATCTCCGTTCCAGCACAAATGACACATGCGTCAATCCCGGCAGACCGTCGTCAAGAGCTTGGCATATTGGACGGCTTAGTTCGTATTTCAGTCGGTATAGAAGACGTAGAAGATTTACTTGAAGACTTAGAGCAAGCATTAGCTTAATAATTGATAAATAGCGGTCGCTCCATTTTTTATGGGGTGACCGTTTTTTTGTTTTAACCTTTTTACGAAAAGGAATATCCATGTTTTTGAAGAATACGTATACATTATGAGAATATCCACTCAGAAAGAAGGTCACAATGAAAAGATTCAGTTTGCTCCTTATGCTGTCACTCCTAATTATCTGCACCATTTTCGGGTTTCGCTTTAGCCATATATTAAAGCAGGAGGAGGGGACGGTTCGGCTAGTTTTCGCCATTTCGATATTGGACTTCACTTCACGCCCGTATGTAGAGTTCGATGAAACCGAATACGTGACTCGATATGTTTCAGAAAATGGAGGGGAGACGACAAATGAGAGAATCAAGAAGATGTTGAGTGATCTGGGATGGTCCTTTGAAACGCAAGAAAGTGCTGCGCTTTATTTTCATAAAGGCAAAGAGACAGTCGTTGTGGAAACCAAGCACTTTAGTGATGAGTATTTTTTATGGGACGTCCCCTTGGAAGCGTGGGCTGAATAAAAGAACAGATTTTTTTACTTTACATACCTTCGCAGTCCAAAGTAAAACACCTCCATTTGTCGTTTGTAGCCTACGACAAATGGAGGTGTTTTTCCAAGTGACTGCATCCTTATTTCCCTTGGAATACAGGCTTTCTCTTTTCGCCAAAAGCAATCAATGCTTCGACACGGTCTTCAGTCGGGATGGTTATTTCGTAGGCTTTGCGTTCAATATTCAGACCTGTATGCATGTCTGCGTTCATGCCGTGTTTAATTGCAAACTTCGCTTGTTGTAAGGCAATCGGTCCATTTGAGAGCATCAAATCAGCAAATTTCCCTGTCTCCTCTAGTAAACTACTACGATTGACCACTTTTGTCAGAACTCCGTATGACAACGCTTCATCTGCTTTCAAGCGACGTGCCGTTAGTATTAATTCCAAAGCTTTTGCTTCACCGATTAAGCGAGGTAATCGTTGCGTTCCACCTGCTCCAGGAATGATGGCCAAGCTTGTTTCTGTTAAACCGAGTACAACGTCGTCTGCTGCGATACGGAAATCACATGCTAGTGCAAGTTCCATCCCACCACCGAATGCATAACCGTTCATCATGGCTATTGTAGGTTGCGGTAAATTTTCGATTGTGGAGAATACTTCACCTATTTTATATATATTTCGTTTTACTTTTTGTTCTGTCAATGTTTTGCGTTCTTTTAAATCAGCTCCCACGCTGAATGCTTTTTCCCCTGCACCGGTAAAGATGACAACACGAATGTCCGGGTTAATGCGAATCGCTTCGGCAACTTGTCCCAGTTCACTCATCATTTCATAGTTAAATGCATTCATAGAGTCAATACGGTTTAATGTGACAATCGCTAAATTTCCTTTTTGTTCGTATCGAATGGCTTCCATGGTAAATCCCCCTTGAGTTGTTTGAAATTTCGAACGTTTCCTCCTACAAAAACATATCACTTTTCATTCAGTGTTTCCACCTTCCTTATTTCCTTAAAATTCCCACTTGTATTTTCAGGAAATCAGCATACAATATAGTAATGCGAACAAATGTTCCTGAAGGGAGCGAGAAAGGTGCCACTCATTCCAGCCGAAAGTTTACCTTTTTTTGAAAAGGTGATTTATTTGCCCATGGTATTAATCATTTTGGAACGTGACCGGGAAAACGTTGAAAAGGGACCATTCAAATTGAAGAGACCTTACGTTGCGATCATTGAACACGCGCTTAAAGAAGCACGGAAAGAACTGAATGACACAAAACAGTATTTAAAAGAGCATAACATGAAAGTTATTCGCGGAAATCATGACGATACCTTTACCGAATATGTCTTCTTTCACGGTGGTTATGAAGAACATCGTCGCTATTTAAACGTACGTCTAAGAAATCGAGTGGAGGAATTGCTAGAGCTTTATTTATCGATTGCAAAACAAGCAAACTGAAATCAAGGTTATGCTAACGAGGATGGTGCCAACTGTGCTTGCACATGTCCTGCAAAAACCAACGCGCTTGGACCCACACGAAGTGGGCATGAAGACTAGCAAAATAAGCCCTTTCAACATGCAAAGGGCTTACTTTAAGCTTATGTATGGTCATTTAATTTTTTCCGATTTGGCTGCAAATAACCAAGTGATGATTGAGAAAATGGATGGTTGATTTTTTCACGACTCTTTTGAAATTGATTTGAAAGGAATTGAGAAAGTGAATATTGCCTACACATTGTTGAATGAGAAGCATTCACAGGTAGTGATTGTGAGTTAGTGAAATGCACGACGCATTGATTATAGGGATTAATAGAAAAAATATCCACGGCGGAAAAGGAAACCCAAATGCTTCCCTCAGATTCGGGGGAAAGGGTTGGCATCATAATCAAAGGCACCCCAAAATCATGAGATATCATGAGAGGCAGTTTGTGTAAACGACCAAGGGATTGCCGAGAGAAAAATGTCGCATTTTTAAAAGAGTTTCCATAAAAAGTGAGTGATTTTTTAATAATCGCACTAGGTCTCATTTTCACGAGAAATTCAGTATGATTTTCAATTACTCGAGTGTAAAGTTTATTCTCAATACGAAGGGGTACTAGAGCAATAGTATTAAAAGAAACGGTGTAATTAGATACGGCAGAGTACTTTTTATCCATATATTCACATCCTCTATTAGTCTATACCCCCTATTATAGAGAAATTATGGGAATTAATCAACACTAGTTAACTAACAATTTTAAAAAGTCTGAAGAAATAAATCATCCGGAATTTTCAAAAAACATTTGCAACTTTGCCCACTTTTTATCTATAATAGAAAAAAGGCATTCGAGGTGATTGCAATGGATAAGTATTATTCATATGCTGACTTTCTAAAAGCGATGGGGCGAAATCA
>Ga0209013_10004565_pt1 | contig 12111 bp, 11 predicted proteins | sample Cruoilmetagenom2_FD_187291 | JGI IMG/M metagenome (GOLD analysis project Ga0209013, IMG submission 187291) | Oil polluted marine microbial communities from Coal Oil Point, Santa Barbara, California, USA - Sample 2 (SPAdes) (version 2) | ecosystem: Environmental > Aquatic > Marine > Oil seeps ...
CCATACCAATGTCTGGTTTGAGATCACCACCTTATTGATCCCCGGTCTGAATGATTCGGAGGCTGAAATTGAAGCAATGACTCAGTGGGGTATTACTCATCTGGGGCCGGAAGTCCCATGGCATTTCACCGCATTTCATCCTGATTACAAATTGGATAAAATTAGTCAAACACCACTGGAAACTCTGCTCAGGGCTCGTGATATTGCCAGAAAAAATGGTTTTTATTATGTTTATGCCGGTAATGTACACGACAAACAGAGTGGCAGCACCTGGTGCTCTCACTGTGGACAGCGTTTGATTGGGCGAGACTGGTATGAGTTGAGTGATTGGAACCTGACCTCCTCAGGTCACTGCAAACACTGTGGAACACTCTGCCATGGACTATTTGAGGCAAACCCTGGAAATTGGGGTAACAGGCGGCAGCCAATTAATTTATAAATACAGGATGTTTTGTCGGTTAAATCCTACTTTTAATTTAAGTATATTGAGTTTATTTGTGCTATCCTTTAGCTCTTAAGTTAATTCACAGCTAAAAGCCATCAAGAAATTATTATATGGATACAGAAGTCGTCGATGCTGAACGCTTAAAGTTTTTCACACCTTTTCAGCCACTTTCTGATAAACAACTCGATTATATTGCCGTTAATGCTGAAATTATTAATGTCAAGTCCGGTAAAATGATTCTTGATCTGGAATCCAGCTCACCTGATAAATATCTTTTGCTGGAGGGAACCCTCAAATTACTTTCATTTGATAATTCTACCACCAGGATTGAAGCTAATACTGATCGCGCCAGAAATCCGGTGGCTCAACTCAGACCCAGTCGCTATAAGGTGAGTACGGATTCTCTCTGTAAAATTCTGGTACTAAAAGAAGATGTTCTCGATACAGCCATTGAGCGAGTAGACGTGCCAGACGCTTATTGTATTGATGAAACCGAACTGGATGACGAGCATGAAGAAGATCGTATTCTGTATGAATTGATTTTGGACTTACAACAGGGAAACTTTGTGTTACCCAGTTTGCCCAGTGTTGCCACTCGAATCCGCGAGACCATAGAAGATGAGAAATCCAATGCAGTTGACATCGCAAATGTCATACTGGCTGACCCGGCTATTGCAGTAAAAGTCATTAAGGCTGCAAACAGTGCAATGTACCAGAGAAGAACGAAAGCACTCGATTGCAAAGCCGCAGTGGTTGGATTGGGTACCAAAGTAACAACACAGTTGGTTCTCGCATTTACTTTAAAGGAATTATTTAACCCAAAAAGTGAACTATTAAAAAAACGTATGACCCAACTTTGGGAACATAGTATTGAAATTGCGGCAATCAGCTTTGTTCTGGCCAAGATTTCCCCAGGCTTTGATGCGGAACATGCTTTGTTAGCTGGTTTGATACATGGCATCGGTGATGTGGCTATTATTAATAAAATATCGGAACAGCCTCAGATTATGGATAATGAGGAGAAGCTGGATGAGGTCATAAATAAAATGCGTACCCAGGTTGCTACTTCAATTCTGAAGCGCTGGAACTTTGCCGAAGATTTTATTGCTGTTGCAGAAGGAACAGGGGACTGGATGCGCGATAATAATTCTGAGCCTGACCTGGTTGATATTGTCAATATGGCACATTTGCACAGCTATATTGGTACCCCTAAACAACGAACAGCGCCAATTATTGACCAGGTACCTGCATTTAATAAAATGGCTTTAGGACAATTAACACCCAAACTGAGTATCAAGGTGTTAGAAAAAGCGCGTGAAAAAATTGATCAGACCAAGGCTCTTTTGCGTATTTGACCTACCTCAAACTACCACCGGAAGTCTATTTTTTGTAATGCCTGGGATTCTGTTTTCAGTTTGAGTTTACGCCACATTTCTAACATGGTTTCATGAGTTTGTGGATGAACCAGCTCTGGTGCTAAATCGGATAGTGGTAAAAGCACAAAGGCATACTTTTCTATTTCATCTCTTGGAATGCTGATTCCATCTGAATGAATAATTTCCTGATCATATAAAAGCAAATCAATGTCCAGCGTTCGGGCTGAAAACTTGTCCTGGTCACGACGACGACCATTCTTGTGTTCAATAGCTTTGAGCTTTTTCTCCACTTCAAAAGGGGAAAAACTGGTATAAAAACTAGCCACCAGATTAAAAAAATCATCCCCGTCAAAGCCAATAGCCTCTGTTTGATAAACGGGAGATAGTCGCAGTTGACAATTTTCTCCAAAGGTTTCTTTCAGACTCTGTGTCGAGATACGAATGTATTTTTCCTGATCAATATTGCTGCCAATACCAACATACACCAGATGTTTGCTCATTTATCTTTTTCTCGCTCTATAATCACACCGACACCACCTGCAGCGTTGATCGCTTCGGGTTTGCAGAGCTTTACCCTGACCCATTGCGCCATAAATTCCTGCAAAATAATACGGCTTACTTCTTCGGCAAAGGATTCGACTAATTGATAATTGTGCTTATCGGCAAGCTCTTTCATTCTTTCGCACACGTTGAAATAATCAATGCAGTCATCAATCTGGTCGCTTTTGCTGGCCTGTTTGATGGAACAGCCAATTTCAATGTCCAGAATGACAGGCTGTTTATTTTCCCTTTCCCAATCATGGATTCCAATGACGGTTTCAAGCTCAAGTTGATTTATAAAAATTTTATCCATGTAACTTATCCATGTAACCCCAGTCACCTAAAACTAAACAACTTAATCAATATCTATGAATTCAGCTAGCATAATGGTTGATTCGTCAGTTAAAATCAATCCAATTTTTTACTCTATGCTCAACTTATAGAATCGAATACATAATGACTCTTTATGAAATTGTAAAATATATTCATGTTACAGCCATTACTTTATCCATAAGCGGCTTTATTATCCGCGTTTTATTGAAATTAAATGACTCTCCTTATCAAACAAAATACTGGTTTAAAAAACTGCCGCATAAAGTGGATACCATCCTGCTGGCCAGTGCACTGACTCTGGTTTACATTATGGGCGTTAATCCGTTGACAACCATCTGGATAGCAGAAAAAATTATTGGCTTATTAATTTACATCTTATTGGGAATGGTGGCATTGCGCTGGGGTAAAACAAAAAAAATCAGAGCGTTTGCTGCCGGTGCGGCCATAATCACATTTGCCTATATTGTCTATGTTGCGCATTATAAAGCCCCGACAGTGGTTTTCGGCAATTAACTCCTCCCTCCTGTTTCTCCTTGATCTTAATCATTCACTCCTGAGTGGATTGTTGCTCTAATAAGCATCGAAGTCTTTTAATATCAGGGAAAAATGTGTTTATACAAATAGACGAACAGCCAAAAAAATCATTTGCTCTGTTCAATTTGGGGTTTCGCCCATTTTTTTTACTTTCAGCCTATGCTGCCGTTATTTTAATGAGCATTTGGGGCTTGTTGTATACAAATATTATTCAATTAGATAACTATTATGGATTGATTGACTGGCATAGCCACGAGATGCTGTTTGGTTATGCCGCTGCTGTTATTGCCGGTTTTTTGCTGACCGCAGTCAGAAATTGGACCAATGTGAATACGATTACCAAAACACCTCTGGCAATTCTGGCCGGAATCTGGGTGCTGGCACGAATTTTACCCTTTACTCCCGCACCAGGTGTTTTGATTGCGTTAGTTGATATTTCTTTTTTCTTCCTGCTCATGTTAGCGGTTGCCCATCCAGTCATCAAAGCAAAACAATGGCACAATCTCATTATGGTCGCCATTCTTGCCTCATTTATGCTGGCCGATATTTTAGTGCAAGGTCAGCATTTAGGATTCCTTGCAAATGGCGTTATTCAGGGGAATACTCTGGCCTTATATTCTATTTTATTTATTATTCAGGTGCTTACTGGGCGAGTAATGCCTTTCTTTACCCGAGTTGTTGTACCGGGAACTGAGGTTGTTGAACGACCAATAGTGGAGAAAATATTATTGTTCGGTCTGCCTGTGCTGGCTTTGGCCGATATTTTTGCTTTTAATGGCCTTATTATCTCTCTTTTATCAGCTGTTCTGCTGGTTACACATATCATACGAGTGATGCCCTGGTTTTCTAAGCCCGTTTTACATATCCCCATACTCTGGGTACTTTATGCCGGCTATCTCTGGCTTATTATCGGTTTTGTTATGAAAGTTCTAGTTGGTCTGGAACTGGTGAGTAATAATCTGGCTATTCATGCCTGGACTGTTGGCGTGATCGGAATTACCACATACGGCATGATGGCGCGTGTTTCTCTGGGGCATACGGGACGGGAAATGGAACCCTCAAGATTAGCAGTGATTGGCTTCTATTTACTATTTGCAGCAGCAGTGATTCGGGTCATTTTGCCCATAATTTCCATGGCACAATATATTGTATGGATTGAACTATCTATTGTTTTCTGGATAGCAGCTTATGTCCTGTTTTCAATAGCCTATACAAAAGTTTTGACCTTGCCCCGGGTTGACGGGCGAGCAGGCTAAGAACGTTACCTCTTCGGCAGAGACAAAAAATTCCGCTATAATAGTAATTTCTCTTAATTGATACGGAAAAATCAAAGTGCCAGCCGATCTCACTATGACCATTGTTTTAACCATTGCAGCCTACCTTATAGGCTCTGTTTCAGCCGCCATTATTACCTGTAAGGTAATGGGCTTACCTGACCCGAGAACACAGGGTTCGAATAATCCCGGAGCCACTAATGTCTTACGTATCGGAGGTAAGAAAGCGGCAGTTATTACTCTGATCGGTGATATGATGAAGGGACTAATTCCGGTACTGATTGCTTTACTGCTCAAGAGTGATGAACTGACACTTGCTCTGGTTGCCACAGCCGCTTTTCTGGGGCATTTATATCCGGTTTTTTTTGGTTTTAAGGGTGGCAAAGGTGTTGCAACGGCATTTGGTTCTATTCTTGGCGTCAGCTGGCCTGTAGCATTGGCAATGTTGGTAACATGGCTGACTGTTGCTTATGGCATGAAAATATCTTCATTATCAGCATTAATTGCCGCAGCTCTGGCACCTTTTTATTTCTGGTGGCTCAGTGGTTCAACGATATTTATCATTATGGGCACATTTATTTCAATGCTGCTTATCTGGCGGCATCGCAGCAATATAAAAAAACTGATGGAAGGCACAGAAGACTAAAGGTGGCGTTCGGAAATGGGGCAGTGAAAACGTGCTGGATGTGGCGAGTGGCATAGCTCAAGGGTCGCTCAAGCCCATCCATGGGAACGCTTTGATGAAAGCATCCTGTTTTCATAAACCCTTGAGCTATGCCACTCACCACACCCAGCACTCAGCGCATCATGTTCCTCTCTGGGCGTGAAAGATCAAGAGCAAAAAGACAAAAGCAAAAGCCAGGTAACGAAGCTTTTGCTCTTCCACACCTAGAGAGAGAATGACGTCGGAGTGATTTGGAGTATGGGGTTGTTAATCAGGGGATTATGTGGGCATGGATGCCCACATATAGCGGGCCATGGATGGCCTTGCAGCGTCCCCTGATTAACAACCCCATACTCCAAAGCGCGTTTCACAATCAGACTAATTCACGAACGCCCCCTATATTGGGTTTAAATCACCTAAATTCCATCGAGGTGTGGTTTCAAAACCATCCCCGTCATGTTCTCCGGCCTTAAGTCGCTGCAATCCGGCATAGGCAATCATGGCGCCATTATCGGTACAAAATTGAGCTTGAGGATAAAAAACTTCCAGAGGGGTGGTTTGCGCCAGTTCATTTAACCGGGAGCGAAGCTGTTGATTGGCGCTGACTCCGCCGGCAATAACCAGCTGTTTATGACCGGTTTCCTTTAACGCCCGTTTGCACTTAATGGTTAAAGTATCGACCACGGCTTCCTGAAAAGCATAGGCAATTTCAGCTTTGGTTTGTTCACTTTGATCCGATTCGGTCCAGGTATTTAAAACATAAGTTTTTAGTCCGCTAAAACTCATATCCAGACCAGGGCGGTTTACCATTGGACGGGGGAATTTGTATTGACTGATCTTGCCATTTTTTGCCTGATAAGCGCTGGCCAGTTTAGATATGACTGGTCCGCCCGGATAGCCCAGACCTAACATTTTGGCCGTTTTGTCAAAAGCTTCCCCTACTGCATCATCAAGTGATTCGCCAATGATTTTATATTGCCCGATAGCCGGGACATCGACTAGCAGAGTATGTCCGCCTGAAACCAGCAGAGCCAAAAAAGGGAATGTGGGTTTGTTTTTTTCCAGCATGGGGGCCAGCAAATGACCTTCCATATGATGTACACCAATACTGGGGCATTTCCATGTCCAGGCCAGGGCTCGACCAACAGCAGCACCAACCATTAATGCACCCATTAAGCCAGGTCCTGCAGTATAAGCAATACCAGCAATATCTTCCGGTGAACATTCGGCTTGTTTCATGACCTGTTTTATAAGTGGAATAATGCGTCGAACGTGATCTCTGGAGGCCAGCTCAGGAACTACGCCGCCATAGTCTGCGTGGAGACTTATCTGGCTGTATAGTGCATCGGCCAGCAGGCCCTGCTGGTCATCATAAATGGCGATGCCGGTCTCATCGCAGGAGGTTTCAATACCCAATACTTTCATGCCCGTATTGTCCGCTCAATTGGGCTTTGTTTCAAGCTGGAGTCACTTAAATGTTAAGATGTACTGAAGTGCAAAGAAATTTTGCATTTATCCTCTAGTAGGAGTATGATCCCGTCTCTGCATTATGGACTGATTTTGTATTGCGCATAGGTGTTTTAATGATGCAGACGCTAGTAATGAAAGCTAGCAGAAAGGAAAGAGATGCTGGGTAAAAATTTAATTTAGGAGTCTACATGCCATCTGTAAAGATAAAAGAAAACGAACCATTTGACGTTGCATTACGTCGTTTCAAGCGTTCCTGCGAGAAAGCAGGTGTTTTATCTGAAGTTCGTCGTCGTGAACATTATGAAAAGCCTACTGCTGTTCGTAAGCGTAAAGCTGCAGCTGCAGTTAAGCGTTGGCAGAAAAAACAGTCGCGTGATGTTGGTCGTCGCAGACGCATGTACTAAACCTGGTTTAATAAACTATGGTTCTATTGTTTGATTGAGTAGCAAAATGTCACAAGAGCTAAAATTACGTCTTCAAGACGATATGAAAACAGCAATGCGGGCTAAAGAAAAAGATCGCCTTGTCGTTATTCGTGGTGTCATAGCCGCAGTCAAACAACGTGAAATTGATGAACAAATTGAGCTTGATGATACCCAGGTTCTGGCGGTATTAGACAAGTTGGTTAAACAAAGACGAGACTCTACCCAGCAGTTTCGCGATGCAGATCGTCATGATCTGGCTGACAAAGAAGAAATGGAGATGGGAATTCTCCAGGAATATCTTCCCGCAGCGTTAACCGAAGCAGAAATTACTCAGCTGATTAATGAAGCCATTAGTGCCAGCGAAGCTCAGTCAATGAAAGATATGGGCAAAGTAATGGGTCTGGTAAAACCCAAAGCACAAGGCAGGGCTGATATGTCTCAGATCAGCGCAATCATTAAACAACAGTTATCTTAATACCAGTACCCTCATCCTATTTTTGATCATGGATATCTATGGCTGGATCGATTCCCAGAGAATTTATTGATGAAGTTTTAGCTTATACAGATATTGTTGAGCTGATAGATTCCCGCGTACCTCTCAAACGCTCAGGCGGTAATCACATGGCCTGTTGTCCGTTTCATGGTGAAAAAACACCCTCATTCAGCGTTAGTCAGGCGAAACAGTTTTATCATTGCTTTGGTTGCGGAGCCAGTGGTGATGCTATCCGTTTCTTAATGGAATACGAGCATCAGAGCTTTGTTGAAGCAATTGAAGAACTGGCTCAAATGGCTGGTTTGCACGTGCCTAAAGTGGCTTATGATAGTGAACAGTCAAGACAGTCACCGGAATTTTTTGAACTACTGGATCAGGTGTCAAATTATTACCAGTTCCAAATGGCTCATCATAAGGATGCACAAAGTGTACAGACCTATACTCAGCAGCGCGGTTTAAACTCAGAAATCATCAAGCTGTTTGGGCTGGGCTTTGCTCCTCCGGGTTGGGATAATGTGCTCAATGTCATTGGTGCCGGGGATCAGAAAAAAATTCAGGCATTGTCTGATACCGGGATGCTGATCAAAAGAGATGAAGATTCGTCAGCCACAGGACAGAATAAATCACCCTGGTATGATCGCTTCAGGGAACGCTTGATGTTTCCCATTCGGGATCGCCGGGGACGGACTATTGCCTTTGGCGGGCGCATACTGGGTGATGGAAAACCTAAATATCTCAATTCACCTGAAACTCGCTTGTTTCACAAAGGGCAGGAACTTTATGGTCTTTATGAACTCAAGCAGGCATTACGAAAAATCGATCGGATTCTGGTTGTTGAAGGTTATATGGATGTTGTTTCACTGGCTCAGTTTGGCGTGAACTATAGCGTGGCGACTCTCGGTACTGCAACCACCGCTGAACACTTACAAAAACTGTTTAAATTATGCGATGAAGTTATTTTTTGCTTTGATGGCGACAGGGCGGGCAGAGATGCTGCCTGGCGGGCAATGAATAATGCTTTACCCGCTATCAAACCGGGAAAACAGGCTCGTTTTATGTTTTTACCTGATGGTGAAGATCCCGATACACTGATCCGACAGAAAGGTAAAACTGGTTTTGAAGAAGAAATGGATAAGGCCATGACTTTTTCAGAATTCTTTTTTCATAGCCTGATGCAGCAGGTCAATATGGGAGCCCTTGATGGCCGTTCTAAATTAATTGATCTGAGTAAACGTTATCTGGAAAAGATACAGGAGGGTGCGTCCCAGACATTAATGATTGCCCGCTTATCTGAACTGGCTGAAATTGATCAGGCAAGTTTACTGCCTCTGCTGGGAATTAAATCCGTTCAGCCCGGGGGGGCTCAAAAGAAGTATTTTTCTAATGCAAATTCAAATGGGATGAATACTCCTCGAAGAAGCCATACCCCACAAGCACCTTCGCCGGTGAAAAAGGCTATCAGCTATTTATTACAATATCCTGTTTTGGCAGAAACAACGGGAGATCCGGGACGGTTTTCTTCTCTGGAACTTGAAGATATACCCGTTTTTGTGCAATTACTTGATTTACTTCAAAATGATCCCCATTTAACAACAGCAAGGATACTGGCAAACTGGCAAAATAGTGACCAGCATCAATATCTTGCTAAATTAGCTGTAGAACCCTTGTTGATTTCTGATGAGCAAGCCGTTCGGGGTGAATTTAATGATATTTTACAATTGCTTACAAGACAATATCAGCAACAGCGTTTTAATCAGTTACAGCGTAAGCAAAAACAGCAAGGTTTGGAACAGCTGGAAAAGAGTGAATATATCCAATTGCTCAAAGCAATAAAACCCTGATGAATGATAGTCTGATTTTATTAGTTTTGTGAACAAAATCAGACTATTCAGTAACTTTTTAACTGGATTTTTACTCGCCGGCTCGCAGAAATTAGCAGTATATGTTATAATGGTAAGTTATCTTTTAGTATTTACTTTTCAAGTGGATTTTTTTTGGGATCAAGAGGTTTATGGATCAAGAAACACAACAGTCTAAAATAAAACTTCTAATTGCTCGAGGTAAAGAGCAAGGTTATCTGACCTATGCAGAAGTAAATGATCATCTGCCCAACGATATTCTGGAACCAGAACAGATTGAAGATATCATTACCATGATCAATGACATGGGCATCAAAGTTGTGGAAGTTGCACCGGATGCTGATGATTTGATTGTTGGAGATGACGCATCCAATAGTACTGATGATGATGCGGTAGAAGAAGCCGCAGCTGCACTTGCTTCAATTGACAGTGAATTTGGCCGTACGACTGATCCGGTTCGTATGTATATGCGTGAAATGGGTTCAGTGGAACTGCTGACACGTCAAGGTGAAATAAAAATTGCCAAACGTATTGAAGAGGGCGTTCGCCAGATGTTTTCTGCTTTGGCATCCTTTCCTGAAACTATCAATCTGTTATTATCAGAATATGACAGAATTGAACTTGAAGAACGTAAGATTACGGACATTCTCAGCGGTACAGGTTTTGCTCTGCAAGATGAAGAAGATATTGAAGATCACCTGCTGGCTAATCCCGCATCCACTCCAAACGATGCTAAAGATGATGATGATGAAGAGGAAGATCAGGAACCCGCTGGACCTGATATGGAACTGGTGGTTGAACACTTTGAATATATTCGTAGTTTGAACAATAAACTACTTTGTGCTGAAGAAAAAGATACTTTCGATAGCGACAAATGCAAAGCCTTGCGTGCAGAAATGGCCGATGCTTTTATGAAACTCAAACGCACCCACAAGTTAAATGAACGTATGATTACAGGCCTGAGGGAGTTAATCGCACGTGTCCGTATGCATGAAAAAATAATTCTGACTGCCTGTGTTGAAAAAGCACATATGCCCAGAAAAGAATTTGTAACCTCTTTCCCTGATAATGAAACCGACGTGAACTGGCTGGATGCTCATCTGGAAAAAGGTGATAGTTATTCAGAAGTACTGGCAGAATATGCGGACGAAATTCGTAAGGCGCAGAGAAAATTGGTGACAATTGAGAAAGAGTGTCACATGAGTATTTCCGGTTTAAAAGACATCAATCGTCATATGTCAATTGGTGAAGCAAAAGCTCGCCGTGCCAAAAAAGAAATGGTTGAAGCCAATTTACGACTGGTTATTTCCATCGCGAAAAAATACACAAATCGTGGCCTGCAATTCCTGGATCTGATTCAGGAAGGCAATATTGGTTTGATGAAGGCTGTTGATAAATTTGAATACCGTCGTGGTTACAAATTCTCAACCTATGCAACCTGGTGGATACGTCAGGCAATTACCCGTTCAATTGCTGATCAGGCACGTACTATTCGTATTCCGGTACACATGATAGAAACTATCAATAAGCTGAATCGTGTTTCCAGACAGCTGTTACAGGAAATGGGTCGTGAAGCAACTCCTGAAGAACTGGCTGAAAAAATGGAAATGCCTGAAGATAAGGTTCGCAAAGTTTTGAAAATTGCCAAAGAACCAATCTCTATGGAAACACCAATAGGTGATGATGAAGATTCACATCTGGGTGATTTTATTGAAGATCAAAATATCCAATCCCCGGCTGAGACTGCGAATACTACCGGTTTAAAATCGGCAACCCGAAATATTTTAGAAGGCTTAACTGCTCGCGAATCCAAAGTGCTCAGAATGCGTTTTGGTATTGATATGAATACCGATCACACACTTGAAGAAGTGGGCAAGCAGTTTGATGTTACCCGTGAACGTATTCGTCAGATTGAAGCAAAAGCATTGCGCAAGCTGCGTCACCCCACCCGCTCAGAGATGCTGCGCAGCTTTATGCGCGAGGATTAAAGCGTTTTATCTTAAGAAGCTGGTCATATTATAAAGAACCATTTATAATGTCCAACTTCTTAAAGCCCCCCAAATATAAGGGCCTGTAGCTCAGTTGGTTAGAGCATCCGACTCATAATCGGCAGGTCGACAGTTCGAGTCTGTCCAGGCCCACCATTATCTCCTTTTAATTCAATAGCTTGCTGACGTTCTAGCGATTTTAGTGGGTTGTTATTTTAATTGTCAATATAAGCTACCCAATAAGCTACCCATAGAGTAAAAAATAACCTTATATCAGGTGCAATAATTTCTTATTTTTTTATTTGATTGCTATAAACTATTACCATATTTATTTAACCATTGAATTGATTCTTTATAATTTGGATAATACGATTTTTGTGCTGGGCGATAATCGCAACAATTCATCCGACTCCCATACCTGGGGACCGGTTCCCATTGACTATGTTATAGGTAAAGCGCTGTTTGTATATTGGCCCCCCGAACGTTGGGGAGTTGTCGAGCATGTCTCTGCAGCAGGTCCCACACCATAGGTTATAATAATATCCATGAGAAGTATTCGCAGTATGCTAATCCAGGCAGAGTCATACGAGCAAGAACTCTCTGCAAATTTACAAATAATTGTGCTCTCACAGGGAAAAGAAATCGCATGAAAGAACTGCCGTCCATGCATGATGAGCTTAGTGAAGGCACTTCACAGCAGTTTTACCTCT
>Ga0209013_10004566_pt1 | contig 12111 bp, 14 predicted proteins | sample Cruoilmetagenom2_FD_187291 | JGI IMG/M metagenome (GOLD analysis project Ga0209013, IMG submission 187291) | Oil polluted marine microbial communities from Coal Oil Point, Santa Barbara, California, USA - Sample 2 (SPAdes) (version 2) | ecosystem: Environmental > Aquatic > Marine > Oil seeps ...
CCCCAGACCATTAGTGGACAACTCAGCCTGCTTGAAAATTATCTTGGCGTCGATCTGTTCACACGGGTCGGTCGCAATCTGGAACTCACTGAGATCGGACGACTGGTATTAAGCTATGCCGATGAGATTTTCTCGCTGGGTGGTGAGCTTGAAGAAGCAATTCATCAGCTGCCCACTGGCCGTCCACAGCTTTTTCGGGTGGGCGTGGTTGATGTTGTACCTAAATCTATCGCCCATCGTATTCTTAAACCTGCTTTGCATATGCCCGATCCCGTGCGTATAGTCTGTCATGAAGCAAATCTCGATACACTATTGGCTGAGCTTGTCTTGCATCGTCTGGATCTGGTCTTAGCCGATCGTCCAATTCCTCATACAGTCAGTGCTCGTGGCTTCAGTCACAAACTTGGTGAATGTGCAGTCAGTTTCTTTGCTACTGAGGAACTGGAAAAGAAGCTAACAGGTGATTTTCCCGGCTGCCTGAATGGCGCCCCTCTACTATTACCCAGTAGTGGTAATCAACTTCGTTCGGGCATTGATCGGTGGATGGACAAATATCGTATACATCCCCATATGGTTGGTGAGTTTGATGATAGTGCATTAATGAAGGCTTTTGGACAAGAAAGTGCCGGAATATTTGTTGCCCCCGCAGCTATCGAAGCAGAAGTAGAGTGGCAGTATCAGGTAAGCGTAATTGGCCGGACCAACGAGGTGAAAACACACTTTTACGCTATATCAGTTGAACGCAGGATACTGAATTCTATTGTCTCTACTGTAATGGAAACAGCCAGGGAATCATTATTTGCTGAATAACCATTTAATCATTCGATAAAAACGAACATTTCACATAAAAGATTCGACTTTTCATGTCATCATTAAAGGGATAAAGTAATAGTGTAAAGAACAATCAAGGGTAATTTTGTACTGAAATACAAAATGGCACAGGGGTAAATAAACGAAGAGTGCAATTGCATGATGACTCCCGTATTTAGCGATGTATTTACAGAAATGTCAGTACTATTACTGGTTGCCGCCATCATTGGTGCCATCGGTGTCCGGTTACGGCAACCATTGATCGTTGCTTTCATTGCTGTAGGCATTTTGGTTGGGCCATCCGTACTTGGTTGGGTATCGGCAGATGATCAGGTCGATCTGCTAGCCAAACTGGGAATCGCATTGCTGTTGTTTGTGGTGGGATTAAAGCTGGATCTGCGTATCATTCGAACTATGGGGTGGGTGGCTCTGGCTACCGGTCTCGGACAGGTTTTTTTCACCTCTATCATTGGTTATTTTATTGCTATCTCTCTGGGAATGACCCCGGTTACAGCCCTCTACGTGGCAGTTGCACTGACTTTCTCCAGTACCATTATCATCGTCAAGCTATTGTCCGATAAGCACGAAGTGGATGCTTTACATGGACGTATAGCCATCGGTTTTCTCATTGTTCAGGATATTATTGTCGTATTGGTGATGATTGGTCTAACTTCGCTTGGTGAGTCCGGCGATGCTAGCAGCATGGGTCGGGAAGCCATTGAGATTTTACTCAAAGGTGGTCTTTTCATCACAACTATCGGCTTGTTGATGCGCTATATGCTGACACCACTATTACACCAGTTGGCACGTTCACCAGAGTTGTTGGTGCTGTTTGCCATTGCCTGGGCTGTGGCTTTGGGCGCGATGGGCGCGCACCTGGGATTCAGCAAGGAGGTTGGTGCCTTTCTCGCAGGTGTGTCACTGGCTTCTACGCCATATCGTGAGGCCATCGGTGCTCGTCTTGTAAGTTTGAGGGATTTTTTACTACTGTTCTTCTTTATCGATTTAGGAGCCGGACTGGAGTTGACATCACTCGACGCACAGATAGTGCCAGCTATTGCACTTTCACTATTTGTACTTATTGGCAACCCGCTGATCGTATTGATCATCCTGGGAGTCATGGGTTATCGAAAACGTACTGGTTTTCTGGCCGGTCTGACTGTGGCTCAGATCAGCGAATTCTCTCTGATCCTCGGAGCCCTGGGCCTGAGTCTTGGCCACATTGACGCAGCCACTATGGGACTTATTACTCTGGTGGGGATGATCACAATCAGCGCCTCCACATACATGATCCTGTATTCTCACCCTCTTTATGAATGGATATCTCCCTGGCTTGTTATGTTTGAACGCAAGCATGCACACCGGGAGGACACTCAGGAACAGGATACAGAACAAAATGGATACGATGTTGTCCTGTTTGGTTTGGGGCGGTTCGGTTCCGGTATTGCACGGGAACTTCGGCAACGCGGCCATCAGGTGCTCGGTGTGGATTTCGATCCTGATCTGGTGCGCAGGAATAAAGGAAAAGATTACACTGTGCATTATGGTGATGCTGAAGATCCGGAATTTCTTGCAACCCTGCCATTAGAACAGGTACGCTGGGTCTTGAGCAGTGTAGGAGAAATGCCCGTTAATCTTGCTCTACTAAATGGCCTGCATTATTATGGATATAAAGGACGAGTAGCAGTAACGGCGCATACACACCCGGATATCGAACAATTGAAACTAGCCGGTGCCGATCGGGTGTTAGTTCCTTATGCTGATGCGGCCATTGAGGCTGCTGATAGCCTGTTTTGATTTGATTGCTGAATAGGAGTGAATGATATGAAACGCTTTAAAAATATACTTTTTGTCGTTGATTCGGAGCTGAAGGGCGGTGATGCATTCGAGCGGGCGGTAATGTTGGCAGAGAACAATCAGGCTCAACTGACCGTAGTGTCCATTTTGGAAGAGCTGCCAAAATGGAGCGGTGAGGAAATTCAAGGCATGTCCTTGCCGGAACTGCAAGATGCCATAATGGACAAATCACAACTTCAACTGGAAACCATGGTGTCATCAATGGGGAAAAAACTCCAGCTCAAGACCAAAGTACTCACAAGAGTCGCTTTCCTGGCAATTATCCGGGAAGTTCTTAGCCAAAAAATTGATTTGGTTATTAAAACGGCAGATGAAGAAGGTTTTATGGATAAACTTTTTGGTAGTTCCGATATGCACATGCTGCGTAAATGTCCTTGCCCTGTCTGGCTCATTAAACCATCCAGAAAAGGACAGTACCGAAAAATCATGGCTGCAGTGGATTTTGACCCCTTTGAGGATAAATCTGAAGACTATGTAATCAATAAACAAATCCTCGAAATGTCTAAAGCTCTGGCGCTGTCCGATTTCAGTGAATTGCACATTATACATGTCTGGCATGCTTATGGAGAAAGCAGTATGCGTTCCGGCTTTGTGCATCAACCAGAAGCTTATATTAAAGGTTATGTGGATAGAGTACATGCTAAACACCAATACTTGTTAGATAAACTGGTATCTGAAATTGTCGATAAGGGTGCTCAGGAAGTCACCGATTATCTCAAACCAAAAATACATCTGATTAAAGGTTTTGCCAGAGATATGATTCCAGAGCTGGTTAAAGAACAACAAATTGATCTTATGATAATGGGTACCCTTGGACGGACAGGAATTCCCGGTTTCCTTATGGGTAACACTGCTGAAACAGTACTTAACCGGATAAACTGTTCGGTACTTGCCGTCAAACCGGAAGGCTTTGTCACGCCGGTTAAATTAGAAGGCTAACAGTCCATGATAATATGGTATATCTATATAAGGGACAATTTATTAAATGTCCAGAAAACAGATACGACATAATCTGATTTTACACAAGACAATACTTGTCATTAGTATTGTATGGAGTTTTATTGCATTAGATTTTGTTTATGCTGAAGGTCAATCATATATTTATGCCAGCGATATTATTAAGCAAAAAAGAAATGCTAATGATATGGAAAAACCATTAACTTTTCAGAATAACAGCAATCCATATCAGCCCAGATATCGCTATCTTCCACCAACTCAAAAACCGGGTAGTAATCCAGTTACTACCCAACAGCATAAATATCAATTTCTTCCAAACAACAACACAAATAGTGATCCTTATATACAAAAAAATTACTACAATTATCCTCCCCCTACACAAAAACCCGGTAGCAACCCATTTATTAAGCCGAATAAATAATATGACTGGAATATAAAAAAACAGCTTTCCATTAGGTATAAAGTCACTGATTCTTCTATATTATAAAGACGAAGTTAAGTTATAGTGAAGGGCACTGGGACATTAAAAAATGATTGCTACAAAGTCTAAAATATGGGGAAAGAAAATGCTTAACCTATTAACCAGCATTCTGGGTTTTGTGGTACTCCTGAATCTTGCAATGTTCTTTTTTCAACCGGGTATGATCTTTTTTCCATACCGGAGCATAAATGAAACACCTCAGGACTGGGGATTGGAATATGAGGATGTTTTTTTTCATACCTCAGATAATATCAAATTGCATGGCTGGTATATTCCACATCAAAATGCAAAACTGACACTGCTCTTTTTTCATGGCAATGCAGGTAATATTTCTCACCGCGGCGAATCCATTAAAATTTTCCATCGACTTGGACTTAATGTGTTTATTCCTGACTATCGGGGCTATGGAAAAAGTGCAGGTAAAGCCAGTGAAACAGGTCTTTATGAAGATGCTCACAGCGCCTGGAATTACCTATTATCAAAACAAAGCTTGCAGCGGGAAAATATTATACTCTTTGGGCGTTCTCTGGGGGGTGCTGTTGCCACCAGGCTGGCAGCAGATGTGCAGCCGGGCGCTTTGATTCTCGAATCTGTTTTTAGCTCAGCAAATGATATGGCCAAATCAATATTGCCGGGATTATCACGACTATTAGTTTTACGTTTTAATTTTGATAATACAGCGATGATTAAACAGGTTCATTGCCCGGTTCTGTTTATGCACAGTCCGGATGATGAAATTATTCCCCTGGCACAGGGTAAAAAAGTATTTCTGGCTGCCAACAAACCAAAACAAATGTTCCAGTTAAGAGGAAATCACAATAATGGATTTTTACAAAGTCAGCCTGATTATGAGCAGCATCTTAAAAAGTTTATATTGATGCTCGATTCCAGGTAATTCAACACAACATTTGTACACCTAAAATGGCATAATAAAAAAGTGACTAATGAAATTGGGATTTTTCTTGCCCTTTCTTCTCATTATCAAGTGCCTTCCTGGTTATTTCATCGTAAAGACTTGTAACATGAGAAAACAGGTTTTGAAACTCTTTATGAGTTGACACAAAGTGAGCATACTGTTGTGTATCGGAAAGAACCCTGCTTAAAAACCTTATTTCCATATTGTTGAGAGTAGCACCATCATCAACTAAGCCTTTAATATGCATAATTCTCGGTAGGCGGTGTTTCTGAAAACGTTCTAAAACTACCGTTAAAACACCTTTATTTTCAAGTGGATATGGCATGGTTTCCCCCTCTTGATGACTTGTTTCTTATTATTCTTTATCTATTTTAAGAATAGAAAATATTATTGCATTGTTCAACTTATTTTATGTATTGATACGTCATTCAATCGGTAATCCTGCTGATTTCCATTCTGGAAAACCATCCTCCAGACGGTGGGCGGTAAAACCTTTCTCACGCAGTTTTTCAACCGCATCAAAAGCAAGAACACAATGAGGTCCACGGCAATAGGCAACAATTTCATGTGTTGTATCCAGTGAATCCAGCTGTTGTTCCAGTTCTGCCAGGGGTATATTAACAGCCCCGGGCAAGTGCCCTGACTGGTATTCCTCTGAAGGCCTGACATCCAAAACAGTGACTAATCCTTCTCTGGCACGATCAAGTAATTCTATGGCAGGAACCGGTTCCAAATTATCTTTGATGGTGAGATAAGTATTAATGAGCTGCTGGACATCGGCCAGATGGCGTTCAGCCACATTCCTCAACGAATTAAATAAACCAATCACATCATCGCCGCTAATAGAATAGAAAACCTTTAAACCCCGTTTAGTACTACTAATTAATCCAGCTTGTCGAAGCTGTTGCAGATGCTGGGATGTATTGGCTACAGATAAGCCTGATATTTTTGCCAGCTCATCAACACTTCGCTCACCCTGAGCAATAAATTCAAGAAGTTCAAGACGATTTCCATTACTCATTGCTTTCCCGACACGGGCAAATTGAGTAAAGAGTTCCTGCTTAAAGTTATTGCTTGACATAAGATGATACCTTTATATAATTGTATTCAATTGATTAATTGAATGCTCATGTATTCTGAGATTATAATTGTTCTAGTTCTATAAATAAAGAATTAGCACAATGAATCAGAAACACAGATAAAATGCTGGTTTTATTTAAGAAATTTAAAACGGGTTCAATACCTTAAAGGGGGGTTCTTGTGAGAGAAGAAAATTTGTCTTTACGCGCTAAATACAATATCACCGCTTTGTTTTACGACATATTGGATTATCCATGGGAACGAGTTTATAGAAAATGGCGACCACAATTATTGGGTGATTTACGCGGCAAGGTACTGGAAGCCGGGGTAGGAACAGGAAGAAATTTCCAACACTACCATGAAAGCATTGAATTAACAGGCGTCGATCTGAGTGATGTCATGTTGAGAAAAGCCGCTAAGAAGGTAAAAAATGCACATTGTAAAATAGAACTTGTACATGATGATGCCAGCGCTATGCATCAGGTAGAGTCAAATCAATATGACTGGGTAATTTCCACCTTCCTCTGTTGTGTCATGCCGAATGAATTCCAGCCCAAAGCATTAGAAGAATTTAGCCGTATTTTAAAGCCGGGTGGAAAATTTAAATTACTTGAAATGATTTATTCAAAAAACGAGAAAATAAAAAAACGTCAGGAACGATTTTCCCCTTTTGTTGAAAAAGTTTATGGCGCCCGATTTGACAGAAAAACAGTCCAGTACATTGAAGAATCTGCTGATCTTGAAATCACCAGTAAACGTTTTTTAAAAGATGATGTTTATCTATTGATAGAGGGCGTTAAAAAAGGGCATTAGATTAAATATTTAACATTCCATTCCCATTCAAAACTTTAGTTTATTAACTTAAATCTTGACATCCCAATTCAAAGAAACATATTATATGTATCCAGATACATATAGAGATACATAGATATGATTCTGAACGACCCGTTACCCTTATTTAAATCACTTTCTGATCTGACTCGCCTTCGATGTTTGTCTCTGCTTGTTAAGCAGGGGGAGCTTTGTGTCTGTGAATTAACCTATGCTTTGGCACTACCACAACCCAAAATATCCCATCACCTTGCCAATCTGCGTAACGCTGGTCTGGTCAGTGATCGAAAAATGGGCCTATGGATCTATTATCGTCTTCACCCTGAACTCCCTGAATGGGTACTTGCCATGCTGAGGACATCTATGGACGGAATTAAGAATGAACAACCTTTCACCAGTGACGCAATCAATTTACTCGAAATGCCTGATCGTCCTGATAATCTTTGCAGTGCCTGATCAGGTTTGCTTACCAGGCAACAATAACTCTTTGAATACATTATAAAACAGGATATAAATTAAATGACTATTCGTATCGGTATAAACGGCTTTGGCAGAATGGGACGTCTCGGCTTACGTGCTGGCTGGGCTATGCCGGAGTTTAAGATTTCCCGTATCAATGAGATTGCAACAGATGCCGGCGGTTCAGCTCATTTGCTGAAATTTGATTCTGCACACGGCACCTGGGAACAGGATACTGCAGCAGAAAAAGATCACATCATTATTGATGGTAATACACTGGCTTATTCATCTAATCCTGCAATTGCAGATACCGACTGGTCAGACTGCGACATCGTTATCGAAGCCACTGGCAAACATCACAAGAATCCAGATTCTCTCAATGCCTACTTTGAACAGGGTGTTAAAAAAGTCATTGTCGCCGCCCCTACTGAAGGCGCACTTAATATTGTTTATGGTATTAATGATGATCTATACAATCCCGATGTTCATAATTTATTAACCGCAGCCTCATGCACAACCAATTGTCTTGCGCCGGTTGTTAAAGTCATGCATGAAAAAATTGGTATCAAACATGGCTGCATGACGACAATACACGATATCACCAATACTCAGACGATTGTTGACAAGGGTCATAAAGATTTACGTCGGGCAAGAGCCTGTGGTCAATCCCTTATTCCAACCTCAACCGGATCGGCCAAAGCCATTACCAAAATATTTCCCGAACTGACAGGAAAACTCAATGGCCATGCGGTACGTGTACCCTTGCTCAATGCTTCATTAACTGATTTTGTTTTTGAGGCAGAGCGCCGGGTTACCGCTGAAGAAGTTAACGGCTATTTTAAAGCAGCAGCAGATGGAGAACTCAGGGGTATTTTAGGTTATGAAGAGCGCCCTCTTGTCTCTGTAGATTATGTTAATGATCCCCGCTCATCCATTGTTGATGCACTGTCCACAATGGTTATCAATAATACCCAGGTTAAAATCTACGCCTGGTATGATAATGAATGGGGCTATGTTAATCGAATGATGGAGTTAACCAGAAAGGTTGCCATGAGTTTATAAAATGGAACAGGGAATACGCAACTATCTGGTAGTTACCGGCGGTTACTGGGCTTTTACCATTACCGATGGTGCCATTCGCATGCTGGTGGTATTGTATTTCCACCTGCTGGGCTATTCACCTTTTGAAGTAGCCATGCTATTTCTCTTTTATGAATTCTTCGGCATAGTCACTAACCTGGTCGGTGGATGGCTTGGCGCACGTATAGGTCTCAATCTGACGATGCATATCGGCATGGGGCTGCAGATTGTAGCGTTAGCAGCACTAACTGTCCCTGATACCTGGCTGTCTGTACCCTATGTTATGGCGGCTCAGGCATTATCCGGTATCGCCAAAGATTTGAACAAGATGTCTGCCAAAGCCTCGGTAAAAACCATGATAAGTGGCGGTGAAGGGACAAAGCTGTTCAAATGGGTGGCCATTCTGACCGGTTCAAAAAATGCTTTAAAAGGCGGCGGATTTTTTGTCGGGGCAGCATTGCTTGAATGGATTGGCTTTAGAAATACCCTGGCTGTTTTAGCCGGATCATTATTCATTGTTTTATTAATAACAGCCATTTTGCTACCCTCCGGTATTGGCAAGATGAAATCCAAACCAAAATTTACCCAGGTTTTCTCAAATATTTCCGCCATAAACTGGTTATCATCGGCACGTTTTTTCCTCTTTGGTTCACGGGATGTCTGGTTTGTTGTCGGCTTGCCTGTATTCCTTTATGACGTACTTGACTGGTCGTCAACCGAAGTGGGCGCATTTTTAGCACTTTGGATTATTGGCTATGGTTTTGTCCAGGCCGGTGCCCCAAAACTAATCCGTCATAGTCATCACGGTAACGGTCCCGGCGGCGGCACCGCCCGCTTATGGGCATTTATTCTGGCATTCTTTCCCGCTGGAATTATATTGGGACTGGAGCAGGGCTGGCCTGCTGATTCTGTATTGATTATCGGATTAGTCCTGTTTGGTATCGTCTTTGCCATTAACTCTGCCGTACATTCTTATCTAATCCTTGCCTATTCTGATCATGACAAGGTAGCCATGAATGTCGGTTTCTATTATATGGCTAACGCAGGCGGTCGCCTTACAGGTACAGTATTATCAGGCTGGGCTTATCAGACACAGGGACTTGAAGCCTGTCTCTGGTGGTCAACTGCATTTGTATTAATGGCCGCCCTGTTATCTTTTGGCCTTCCTGAGCTCCGCAAAGAAACATTATGAGCGCATTATATGCATAATTCAGGCGTAATAAACCATTTGAGATGACATTCATTCCCGTCTATTTCAACACAGGCAACTGCCGAATTTTGAAATCTAACGATGTGATTATTCTTATTACCAGTGACAAGAGTTGAAACAACATTTTCAATATGGGGCAAATGTCCTACATACATAACAGCATCTTCTGTGATTTGTTCAATCAGTTCTTCCGGTGCATCATTGGGTTTCATTCCTTTTTGTTCAGAGAGATCACTGACACCCAGAATTTCAGAAAATATTGATGCTGTTTGATAAGCCCTCAACTTTCCACTATGGACAATTTTACGGATACCAATACCATTAGCTTTTAGTTTAGCGGCGACTTTACGTACCTCCTCAACACCGATATCCGATAAAGGTCTTTTTTCATCAATATCTTTGGTCACTGCAATTCCATGTTGAACAAAATAAACATATTTAATGGTCATATTAAATTACTCAGTTTTTAGCTTTTGATAATCCACTCATCTCATAAATGTTTTTTATATGATGGCTGTTTTATCCATCATATAAAATATCATCTGCTAATGCACCAATCATTCCGCTGCTGCCAGCACTTCATCAATCGTATGGACCTCCATATCACCGGAGCGGCTCAGTTGTTCTTCAAACTCAATAATTTGACAAAGGATCTCTTCAAACTTCATCGTTTTGCTCTGATACAAGTTGGTTAAAACTACACGTAGTCATTTTGATTATGTCAACAAATCATATTGTAATATTATGTGGATTTCGTTATTATTGATTCAATCATATTTCAGCCATCTCAAAGCAATAGCCCAAAGAAACCAACGAGTATAATAATGGAACAAAACGAACGAACCAAAGCCCTTTCAGAACTCAGTCAAACCCAGAAAGAACGCCTGTCCCATATTGATTTTCGACTAATGTTTCTGGGGGTGATGCAAAGAAGTGATTTAATCCAGCGCTTTGGTATGAAAGAAGCCGCAGCCACACGGGATATAGCGTTATATCGAAAGCTGGCCGAAGAAAATATTACTTATAAGACCAAAGAACGTTCCTACTTTTATAACCCCAAATTCATTCCCTTATTTGAATACGCCCCTGAACGTGCCCTGGCGGCTTTATCCAGTGGTTTTGGGGATGATTATGTTGGTGTGCATAGCAAAGCAATGATCCCATGCGACACACCCACACAGCTGAATATGACCCAATTAGAGACACTGTCCGTCGTGACCCGAGCGATTTATCAGCATCAGGTAGTTAAACTTAAATATTATTCACTCTCCAGCGGCGGCTCGATACGTGAAATTGTGCCTTTTGCCCTGGTGGACAATGGCCTACGCTGGCATATTCGGGCTTATGACCGTAAACAATCCCGTTTTACAGATTTTGTCGTCAACCGGATGGAAAATCCTCAGATTATTAATTCCCTGATTCAAGAGCATGAAAGCAAAGAAGCTGATATCCAGTGGAACCGGATTGTGGAACTGGAAATCGTCCCCCACCCTGCCCTGATGCATCCGGAAGCCATTGCTATGGATTATGGTATGCAAGAGGATATGCAGGGCAATTCAAAGAATAAACAATTAAATATCAATGTCAGAGCTGCTGTGGCCGGTTATTTACTGCGTCGATGGAATATAGACTGTTCAGAGAAACATTCGCTCAAAGGCAATGAATATCATCTCTGGCTGAAAAATTATCCGGCATTATATGGTGTTGAGAATCTGGTCATTGCACCGGGGTATAATCAGGATAAATAATAATAGTTTTTTTGCTTATCTTATATTATTGGCAAGCAGCAAAAAGGGTGTTATTTTTAATATCAACTTCAAATAATCACCCTTATATAAATGAGGGTCTATTGAGGTGGGGTAAATCGTTGATTTACAACCTCACTTATTCCAGTTTTTTAACATTGATTAATTTTGATACCGGTTCAATGGCTACCACGCCACCGCCTTCGGTCATAGTGTTTGCCAGTTCTGATAATACGATTGCAATAGTTTCAGCCTGTTCAGTACCGGTATAAATTTCAATTTTTAAACTTTCGCTGAGTCCCTGAGAATTGAATTCATTAACATAGTCACCAAAGCCTTTCACATTGCTTACCGAAATACCTGGAACGTTGAGTTTATTGATATCGTCACTAATGAGTTCATAGTCTGATATATTCAAAATCATTACCACTTTGCTATACCACATAATTATAACCTCCCCTCTTTAATGTTTAAATTTATCCAGTGTCACTGACTTCCATAAATAATAAATGGCGGGAATGACCAGGAGAGTCAAAACTAATGAACTGAGCATACCGCCAATCATCGGGCCTGCAATTCGCTGCATGACTTCAGAACCTGTCCCCTCACCATACATAATGGGAATCAGACCGACCACTATAGCGGCGGCAGTCATCATAATGGGACGTACTCTTTGACCGGCCCC
>Ga0209013_10004567_pt1 | contig 12110 bp, 12 predicted proteins | sample Cruoilmetagenom2_FD_187291 | JGI IMG/M metagenome (GOLD analysis project Ga0209013, IMG submission 187291) | Oil polluted marine microbial communities from Coal Oil Point, Santa Barbara, California, USA - Sample 2 (SPAdes) (version 2) | ecosystem: Environmental > Aquatic > Marine > Oil seeps ...
TATGATGTGTTCGAATGCATATAAAAGGAGACTATCCCATGAAACGTAGAGAAGCTCGTGAAAAAGCGTTGCAAACTTTGTTTCAGTTAGAAAACACACAGTTAACAATAGAAGAAGCAATGAGCCATGTACTTGATGGCAATCATGATGCTTTCTATGAAAAACTCGTTCGTGGTACGACTGAACAATTAACGCAAATAGATGAATCACTAAAAACGAAATTAGAAAATTGGTCGTTAGATCGTTTACCAAAGATTGAGCGAACAGTATTACGTTTAGCTGTTTTTGAATTGTTATTTATGCATGATGCACCTTCAAGAGTAGTCATGAATGAAGCGATAGAACTATGTAAAACATTTGGCGATGAAAAATCAAGTAAATTTGTCAATGGAGTTCTATCAAAATATACATCCGAATCTGAATCTTCTAACTGAAAACAGGGGGAATTGGTATGTCAAGTGCACTAATAAGCGGCAAAGAAATTGGACAATCGATTCGTAATGATTTAAAAAAACGAATTGAATACTTAAATGAACAAGGGATTTCCCCAGGGTTAGCCGTTATTTTAGTTGGTGACAACGCGGCTTCCAAAGTTTATGTCTCAAATAAACAAAAAACGAGCGAAGAACTTGGCATTTATTCAAAGCTAATTACGTTTGATGCGAATTTAAGTGAGCAGGAATTAATTGATGCAATAGATTCCTTGAATGCGGACCCAGCGATCGACGGCATTTTAGTGCAACTGCCTTTACCAAAACAGATTGATGAATCAAACGTACTGTCTGCAATCAAACCATCAAAAGATGTGGATGGATTTCATCCAATCAATATAGGGAAAATGATGCTTGGACAAGATACATTTCTTCCTTGTACCCCGTATGGCGTAATGAAACTTTTGGAATACACCGAAGTCGAACTTTCCGGTAAACATGCGGTTGTCATTGGACGTAGCCATATTGTTGGTAAACCAATGGGCCAATTATTATTGCAAAAAGATGCAACCGTGACGTATGCGCATTCGAAAACGCCTAACCTCAAAGAAATTACTCTCCAAGCAGATGTCTTAGTTGTTGCTGTTGGTAAAGCTAAATTAATTACAAGTGACTATATAAAAGATGGAGCTGTCGTCATCGATGTCGGAATGAATCGCGATGAGAACAATCACTTATGTGGTGACGTAGACTTTGAGTCAGTTAAAGAAAAAGCATCTTACATAACGCCTGTTCCAGGTGGAGTTGGCCCAATGACCATTACGATGTTAATGGAAAATACTGTACAATCAGCAGAAAATGAATTGCGTCAAGACAAAAGAAGCGAAAACAGGTAAAATAGAGGGAAGAAGCTGTTTTTCTTTTAGAAAGACAGCTTTTCTATTTCTTCGTCGTGAGGAGTTTGAAAACGTGACATCAACTTCATATTTAACCGTTAAAGCATTAACGAAATACATAAAACGAAAATTTGATGCCGATCCCCATTTGAGAAATGTTTATGTCAAAGGGGAGCTTTCGAATGTAAAAATACATACGAGTGGTCATATCTACTTCACGATTAAAGATGAGCAAACTAGAATGCCTGCAGTTATGTTTGCTGCACAAGCCAAAAAGCTGAAATTTAGACCTGAAAGTGGAATGAATGTTCTCTTGCAAGGCGATGTAAACGTCTATGAAGGATCTGGGCAATATCAATTGTATGCTCAAGCCATGCAACCTGATGGGATTGGAGAACTTTTTATAGCATTTGAACAATTGAAAGAAAAGTTGGCTAAAGAAGGACTTTTTCATCCTGCTAGAAAAAAACAGATTCCTAAGTATCCTCAAAAAATCGGAGTCATAACTGCAACGACAGGAGCTGCGATTCGAGATATCGTAACGACTCTTAGTCGGCGCTATCCACTAGCAGAAGTGTTGATATTCCCAGCCCTTGTGCAAGGAGCAGGAGCGGCATCTAGTATTGTACAAGCTCTTAAAAAAGCCCACTCTCATCCGAATATCGATGTATGTATAGTTGGTAGAGGTGGCGGATCAATAGAAGATTTATGGGCTTTCAATGAGGAAAGTGTAGCAAGAGAAATCGCAAATAGTAGCATTCCCATCATCAGTGCGGTAGGTCATGAAACGGACACAACAATCTCTGATTATGTGTCTGATTTGCGTGCTCCAACGCCTACGGCAGCAGCTGAACTTGCCGTGCCAAACCAACTTGAATTACTGGAACGTATTGCAAATAGAAAGTCACAGATTGTGTCCATTGTCACGTCGAATCTGACGCATGAACGCAAAAGACTGACTCGTGTCATGTCAGCCTATCCACTCGCTTTTCCAGAGAGATTATACCGACCTTTTGTGGAAAAGTTGACCCGACTAACAGAACAATTCGAGAGAAGTGGACAGTCAATTATCAATCAAAAGCAAGACAATTTGAAGCAGCTAAAGATGAGACTATCTCTGCAAAATCCACACCGGATAGTTCTACAACATCAAAAAGATATTAGCGCATTTCAAAATCGTCTCCATGCAGCAACTCAGCAAAACGTTCAAAGTAAAGGACGTTCATTCACCAGTATGATTCAGTTACTTGAAGCGTTAAATCCGTTAAAAATTATGGAACGCGGATATAGCATCACATACCAAAATGACCAAGTGGTCAAATCTATCGAAGATGTAGATGTGAAGAAATCATTGCATATCAAGTTACAAGATGGAGTCTTACTTGCCTCTATAGACTCTGTACACAAACAGTCTAAAGGAGAATCATCATGACAAAGAAACCTGTATCTTTTGATCAAGCGATTCAACAACTTGAAGAAATTGTTCGTCAACTAGAACAAGGAGATGTCCCGCTAGAAGATGCTATTTCACTTTATAAAACAGGCATGGAGTTATCGTCAGTTTGTCACGACAAATTACAACATGCTGAAAAGCAATTAATCTCAATCATTGATGACAATGGAGAAAAGGTTCCATTTAACTCTAGTGAAAAAGAGGATGCCTCAAAATGACCATATTACAGAGTTTTACAGAAAAACATGTGTCAAAAATTGATGGAAAGCTTTCTGAACTAATACAGTCAATTGAAGCACCGGCAATACTAAAAGAAGCCATGAATTATTCATTAGTAGCAGGTGGTAAACGTGTGCGACCGTTATTTTTGCTTGCCATATTGGACTTGCTAGATGTAGAACATCCTGAAGCCTTTACAGTTGGATCAGCAATTGAATTAATCCATACGTATTCTCTTATTCATGATGATCTACCAAGCATGGACAATGATGACTATCGTCGTGGTCAATTAACAAACCATAAAGTGTATGGAGAAGCATTAGCAATCTTAGCAGGTGACGGGTTGCTAACATTTAGTTTTGGTGTGCTTGCTAGATTAGATCACGTACCAGCAGAACAAAAACTGGAACTCATCCATCTACTAAGTAGAGCAGCTGGTGCTGAAGGAATGGTTGGGGGACAAGTTCTCGACATCGAAAGTGAACGGAAAATAGTCACGGTTGATGAACTGGAATTAATCCATTTAAATAAAACGGGCGCATTGTTAACGTTTAGCATAGAAGCTGGTGCTATTCTTGCATCAGCGGATTCCAAGACACGTAAAGCATTGCAAGAGTTCGGTTATCACATTGGTCTAGCATTTCAAATCCAAGATGACATCTTGGATATCGAAGGCACAACTGAAACACTTGGAAAAACAGCAGGAAAAGATGTGGCAAGTGAAAAAAATACCTATCCAGCTCTTTTAACACTTGCCGGGGCAAAAAACAAAAAAGAATGGCACTATAATCAAGCAGTGAAGTCACTTCGATACATATCGAGTGAGCCAGTATTACTGGATGAACTGGCAGCTTATATTGTTAATCGAAGCAAATAGTATGTAGGTTAATGTTTGTACATTCCATTGACATTGATATAATGAAAGATAATGAATTCAAATAGCAAGTAATGTGTAAAGGTGTGTGATGTCGGTGGATTTAAATTCAATTACAAGTCCATCCTTTATTAAAGATTTATCACAAGATGAATTATTACTATTAAGTGAAGATATACGTGCGTTTTTAATTGAAAAATTATCGGTCACAGGTGGACATATTGGTCCCAACTTAGGTGTGGTCGAATTAACAGTAGCTCTTCACCGGATTTTTAATAGTCCTGATGATAAATTTATTTGGGATGTGGGACATCAAGCATATGTCCATAAAATATTAACTGGACGAGCAAATCAATTTGATACACTTCGTCAATATAAAGGGTTATGCGGATTTCCGAAAAGAATCGAAAGCGAACATGATGTTTGGGAGACGGGACATAGTTCTACTTCTCTTTCTGCAGCAATGGGTATGGCCGCTGCAAGAGATATAAAAAAAGATAAAAACCACATTATTCCAATTATTGGAGATGGTGCGTTAACAGGTGGTATGGCACTCGAAGCGTTAAATCATATCGGTCATGAAAAAACAGATATGATTGTCATACTAAATGATAATGAAATGTCAATTGCGCCAAACGTTGGTGCACTTCATAACATTTTAGGTAAACTTCGAACTGCAGGTAAATATAATAAAGCAAAAGAAGAACTTGAATACTTATTGAAAAAAATTCCTGCAGTCGGTGGGAAGTTAGCGGCAACTGCCGAACGAGTAAAAGATAGCTTGAAATATTTGCTTGTTTCAGGTGTGTTTTTCGAGGAGCTTGGATTTACCTACCTAGGACCGATTGATGGACATAATTATGATTCCCTTCAAGAAACTTTAATATATGCCAAAAAGATGAAGGGACCTGTATTGGTTCATGTTTTAACGAAAAAAGGCAAGGGATATAGTCCTGCTGAAGAAGATAGAATAGGCACTTGGCATGGGACTGGACCATATAAAATGGAAACTGGAGCTTTTGTGAAGTCTTCAACAAAGGCACCTTCATGGAGTGGGTTAGTTGCTGAAACTGTCCGTACACTTGCACGTGAAGATGAGCGCATCGTGGCAATTACGCCTGCAATGCCTGTCGGTTCTAAACTAGAAGGCTTTGCTTCGGAATTTCCTAATCGTATGTTTGACGTTGGGATAGCCGAACAGCATGCTACTACAATGGCAGCTGGACTGGCTACGCAAGGAATGAAACCATTCTTAGCGATTTACTCTACATTCTTGCAACGTGCATATGACCAAGTAGTGCACGATATTTGCCGACAGAACCTAAATGTTTTTATTGGAATTGATAGATCTGGTCTAGTGGGGGCGGACGGTGAAACACATCAAGGCGTGTTTGATATTGCCTTTTTGCGTCACTTGCCAAACATGGTTCTCATGATGCCAAAAGATGAAAATGAAGGTCAACATATGGTGAAAACGGCGATTGAATATAGCGATGGACCGATTGCCCTTCGTTATCCAAGAGGAAATGGTCTTGGTGTACCAATGGATTCGGAATTACACACGATTCCAATCGGTTCTTGGGAAGTGCTTCGACCAGGAAAGGATGCTGCAATTCTAACTTTTGGGACAACCATTCCAATGGCGATTGAAGCAGCCGAGCGACTCGCGAAGCAAGGTATTCAAGTTGAGGTAGTCAATGCCCGTTTTATTAAACCGCTTGACGAAGAAATCCTACATCAACTAGTTAACCGTAACCTTCCACTGTTTACTGTTGAAGAAGCGGTATTACAAGGTGGATTTGGTAGCAGCGTACTCGAATTTATGCAAGATCATGACTATACAGGAGTTTCAGTCAATCGAATGGGAATTCCCGATCACTTTATCGAACATGGAAGTGTTGATGAGTTGTTAGATGAAATTCATTTAAATGCAGATGAATTAGTCTTGAGAATTCAAAAAAAGATGAGCAAAATCGGTAAGACTGGTACACACGTATTATGACAAAAACGCCAAAAGAAAGGGTCGACGTTTTACTTGTAGAACGTGGACTTTGTGAAACGCGTGAAAAAGCAAAACGATCTATTATGGCTGGTATCGTGTATACGAATGAGCTTCGCCTAGATAAACCAGGGGAAAAAATCCCTGTCGATGTACCTTTACAAGTTAAAGGGAAAGAAATGCCTTATGTAAGTCGAGGCGGGCTTAAGCTTGAGAAGGCTCTGAAAATTTTTGAAGTCGATGTTAAAGATAAATTGATGCTCGATATTGGCGCATCAACTGGGGGATTCACAGATTGTGCTCTTCAAAATGGGGCTAGACACTGTTACGCATTAGATGTTGGTTCTAATCAATTGGCGTGGAAAATACGGCAAGATGAACGCGTAACTGTAATGGAAAAGACAAACTTCCGTTATGTCACAATTGCTGATTTATCTGAGGGATTGCCAGAATTTGCGACAATTGATGTGTCCTTTATTTCCTTAAAACTTATTTTACCTGTGTTAAAAACATTACTAGTACCTGGGAGTCATGTCATTGCACTTGTAAAACCTCAGTTTGAAGCTGGTAAAGAGAATGTAGGTAAAAAAGGTATTGTGCGCGATGCAAAAGTACACATCAATGTATTAGGAACCATTGCCAGCTTTGCACAACAAGCAGGCTTTACACTACAAAATGCATCTTTTTCTCCGATCACTGGGGGAGAAGGGAATATTGAATTTTTATTCCACTTAACTGCAACGGATGAGAATGAAACAACTTTTGGAGAAGATCAATTAAAACAAGTTGTACTCGATGCACATCAGCATTTAACATGACGCGGCCCACTTAGTGGGTCTTTTTTTCTTGTCTAGTTCCAAGTGCCAGCTCGCGGGCCGTTTATGGGTCAGAAAGGCGTTTCGCCTTTCATCCCTCAAGCAGCCGGTGTCGAGCTTGAGTGGCGCTTTACTCTTTTCTTATTGTATGGATAGACTGTAGGTGTTACGATATGAGTAATTAAGCATAATTATTCACTAATAGGAGTGACAAAATGAACAAAGGCCAACGACATATACGAATTCGTGATATTATCGCAAATCATGAAATTGAAACACAAGATGATTTAGTCGAAATCCTAAAAAATGCAGGATATAATGTTACCCAAGCAACAGTTTCTCGAGATATCAAGGAATTACATTTGGTCAAAGTGCCTCTTCAGAATGGCAATTATAAATACAGCTTGCCTGCTGATCAACGCTTTAACCCCATGCAAAAATTGCACCGAGCTTTAACAGATGCCTTTGTAAGCATTGACGGTGCTAGTCATTTTTTAATTATGAAAACGTTACCTGGTAACGCGCATGCTATCGGATCATTAATTGACCACTTAGATTGGAAAGAAATACTAGGGACGATTTGCGGGGATGATACATGTTTAATCATTTGCAAAGATACAACTGAACGAGAAGTCATTAAAACACGTTTACTCGAAATGCTTTAAAGAGGTGATGCCTTATGCTAAAAGAATTAACCATTAAAAACTTTGCCATAATAGAAGAAGTATCAGTAAGCTTTTCAGATGGACTAACCGTTTTAACAGGAGAAACAGGTGCTGGTAAGTCCATAATTATTGATGCTGTGCATTTACTTGCAGGTGGAAGAGGTTCCCAAGAGTTTATTCGACATGGTGCTAAAAAAGCTGAACTTGAAGGGTTGTTCTTTATTCAAGATTCCCAGCATCCCGTATTTCAAAAACTTTTAGACGTAGGTATTGATGCGGATGATGATTCTATTATTTTGCGTAGGGATATTAATGATCATGGAAAGAGTGTTTGTCGCGTAAATGGCAAACTCGTAACCATTGCTATTTTAAGAGAAATCGGTGGTTCTCTAATTGATATCCATGGTCAACATGAAAGCCAAGAGCTAATGGATGATCGATTACACATCTCTTTGTTAGATCAATTTGCTGGTCATAAGTTACATCGTGCCAAGGAAAGTTATTTTGGACTTTTCGACAAGTACAGTAAGCTAAAAAGAGAACTGGCAAAAGTCAGTGACAACGAACAACAAATCGCACAAAGAATTGATTTGTATCAATATCAAATTAATGAGATTGATTCAACTAACTTAATCGAAGGAGAAGATGAAGAACTTCAATTAGAACGAAAGAAGTTTCAAAACTTCCATAAGACATTTGAACGTCTTTCTGCTGCCCATGAAGCATTAAATGGTGAGTCCAAAGGGTTAGACTGGATTGGCAATGCGATGAGTGAGCTTGAAGATATTGCATCATTCGACGACACATATAAAGAGCAAGCTGAACTGATGTCGAATTCATTTTATTCTTTGCAAGAATTATCATATCAACTTAAAAGTGTGATGGACGAATCTGAATTTGATGAAGAACGTTTAAATGTCATTGAAGAAAGACTGGCAGCTATTCAATTGTTAAAACGTAAATATGGAAATTCAATTGACGAGATACTGTTGTTCCGCGAAAAAATTGGTGATGAATTGGACGGGCTTGTAAATCGTGAAGAACGTATTCAGCAACGTCAAAAAGCACTGGATCAAGTCGAAAAAGATTTAGATGTTGAAGCAAAAGAATTAACAATTTATAGAAAAAAGGCTGCAAAGAAATTAAGCGAAGCGATCGTCATTCAGCTTCGTGAATTGTTTATGGCAAAAGCTACATTCGAAGTGGTTTTTAAAGAATCCGGCATCTATGATAAAAATGGTAAAGACGATGTATCCTTTTATATGTCGACAAATGTGGGTGAGCCTGCAAAACCGATTTCTAAAATCGCTTCAGGCGGCGAATTGTCTCGAATGATGCTTGCACTGAAAAGTATTTTTTCCAAGCATCAAGGAATTACTTCAATTATTTTTGACGAAGTCGATACCGGAGTTAGTGGACGAGTTGCACAAGCAATTGCTGAAAAAATTGCTAATATTTCACGGTCTTCCCAAGTATTGTGCATTACACATTTGCCTCAAGTAGCTGCGATGGCCGATCAACAATTATTAATTGAAAAAGAAGTCATGGGTAAACGTACAATGACCAAGCTAACTGAAGTAACTGGAGAAGAGCGAGTTCAAGAACTAAGTCGTATGATGTCAGGTGCAGAAATAACGACATTAACCTTGGAACATGCTACTGAATTACTATCAATTGCTGAACAACGAAAAAAAATATTTCATGTATGAAATCCTCAAGCACTGCTGCAATAGGCATGTGCTTTTTTTTTCGAAAATTTACCTTTCATAACAAAACCAATGAAACACATAGTAAGTGTATCCTGATAAATGGAGGTGAAATATGCGATGTGTAGCAAATAAAAAGTTCGTTGCCATTCTTTTGGGTTTAATGGTTGTCTTTCCAACTCATTCATGGGCTGCGAAAAATGAGGATGCTTTAGTTCCGCTTGGTCATTCCATTGGCGTACAATTAAAATTAGACAAACCAACATTTGTCCATGATGTATTAATTGACGATAAATGGTGGTTTAAGAATGGTGACCAAATTGTATCATTAAATGAAAAGCCAATTGGTTCTATTGCTGATTGGAAAGAAAACAGCAAAGAAACAAAAGAGAAAAAAGTATCAGTTGAATTTTTACGTGAAAATAAACGTCAAGAAATCTTAGTATCAACAGAACAATTAGAAAGTATGCTTCCTTTTATTCGGGATCATACAGAAGGAATAGGAACAATAACCTATGTGAACCCAAAAACCAAAGAATACGGTGCATTGGGACATCAAATTATTGATCATCAAATTTCACAAACACCCCCATTTTTAGGTGGAACCATATTTTTATCCGAAATTGCAAGGATTCATAAAAGTATCCCCGGAAGTCCTGGTTATAAAATAGCCAAACAAACCTCGATGAATTTACAAGCAGGTAGTGTCAAAGCAAACACTGTATATGGGGTATTTGGGAATTTGAATGATACTCCGATACAAAACAAAAAAGCAATTCCTACGCTTAAAACAAGTAATATAGAAAAAGGAAAAGCTGAGCTGTACACAGCAATTGAAGGAAATGATGTCCGTGCATTTGATATTGACATTATAAAAGTGGAAGAAACCACTTTTGAATTTATTGTAACAGACAAAGAATTAATCGAAAAAACGGGCGGAATCCTACAAGGAATGAGTGGAAGTCCGATTATTCAAAATGGTAAATTTGCTGGTGCCATTACGCATATGGTTGTTGACAATCCTGTAAAAGGTGCTGCCATCTCCATACAAGAAATGATTAAGCAACGACCATAAAATTTTGATGACCACACTTGAAAAAGTGTGGTATTTTTTTGTATTTTTGATAAAATATTAGTAACGATAATTCGACAAAGATGCAGATATCCTTATTATTGGTCGAAAATGGTCTAAAACTTCCAACTCTTTACCTATTTTTTAAAACAATAAAGGTTTTGATGCAGAAATGTCGAAATAAGCTTGCAGTGTGAAATTGGGAGAATGTGCAAAATAACAAACGTCCATGTTCGCAGGATCAGATTTAAGGGGGAATACCATTGGAAAAAATAAAAGTCGCAATTGCAGATGATAACAAAGAATTAGTGAAAACGCTCGAATCTTATCTATCAAATCATCCACAAATCGATGTTATTACAACAGCACCAAACGGCAAAGTAATCCTTAGCCAGCTAGAAAATGACACACCTGACGTATTATTACTTGATATTATTATGCCTCACTTAGATGGGCTTGCAGTATTAGAGATGTTACAAGCAAATGAGAAGTTTTCAAAAATCCAAGTTATTATGTTAACTGCTTTTGGTCAAGAAGATGTTATGAAACAAGCTGTTGAACTTGGTGCTTCATACTTCATGTTAAAACCTTTCGAGTTTGATCGTTTAGTGAATCAAATTCTTCAAGTAGCGGGACATAAACAAGAATCGGGTGCAAGGACAAGTTCAAGTATTTTACAAAGTCAGCCGCAACCAAAAATTAACCAAAAAATAATCGATACGACTATTACCGCAGCGATAAAAGAAATTGGTGTTCCAGCACATATTAAAGGGTATTCCTATTTACGCGAAGCCATCCACATGGTTTATGATGATATCGAATTACTTGGTTCAATTACAAAAGTCTTGTACCCTGAAATTGCAACGAAGTTTAATACCACTTCCTCACGCGTTGAACGTGCAATCCGTCATGCAATCGAAGTCGCATGGAACCGAGGTAACTACGAATCAATTTCGAAGACATTTGGCTACACAGTCCATCATTTGAAGAGTAAACCGACCAATTCAGAGTTTATAGCTATGATCGCGGACAAAATCCGTTTAGAGAATATGGCTAGCTAAACGCTGGTATGACTGGGTTTTGAAAGATTCGTAAGCCAACGAATTTTTGAATTCTTAACTAAACTTCATTTTAAAAGCCTATAAATTCCCATTATAAAAGCCAATGAATATTTATATTCGTTTGGCTTTTTTGTGTTTAAAAATGGAGGTTGGAAAATGAAGCTTACAGAAATTGAGTTTTACTTAGAAGATTTTCTTGTATATTGTCAATCGAAGAACCTGTCGCATAAGACAACTTCTTCTTACGAACAGTCGATAAAGCTTTTTCTTGTCTATTTAAAGGATGAACATCATGTAGAAGATCCTGAAAAAGTAAAAATAGCGCACATTAGACTGTATGTGAAATATATTCAAGAAAGAGGAAAGTATTCTGTTGTCGGAAATGAAAGAAGTAGGAAAATTAACTTTCCAGAAAATAGAACTGATTATAAAAAGACTGTGTCGAATGTAACGATTAACAACTATCTTCGAAACATTAAGGTCTTCTTTAATTATTTACATAAAGAGGGAGAGCTAAGAAAAAATCCTGTTGATCAGTTAGAAATGATTAAAACGGAGAGAAGAAAGAAGACGAGCATTTCTGAAGAAGAATTTAGAAAATTGATATTACAGTTCGACTACACTACATTTCATGGATTTCGAAACAGAGCGATTGTATTGTTACTTCAGGATACTGGGGCAAGAATTGGAGAAACACTAATGCTTGAGGTAGAGGATATCGATTTTAAACATCGTATGATACTGATGAAACACACTAAAGCACGACAAGAAAGGTACATCTACTTCTCACAACAACTTTCAAGGGAATTAAGGCAATACATTAAATACAAAGATCGACACACTTCCTCAAAACTGCTGTTTCCAACAAAGAAGGGAACAAATCTTACTGTCCATTCTTTTGAAAAACAACTTAAACAAG
>Ga0209013_10004568_pt1 | contig 12109 bp, 9 predicted proteins | sample Cruoilmetagenom2_FD_187291 | JGI IMG/M metagenome (GOLD analysis project Ga0209013, IMG submission 187291) | Oil polluted marine microbial communities from Coal Oil Point, Santa Barbara, California, USA - Sample 2 (SPAdes) (version 2) | ecosystem: Environmental > Aquatic > Marine > Oil seeps ...
TATTGACGCGCCAGCCGTAACCGTAATTATCGTGATCGTAAAGTTCTTTATGACCAAGTTGATACGCTTTTTCTAACTCATCTGATTTTACAAGTTTTCCTTCATAAAGGGCTCTGCTGAATTTATTCATATCACCAACAGAGGAGTAAATTCCTTTGTCACCAACAACACCATTTAAATAAGTATTCTCCGCTCGTCTTCGCCTTGATACATAACCCTTAACTGGACTGCTGTTAACGGGATCAATATTTTTATCATAGACATAAGTCTCATTCATGTTTAAGGGAGTGAAAATATCTTTATCCATAAAATCTGAATATGATTTATTTGAAACTTTTTCAATTATTGATGCAAGCAAAGCATAATTTGTATTATTGTAATTATATCTTCTTCCTGGTAAATAATAGGGAAGAGGTTCATTTTTAACTATCAGATCAATAACATCGCTATTATCAATTGTTAAATTTCTAGAATCCCTCCAAAACCTATCTGCAAAATACATGTAATTTGGTAATCCAGATCGATGAATAAGTAATTGATGTACTGTAATATTTCTATATGGAAAATTAGGAAAAAATTTTCTCAGGCTATCAGAATACGAAAGCTTTCCTTTCTGCTTTAGTAACATAATTCCATAAGCGGTAAAAGTTTTGGTGACAGAAGCAAGTTGAAATGAAGAACTTTTATTCAATGAGTCTTTTTGCTTAATATTTGCAAATCCAAAAGAATTTTCATAGACAATTGTGTCATGAGCACTGAAGAGGACAGTACCATTAAATAATCCTCTCTTATTTCGTTTTGAAAAAAAGGAATCAATCTTCTTAGATAATGGAGTATTATCTACATATACAAACTCAGGTTTGCTTTCCTTCACGCTTTTAGCAATTATGGTTGCTTCATTGGATTTAAATGACCAGCGCCAAATAAGCGATAATAAAAAGAATGAAAAAAGGAAAAAACTAAATATTTTAAAACGCATTTAGTAACTATATTTATTTTAAATGATTGTGCAATTTATTAAAAAATTATTTTCAAAGTAACACAATAATCACGCCACTTTTCATTCAATATTATTAGGGCATTTTTAGTATTTTTATCTTAAAATAAACTGAAATTATGAATAAATCTGAAAAAATGACCAGAAGAAAGTTACTTAGAAGATTAGGCGCTATTTTATCTATACCAATTTCCATTTTATGGATTAAAGGTATTGATCGAACTTTTGAAGTATCTGCAAAAATAAAAATTATGATTCCTAAGGAATTAGCAGAAGGGATTACATTTCTGGATAAGATCATTATTAACAAAAATGGTGGATATATCAGAGTATTTTCATCATCTTGCTCTCATCTTGGATGCAAGATAAAAAGTGAAATTGATAATAAATTGATCTGCCCATGTCATGGTTCTAAATTCGATTATGAAGGGAAACCAATAGTTGGACCTGCTGTTAAGCAACTTGAACGGATAGAATTACAAAGGGACAAAAAAACTGGCGAAGTAATAGTTTATGTCTAAGAAAAAAGAAAAAGTCTCAATTAATATTTACTCTAAACTATTTGGCTCTACATTCGGCCACATTGCGTTTGCATCGTTTTTTATAGCTCTTATAACCGGGATTATACTTTCAATCTTTTTTGATATCAATAAACCGTTTGACTCTATTTCGATGATGCTTATAACGAATCCGAGTGCATCATTTATCCGAAGTTTACACTATTGGAGTGCACAAATATTTTTAGTTTTTACAATCTTTCATATTTGGGATCATTTGAGAAAATCAACTGAGATGCAAGTTAAAAAAGGAGTTTGGATACGTCTTTCATTTTCATTGCTAGCTGTACTCTTTGTTATGCTTACTGGGTTTATACTTAAAGCAGATGCAGATAGCATTCAAGCGAAGAGAATCCTAGAAACTCTCCTTTTTGATATTCCATTTATCGGAAATTATTTGTCATTTTCTCTACTCGGTAATGGAGATGATCTCCAACTTGTTTACGTACATCATATTGCCACAACAACAATAATCGTATGGATAATAATTGTTGAACATGTTAAGCTCATTTGGCCAAATATTAGATCTGTATTATATTTTCTATTGCCCATGGTTCTTTTATCTTTATTCTACCCAGCAGCCCTGCATAGTAATAATGACCCAATAATGAAGGGACCTTGGTACTTTCTTGGAATGCAGGAACTGTTCCACTACATGACCTCTCCAGCAATCATTTTTTTGATATTTGCATTTCTTCTTTTGATGATAGTTTACTTGCAGAAGTTTAATAAATTGAATAGGAGGCGAATCAAATATATTTGGTTCTCGATTTCAATTATTTATTTAGTACTAATTATTATTGGATATTTTTTTCGAGGTGAAAACTGGGAATTTAAACTACCTTGGCAAAATGAATATCTTTCAATGAGCAGCATTAATCCTATTGATAATAGTGCAAATTATTTTATAGAATTTAATAATACTCTGGAAGTTCCTATAATATTAGGTGAACGGGAAGGATGTCAATATTGTCACTCCAACATGAAAGGATTTTCCCCTTCTCATGATCCAGAGGCAATTGGATGTGCATCATGCCATTTGGGAAATCCATTTACAATAGATATGAACCTCGCACATTCTGGTATGATTAAAATACCTGGAAATTTGGGAACTGCGAACCGCTCGTGTGGAAACGCAAATTGCCATCCAGGAATTTCCGATAGAGTTACGAAATCGTTGATGAATACTATGAGCGGTGTTGTGAGTGTAAACAGATTTGTATTTGAGGAGAGCAGCAATTTAGATCAACTTAACAATATTAAAAATATTAGTAATTCAGCAGCTGATACTCATCTCCGAAATCTTTGTGCTTCTTGCCACCTTGGAAAAGAAAAAATAGAATATGGTCCAATCAATGAATTGTCACGAGGCGGAGGTTGTAATGCTTGTCATTTGAATTTTAGCAAAGAAGCTGTAACTGATCTTCAAAGATTGTCAGTTTCTAAAACTGATTCCTCAATTCTGAAATTTCATCCCTCTCTTGATCTTAATATTTCAAATGATCATTGTTTTGGATGTCACAGTCGATCCGGTAGAATATCCACAAACTATGAAGGATGGCATGAAACACAACTAGATGAAAGTGAAATGCCGAATGAAAAACAATATAGATTATTGAAAGATGAAAGAGTTTTCCAATTTGTAAGTGCGGATGTTCATCATCAGCGTGGAATGGAGTGTATCGATTGTCATAACTCATTTGAATTAATGGGTGACGGTAATGTTTATGCACACCAAGAAGAACAGGTAAAAATTAAGTGTGAGGATTGTCATTTTAGTGAATCACCAAATTCTGTAGGATCTGAAATGCTTGATGCTGAATCCAAAAAAATTGCTAAACTAAGAAGTATGAATGAAGAGAATCATAAATACTTAATCACAAAAAATGATAGTATTCCACTAATTAATTCATATGTAAATAGTGATAATACAGTTTACATGGTCGGGAAAAATTCGAAGAAGAAATATGAATTAAAACCTCCCAATTTTATTTGCGAGGAAGGTAAAGCTCATGATAGATTAACGTGTAACAGTTGTCATACTGCATGGGCACCTCAATGCGTTGGATGTCATACAGAATATGAACCAAGTGAAATTGGGATTGATCATTTAACTAATAAAGAAACAAAAGGAAATTGGAAAGAGTGGATGGGTGACTTTATAGCTGAACTACCTACTCTTGGGGTAATGGTAAACAATTTAGGTGCTGAAGTTATTGAAACATTTATCCCAGGAATGATAATGACACTCGATAAATCGGAGTTTGACGAAGACAAAAATAACACAATATTCCATAGACTCTTTGCTCCAACAATTGCGCACACAGTTTCAGCAAAAGGACGAAGCTGTAAATCTTGCCACAACGATCCAATAGCTATTGGTTATGGACGTGGAGAACTAATTTACGACTATGAGGGCTCTTGGAGTTTTCGAAATAAATATGCTTTAGTTCCTAATGACAATTTACCAGAAGATGCTTGGATTGGCTATCTAAAAAATAATCAAGGTAAAGCAACACGAGTTGGTGCCCGACCATTTTCGATTGATGAACAGAAGAACATTTTAACTGTTGGTGCTTGCTTAACGTGTCACAGTGATAGTTCCAAAGTTATGCTTGAGTCTCTCAAAGATTTTGATGAATTATTAAAGCGTGTTTCAAATAAATGCGTGCTACCAAAATGGGATTGAACTGCATCAATATCATTCGGAATATTTACTAATTGGTGGTATATCGATACTCAATTTTGTAATTTTGATCATAATTAATTAGGATAATTTTAGTTTGAAAAAAATAATTCAACTATTGTTAATAACATCTTTTCTTTTCAGTTGTACAAAAGAGCCAGATACTCCTTATATAAAATCTGTTAAAGAATTTCGCTCCGAAAGGATTAGGAAACTCGAACAACCGAATAGCTGGCTTTCTCTTGTTGGTCTTTATTGGTTAAAAGAGGGAATAAATAAATTTGGATCTGACAAATCGAATGACTTGGTTTTCCCTGAAGGAAATACATCAAAATTTATCGGTTCATTCACTTTGAGTAATTCAGTAGTAACGGTGGATATTAATAGTGATATTAAAGTAACTCACAATGATTCAGTTATTACTTCACTCGTTTTACAGAATGATATGTCTGGGAAGCCAACAATACTAAAACATGGTTCACTTAGTTGGTATGTAATTAAACGAGGAGAGCAGTATGGAATTCGACTCAAAGATTCTGAAAGTGAGTTGCTTAAAGAATTTGTCAATATTGAAATGTTTCAGATAGACCCTGAATGGAAAATTGAAGCCAAGTTTGTTCAATATAATGAACCTAAAGAAGTTGAAATTCCAACAGCTATAGGAACTGTAGAAAAGGGAATTGCTCATGGAAAACTCAAGTTCTCGATTGATAACGAGGAGTTTTCACTTGAACCACTCGGAGATATAAAAAATCTTTTTCTAGTATTTGGAGATAAAACCAATGGAGAAGAAACTTATGGTGCCGGTAGATTTCTATCTGTTGGTGGACCTGACTCAACCGGGAAACTCTTCATTGATTTTAATAAGGCATATAATCCTCCATGTGTATTTACAAAGTATGCTACTTGTCCATTACCAACAAAAGAAAATTATTTAAAAACTAAAATTACTGCTGGGGAAAAGAATTTTCATTCGGCTAATTACTAAAATTTAATTAAAGGAGATCAGATGAAAAATATAATTATACTACTAACAGTAATGATGGTTCTTTATTCAACTACTGTCGGCCAAGATTTTAAAAGATATCAGTTTAAGTCTGGTAAAGTTGTATACAATATGACAGGAATGCAAACAGGAACGGAGACATTATACTTTGATGATTATGGTCGCAAAGAGGTTCATTTTAATGAATCAACAATAAAAATGATGGGTATTGAACAAAAATCGAATACTCAAACCATTTTGGAAGGAAAATTTATATATACTATAAATAAAGACAATAACACAGCGCAGAAAATGGAAAATCCATTATACGAAATGTTCTCAGATGAAGATGACGTAAAAAAAATTGGTGAGGATATCATGAAAAAAATGGGTGGGAAAAAGGTGGGAACAGAAACTCTTAATGGCAAGGAGTGTGAAGTTTGGGAAGTCCCTAAAATGGGTGGAAAAATTTGGGTCTGGAATTCAATTTCAATTAAAACAGAAGTCAACATGATGGGAATGACCATAACTCAGGAAGCTAAAAGTATTGAAACTGACATTACAGTATCATCAGATCTTTTTAAAATTCCTGAAGGTATAGAAATAAAAACCATTGATAATGCTGACCTAAAAAATTTGATGGGGAATTAATAAGAATTTTCATTATTGGGGAGTTTAATATACTCCCCGTTTCTTCAATAGTTACTACCCACTTTCCCCCTTTGAAATTGAACCTAAACTTCTCTATAATAGTATCCAATTAATTTCCATTTTATAATAGTTTGGTATTCCATGCAAAAAACGCTTATTCTCCTTTTTATAATTTCCAGTACTATTTATTCGAAAAACTTTTTGGATTATTCTGTAATAGATCAAAAAATAAATAACCTTACATTCAACGAGGAATATGACAGAGCATTATATCTTTGTGATTCTTTAATTAAGGTAGATCAGTTAAATCCAAAGTATTATTTTTACTACTTCGGTACAGATGCATTAAAACTTCATGCTCAGATAAACCATTCTCCACTACACGATAGAGATTCAGTTAAGGAAGCTCTAGTTGAAACATCAATCAATAAAATTGAGGATGCGCTTGACAAAATTGAAAATGTTGAGGAAACACCCAATAATAGATTTTATAAAGCAGGTTTGTATGGTTATTACTCAAGATTTGCTGCCCTCAATGGATCATGGTGGACTGCATACAAAAACGGAACGAAATCCGTGGATATGTTTGAAGAAATTGTTGAAGAATACCCTGATTGTTATGACGCATATCTATATCCTGGAGTTTTCAAGTATTATGCAGATAGATTAAGTGGACTTACCGGATTTTTCGCAGGTATTCTTGGTGTTTCAGGCGATAGATCTGAAGGAATACGAGAGATAAAATTAGCATTAGAGAATGGTCTTGTTGTTTTTCCTCAAGCAACATTAATGATATTAGAGGTATATGCGTTTATGGAAGGCGATGGATACAATTCATTACCATATTTTGAAGATTTTATCTCTAAGTATCCTAAAAACCGAAGAATAAAAAATTGGTATGTAAATACAATGCTGAATTTAGGTTTGGCTAAAAAGGCATCTATAATGTTCGAAGGTGAAAATGCAGAGATGCTTGATGATTTTGTTAAAGCAAAATACTATTTTTTAATTCGCAACAATTTAAAATCACTTGAATATTCAAGATCAGCTTATGAAGATGATCCTCCCACATGGAGAGGAATTATTGAGAACACAAAATACATTTATGTTTATAACAACTGGCTTATGGGAAAAGAGGATGAGGTGTCTAAAGTTAAATCCCAGTTGAATAAACATTATGCTCAAAAATTTAATATCGATGTAAAGTATGAAGATGAATCAAGATATATTTATAAACTTCGTTCCTTAGCTGCTCTAAATGAGAGTGATGAATTTTATAGACTGATTGAAAAAGCTCCAAAGTTTAAGGGTAAGGAATTTGAGGATGAATTTTATCTGATTCAAGGAGTTTTCTTGTTTCAGCAGAAAAACTTTATTGAAGCTGAACCATTTTTTGCAAAATCTAAAAAAAGCAGTAATTGGAGAAGTAAAGTAAGCTCTCTTGGTTATTTATTAGATATTTATTTAGTATCTGATACTACAGAAGAAAAGGCTGAACAATTAATTGAAGAAATAGAAGATAGTGATTATCAAAAACTTATCTTTAGGACTTCTGATCTGGAGAAGAAGTACAAATTATAAAACTCAATTCGGTATTAAGTTAAAATTTCAAAATGTTAAACTTTGAAAAATAGTGGAAGAAAAATATGAGTAATGAATATAGAATAAAACTGAGAAAACAATATAATTTGGTAGAAGAACCAGAATTATTGTTTGAAAAATTTGAAATAACTCTTGGACAAAGTTCAAATTCAATTATTGGTAAAATTATTCAGCCAAATATTTTTCTTCAAATTGATCCGTCCGATCGACATTATTGGTCCCCAGAAATGACCATTACCATAGAAAAAGAAAATGATAAAACTAATATTCGGGAAGTTATTGGGCCAAATCCAAGTGTATTTACGCTTACTATGTTTATGATATTTTTTGCAGGAACTCTATTTTTATTTACACTGATGTATTTGTTTTCACAATTAACACTTAATATGGATACTTCATTTACCTGGCTGATAATTGGAGTCTGTTTTTTACTTTTTCTAATTATTTCACTTTTTATGTTTATTGGCAGAATTAAAGCAAAACCGCAAATGGAAATTCTTCGTCATTTTTCTAGTGAGATATTGAATTGATCAGTAATTCCAATATGAAAATTTTTTTATTTCAATGTCTTGTATTATTTATACTGAATAAACGAGTTTAATTAAAAGAGTATTTGCTACAAACTCCTTTTATCAAGCCAATCTCGAAACCATAAATAAGATAGCTCTATCTTGACATTAAGGGTTTCTTTCCTTACATTTTATTAGATTCATAAAGCAAAAATATTTTTCGTGATTGAAAAAATATAATTAACTGTTTTCTTGTCTTTTTCACACTTCCAAAATTATTATTTCATCAGGAAATTATTATAGTTTAACCGTTATGTTTTACGAATATGGATTAAATGGAGGTCAAAATGGTTTACGAAAGTTTAATTGCAATTTTAGAAAGTAATCTTCATAATTTGACAGAAACATGGGTTTGGGAAGTAAAAAATTCAGAGTATTTAACAACTTATAAAAAATTATCCGACAAGGAACTTTTTGGTAGAGGAAATATTCTTTTTTCTAACTTACAGGACTGGTTGCTTAAGGGAGCATCAAACGATGAAGTGGCTGATTACTTTCAAACAATTGGTAGTGATAGAATTAACGAAGGTTTTCCTCTTTCAGAGGTTTATTATGCTCTTTATCTTGAGAAAAAAGTACTCTGGAGTTTTGTTGCCTGGAAAGATGAAGTAACTGGAATTCTAAAAGCTCGCGATGCAATAGAATTTATGACAGTAATTAATAATTATTTTGATCTCGGAGACTTCTATATTATACGTGGTTATTTGCATGAGTTATATAGCCATATTTCTGAATCAAAAAAATTCAGTAAGAAAGAATTAGAAGAATTATTTACAAGAGGAGCGCTTTACCAAGAGAGCATCAAAGAGATTCGGGAAAAAATGTATGCAGAGGGGTTGAGCGTAGGAATGATCAGATAAGAGTTGTCAAATTTCCAGAATTGTATTTTTTGCTCACATAATCTATATTATATTTTCACAAAATTTTTGTCACCTCAAAAAATATAATTCAGTTATGTGAATAGAATTAACTTAGGAAGGAATTTCCTTAATTGTTTCTTCAACAATTACTTTGCGCTTACCCAATTCGGTCAAGATAAAATCTGCACACTTAGGAGTTTTACCAACAAATTCTGGAGGAGAGATTCCAACTTTATTATACAATCCGCTTGCTAAAAGTCTAAGGGCACTTGTTGCTGTGTATCCAGTTGTCCTAGCCATTGATATCGTATTTGTTGAATCATCATAGTAATCTAGAAGATCATAAACATATTGATAATTTTTATTTTCTTTTCTGCCAGCTATAACAACTTGTAACAGAGTAAAGTCTTTTTCACCTTCCTTTAGTTTCCACTCGTCTCGTAATAATTGTATTGTCATATCAATTGGTTTTATCTCTTTTCCCTTGATAGATATTTCACTTTTATTAAATAGACCAATTCTACTCAACAAACTAATTTTATCAATATGTCCAGGATATCTAAGAGTTTTCTCTTTCATATTAGGAGCATCAATTGTCTTTAGTAGAGTTCGCAGTCCGTCACTATTGAATGCTTCAAGTGAGCCTGCTTTTGGAAAGTCAATAATTTCAAGATCGGATAGAGGTTCTTTTACGACAATCTTTCCATTCACTTTTATTCTTGCTGGGCGTATATACTCTTCGATAACATCAGAAGGAGAGAACACAGCTTTATATTCAAATGGATATTCTTTCACCTGTGGCAAACCTCCAACATAAATTGTGATATCCTCAATGCTATCAAGCTTTTGAGCAATACTGCCAACAAGTATGTTATGAAGCCCTGGTGACACACCACAGTCCACAATTGCCGTAACATTATTTTCTTTTGCAAGTTGGTCTAGCTCAAACGGATCATTCTCATAAAACGCAATATCAACTACATCTTTTCCAGATTCGATAATTGAACGGAGAGTTTTAAAACCTAATGATCCCGGAACTGCATTTATGACATAGTCATAGTCTTTAACAATTTTTTTAACATTCTCTGAAATTGATAGATCTGTTTCAATTAATGTAATATCTTGACCATTTAATTTATCCAATGATTTTTTATCTATATCAGCAACACTTACTTCAAATTCATTATTTTTCACTAAGTCTATTGCCATTGGTGCTCCGATAAGTCCGGCACCAAGAATTATTACATTCATATTTTACTTCCCAAGTTGTATTGTGAGTTTATGTATGATCTTATTTTATTTCCTTCACAAAAATATTTCTGAAATAAACTTTGGAATTGCTATCATGGTTCTGAAGGCCAATATAGCCTTCTTTTGCAAAATCTTTAATTTTACCTGCTGGTCTTGCTTTCCAATCATTTACAAGCTCACCATTTAACTTAACTTTTATATTATCATCAATAAATGAAATTACATAATGATTCCATTCACCAACCTGTTTGGTTACGCTTTTAATAGCCGGATTAGCATCATAAATTGCACCTGTGCGGTGTAATGAATCGGCTTTATTATCAATTTGAATTTCAAAAGAATGATGTATATAATCATCACTAATTACAAAGTTAGGAACACGTACAAAAATTCCAGAATTTGTTGAGGGAGTTTCACATTTGTATTCAAGATCAATAGTGAAGTTGCTGAATTTTTTAGCACTGTACCAAAATAATCCCATACCACCGCTTGAATAAATTACTCCACTCTTTTCATCAAGTGAAAAGTAACCAGGACCATAATGATTCCAACCATGCTTGGAAAATCCTCTACCATCCCACCCAATCAATTCCTCGTATCCTTTATAATATGTGATGCTGTTCAGATATTCTAAACCCTTTGCAATTGATGCACTTGGATCAGGTTGTTCATCATTTCTTTCATGCTCAATTGATATACTTCCTCTATAATTTTGTAAAGTGAGTTCAGCCATGACATCGTGTATGTTTGCTTTTCCAGATCCAAAAGGAACGTCTTGAGCTTCTATAATACCTGCTTGATCTAAATCTTTCAGATGGATATTATATATTCTACCTTTTGCATATCTTAAAGCTTCAACTGGATTTATCCCACTACGGAGCCAATGACCTGTATCACCGCAGAATCCAATTCGCTCATCCAGATTTTCTATATTTTTCATCACAGTTTCAGGATTCCAGTATTTAGAATCTTTTGGATGATTATGAATTCCAACTGGGATATCATATTCTTTTACCATTTTATCAATTATAGAATAATCATCATACTTAGGTTCAACTACTAATACTTTAATATCCATCTTTTTTACAAACTCGAATGTTTCTCTTGCAGCTTCTTCATTATTCTCAAAATTAGTAACCCCAAAAGCTCGTAGGGTAATACCGTGTTTGTTCAATTGCTCCTTAATTTCATTTATGTCGCTTTCATTCAATTCGGGACCCATTTTTCGATCACTATTTTTATCTATTTTCTGACCGGGGAAAGCTTCAAGATATTTGACACCTAATTTTTCTACCTTATTTAAGGTTTCATAAAAAGTGAGACTCCTAAATGTCCAACATTGCATTGCAACTGGAATATTTTTAATTCTTACATCACTGTATATTGTGGATGCAACTTCTTCCTTTACATCTGCTATTTTTTTCTCTTGGGCAATATTGCTTGATGCAAGTACTACCAGAGAAAATACAATGATAAATAAAAAACGGATCTTCTTCATGTTATCTCCAATGTTAAATTACTTAAAGATTATTCTACTGTAAATTAATTAAAACTTATTTGCGGCAATTTCAAAATTTTCATTATGATTTTCTCGCTTTGGGATTCCTTTTATCAAAGAAAAATTAAGTTGTTGAATTGGACACATTTGAAATTCTTCGGCATATTGTAAGTAAAACGATTGTCTTTAATAAAATCATATTGTTTTTTTACTTCTATAAATATATTTTATCTTTAAAATTTAATAATAGTTTAATTTTTTATTACTTTCACAGTTTGAAGCAGATTATTTAAATTTAATAAGGATATTGGAAGAAGTATGAGTTCAGGATTGACACGTCGAAACTTTATTGGAAAAACATCATTAGCTGCTGCTGCGGTTACAATTTTGCCTCGCCACGTATTAGGTGGTAAGGGATATAAAGCTCCAAGCGATACATTAAATGTTGCCTGT
>Ga0209013_10004570_pt1 | contig 12108 bp, 10 predicted proteins | sample Cruoilmetagenom2_FD_187291 | JGI IMG/M metagenome (GOLD analysis project Ga0209013, IMG submission 187291) | Oil polluted marine microbial communities from Coal Oil Point, Santa Barbara, California, USA - Sample 2 (SPAdes) (version 2) | ecosystem: Environmental > Aquatic > Marine > Oil seeps ...
GTATTTTAGATGTGGCAGAAGAACAAAACCTTCCGGAACCCAAGATAGAAGAGATTGGCATGCGTGTTCGTTTTACCGTATATCTTGCCAAATCAATGTCGACTGAAGTCTCCAGGACATCGACAGAACAAGTAACCGAACATGTAACCGAACAAGTAACCGAACATGTAACCGAACAAGTAACCGAACATGTAACCGAACAAGTAACCGAACATGTAACCGAACAAGTAACCGAACAAGTAAGGTCTTTGCTCTTCTGCCTTAAAACTAAACCTTTGGGAAGACGGGATGCAATGGTATGCATTGGTTTGAGTAGCCGGCCGACATTTGTTTATGATTATCTTAAACCCGCGATCCAGGCTGGGTTCGTTGAAATGACCTTACCAAATTCACCAAAAAGTCCGACCCAAAAATACCGCCTGACGACCAAAGGCAAGGATTTCTTAGCCAAAGAGGGTCAGGAGGATGTGGAATGAGCGCATATCCCGATGGTCGTGCTTGTGTGACCGATGAAAGCCTGCAAATTCATCACAAGCCTTGTGATGTTTTTGAAAACTCAATGAACCAGCGCCAACTTCTCGAAGAGAGGTAAACCTATGACCAATGATGATTCAGCAAATAATCCTGTCCCCAATTTCTACCGCGCCTCTGCGGTTGATTTTAAGAAAATACCGGGGAGTCCGATTGCGTATTGGGCAACTGAAAAAGTCAATGATATATTTAGTGAATGTGATGTATTAAATGATCTATTAGAGATGAGAAAAGGATTAGCTACATCTGATAATGATAGATTTCTTAAAGAATGGCATGAAGTTGAGTTGAATAATATCAACTTTTCTTGCAAATCACGTGAAGAAACGATTAATAGTAAAGAAAAATGGTATCCAATCAATAAAGGCGGACCTTTTAAAAAATGGTATGGGAACAATGAAATTGTAATAAATTGGCAAAATGATGGTTACGAAATACGTAATTTTTATGATAAAAATGGAAAACTAAGGTCAAGACCACAAAATATAAAGTATTCTTTTAAACCAGCTCTAACATGGTCTAAAATTACAAGTGGACGATTTTCTGCTCGATTTTGCTTTGGAAGTTACCTTTTTGATGATGCTGGCGCAATTGGATATACGGATGATGAAAATTTGTTGAAAGAAATTTTGCCAATTCTTACATCAAAAATAGGAAACCATTTATTAGATATAATAAATGGTACCTTGAACTTTCAGATAGGTGATGTTTCTCGTGTACCATATTGTAGAAAAAAACTGAAATCAAATAATCATATCGATTTGGTAAATAGCTGCATTAACATATCTAAACAAGAATGGGACTCCCGTGAAACCTCATGGGACTTCACCACAAACGAACTCCTGCACTATAAAACCACAGAACAAATTGAAGATGCATACAACAATTACTGCACCTACTGGAAAGACCAGTTCTTCAAACTCCACGCAAACGAAGAAGAACTGAACCGCATCTTCATAGACATTTACGACCTTGCAGACGAACTCATCCCAGATGTCCCATTGGAAGACATAACCATCCTGAAAGACGAAGCCGACATAAAAGACGGCAAGCTCGTCTTCAAAAAAGAGACGCTGGTCAAGCAGTTCATCTCCTATGCCGTAGGCTGTATGTTCGGGCGTTACTCCCCTGACAAAGAAGGACTCATCCTTGTAAACCAGGGGGAAAACATTGATGATTTCAGGAAAAAGGTGCCGGATGCTTCATTTATGCCAGATGACGATGACATCATCCCCATACTTGAGGATGAATACTTCACAGACGACATCGTGTCCAGGTTCAGGGAATTCCTTAAAGTCACATTCGGGGCAGAGAGCCTTGCCGAGAACCTTGAATTTATTGCCGGGGCTCTGTCGAAGTCAAAGAAGGGCGGCGGGTCGCCTGAGAAAGTGATACGGGACTATTTCCTTAAGTCGTTCTTCAAAGACCATGTCAAAATGTACAAGAAAAGACCCATATACTGGCTCTTCACATCAGGCAAGGGCAGGGGATTCAATGCGCTGGTGTATATGCATAGGTATGATAAGGAAACGCTGGCTAAGATGAGGACGGATTATCTGCTTGAACTTGAGGCGAAGCTGGATGCGAGGATCGGGATGCTGGGGGATGAATCTGGTGCAGAAAAGGGGCGGCTTGGGAAGCAGGTTGAGGAACTTATGGCTTATGATGCGGTGTTGAATAATAAATCGCTTCAGCTGATTGACATTGATCTGGATGATGGGGTCAAGGTTAATTATGTGAAGTTTAAGGGGTTGGTGGGGAAGATATGAGTATGGATAAAAAAAAAAGTATCGCACAGTTCTCTGATATCCCAAGGTATAAACTCCTGGATGAAACAAAGGCGAAGGCAGCTTATTATAGAATCCTTCCTGACAATATCCAGAATGTGGATAAAGAGCATGGCTCAGAAATTCAATGGACAGTACTGGGATTATCAGCATCGTGTGGATTATGATTATTTGATGATTAATGATAAGCAGAAATTGTGAGATGTGGGACAAGAACTAAATAAATACGGTGAGCAATAATGGCAATACCCATAAGCGTTAAACAGTTAATTGAGGGCAACTTGATTGAATCTGAACGGATTGAATTAAAAAAAGGTTTTAATCCTGAAGCAATTCTTCATTCAATGTGCGCTTTTGCCAATGATTTTAACAACTGGGGCGGAGGATATATTTTATTGGGCGTGTCGGATAATCACGACATAATTGGCCTGGAAGAAAAGCAGATTGACAGCATTATGAAACAACTTCTGAATTTATCGAACAAAGTACAATACCCCTATTTTCCGATAATTGAACCTGTCAGGCATTCAGGTAAAATGGTTATTGTTTTATATTGTCCAGGAGGGGCTGCACGACCATATAAAGCACCAAAATCACTGGGCAAGAAATCCGAATACATGTATTATATCAGACATTCATCGGCAACGGTTATTGCAAACACAGAAGAGGAAAAAGAATTAATAGGGATGTCAAATCAAATCCCATACGATGACCGGATAAACCCTCATGCATCTATTGAAGACCTTGACTTACAATTGATGAAAGTTTTTTTACGTGATATAAATTCAAATTTAAACCCCAATACTTTGAGTTTTGAAGATCTATGCAGAAGCCTGAATATTGTTGACGGTCCAAAAGAATATTTGAAGCCTAAAAATGTCGGGCTTTTGATGTTTTCGCAAAATCCTGAAAAATATATTAAGACTCCATGGATTGAAGTAACTGTTTTTCATGACAGGGTGGGCGATAAATTCGAAGAAGAAAAGTTTGAAGGGCCTATTTCATCTCAAATAAAAATGGCGTTGCAGTATATAAGAAATGCTGCTATTCGCGAAAGAGTCCAAAAAGTAAACACACAGGCAGAAGCAATACGATTTTTCACATATCCTTATACTGCAATAGAAGAATCGCTGGTAAATGCAGTATATCATAAGAGCTACGAGATTGATGCACCAGTTGAAGTCAGGATCGAGCTTGACAGAATCGATATAATAAGCTATCCCGGTCCTCTTCCTCCGTTAAATAAAGATAATATTAATGATGAGATAGTAATATCAAAACGATACCGAAATCGACGAATTGGAGATTTTTTAAAAGAGTTAAGATTGACTGAAGGTAAAAATACCGGTTTTAGAAAAATAAGGGCTGCGATGAAATACAATGGCTCGCCAAAACCAGTTTTTATAACTGATGAAGAGCGGGTGCAGTTTATCACGCGATTATTGATACATCCGGATTTTAAAAATGAGGCGATAACTGAGCCACTAAATGAGCCACTAAATGAGCCACTAAATGAGCCACTAAAAAGCGATCAAATTTTTGAATTCATTAAATTGAATCCGAACTGCAAGAGAAAGGATATAGAAAAAAATACGAAAATCCCTCTTGGTACATTAAAACGATATTTGCAGGAATTAATAGGGGATGGCAAAATCAAAAAGAAAGGCTCTGATAAAACAGGCGGATATGTAATTTTAGGTGAATAGCATGAATTATTTACCGAATAATATAGAAGATGGATATGAGTATGCTGTTACTATTGTAAGTAAAAATGTCTCGGATGAAAAGGATCGAAGAGATCAAAAAGGGGAAACATATTCACATAGCAATTACTTCAAAAGTGCTTAGTATAGAATAGATTACAATACAGTAGCAGGGATATCTGAAAACTATGATCTTATTGAGAAACCTATCGACAAACGAATTTGAGTATAGTCGAAAATCCAAATAGATACACCATTTTAAATCAAAATCATGAACCTACAAGACCTCATCAAAACCGGAGAATCCTACACCGTCGAATTTAAAGAAAAATTCGATGAGCGAACCATTGAATCAGCAGTAGCTTTTATACAAAATGAGGTGGAATAGATGACAAACTCGATCATTCAACTGGTCTCCATGCCAGAAGGCAAGACTCTTGAATTCAAGCGCGATATTTCCTCACCCAAAAACATGCTCAAAACGCTTGTAGCATTTGCCAACACTGCCGGAGGGCGTTTAATAATTGGAGTGGAGGATCATTCCAGAGAGGTTATAGGTGTTGAGGATCCGCTGGATGAAGAAGAGCGTATATGTAATTTGATCGCTGACAGTATCAAGCCACGATTGGTTCCCAATGTGGAACTGATCTCCATTGAGGATAAGACTTTGCTGAGGGTGGAAGTGTATCCAAGCGGATCCCGGCCCCACTGGTTAAAAAAGGAAGGTCCAAATGAAGGGGTTTATGTTCGACTGGGTTCCACGAACAGGAAAGCTGACCGGGAGCTCATTGCAGAACTTAAACGTGGTGTTGAAGGAAAGTCCTTTGATGAACAGGCTCTTCCCGACAGGACTGTGGATGACCTGGATTTTGGCGCTGCAACGACTTGCTTTGAAAGACATCGGAAACTGGTGAAAAAGGACTTGGAATCCCTACGCCTTGTTGCCAGACACCAGGGCCACCTGGTCCCCACGGTAGGCGGTATGTTGCTGTTCGGCAAGGACCGTGAGATGGTCTTTCCAGATGCATGGATACAATGCGGGCGGTTCATCGGTAAGGACAAGGCAGATATTTTCGATCATATTGATATCTATGAGCATATGCCTGTGGCTGTTGAAAGGGTTATGGAGTTCCTCAAAAAACATGCCATGCGTGGAGCTGACTTTTCCGAACTTAGGCGCAAGGACATCTGGAGCATTCCCCTGAGCATTCTGCGTGAAGCGGTGGTGAATGCCATTGTCCACGCGGACTATTCACAAAGAGGTGCTCCTGTCAGAATAGCCTTTTTTGATGACCGCATTGAGATAGAGAATCCTGGCATCCTGCTTCCGGGTCTGACCATTGAGGATATGCTGCAGGGTGTCTCCAGGATACGTAACCATGTTATTGCCCGCGTATTCAGGGAACTGGACCTGATAGAGCAATGGGGCAGTGGTGTTCGTCGCATGTTCAAGGAAGCAGAAGCTCTCGGACTTCCCCAACCTGAGATAATTGAAGTAGGAATGCGGGTGAGATTCATTGTCTATCTGGAGGAATCCTTAGTTCTCCCTCCCGATATGAGATCAAGTAAGGACCAAGCAGGGACCAAGTCGGGACTAAGTAGGGACCAAGTAGGGGCCAAGCTAAAACCAAACCTGGAGCAGATTAATGTCTTACATGCCTGCGTTAACGAGTCTGGAATAACAGAATTGATGAATGTTACCGGGCGAAGCAATAGAACCAAGTTCAGGAACCAAGTACTAAATCCCTTATTGTCAAATGAACTGATTGAAATGACCCAGCCTGATTCACCAAAAAGTCCGACCCAAAAATACCGCCTGACGGCTAAAGGTAACGCACTTTTAGTCACACAAAAGCAGGGAAGGATTGAATGAAAATCGATATTAATAATATTTGGCAGGGTCCGGCGACTGGGGAAGGTACAAGTGTGAATTACAGCTTCGCAGAATTCGGTGTCACCCGTGCTGTTACAGCAGTAGATTTCGGGAAACTGATTGAAATGGGATTAGCTGAAAAACTGGGAACTGGACGCTCCACCCGATACCGCCTAAAAGAGCTGGTCTAATCGTCAAGTAATCGTCAAGTAATCGTCAAGTAATCGTCAAGTAAAATCCACTAATCGTAAAGTTAAAGAAAAATATGGTGAAGACCGATGGCATTTCCAATGTTTATGCATAGCTTTATAATCGAAATTACTCTACCAACTTCACCAAGCAGCCCTGCCCGGAAATACCGCCTGACGACCAAGGGTAAGGATCTCTTAGCCAGAGAGGAGGAGGGCATGAAATGAACGTATATCCTAATGGTCGTGCTCGTGTGACCGCTGAAAGCTTGCAAATTCATCACAAGCCATGTGATGTTTTTGAAAACTCAGTGAACCAAGAAGGTACTATCGGCAAAGGAACAGAATACACTCTAATACGCCAAATACGCCACAAAAGCGCCACATATACGCCAAAGGACTCCTAAACACATTACTGCGGCACTACCAAAGGCGCCAAAATAAGGTCAATATACAGGTCGAAAATATGCAAAACATAGAAAAGACAATCCAGAGCATACTCAAAAAGTTCGAAGAACCGGATGACTATGAAAAAAGAAAGATCGTTTTCTGGTACGATAAGGACCTAACAGTTGATACTGAGGAAGAACTTGAGGAGATCAGGATTGCGCTTGCTGAAAATGAAAAACATATAAAGCTACACGTCCTCAACAACAACTTTTTTGAAACAAAGAAACTCCTTGAACATGACGATAAAGGATCCAATTATCTCATATATTCAACGCAAGCAGAACGAGAGAATCAATCCAACTGGTTGCTCGACATACAACTCTATTCATCAAGATTCGAGAACAGCAAGATATCAGATATTAAAAGCGAAATTGGCATTGAAGGATATGATCTCGATAGATTCCTGGAAAAACATGTCAAGTTTTTTGCAAAGAATAAACGAGTTTCAGATATCAAAAAATTATACAATCCCGATTGGAAGGAAGATAAATTCATATTGGGGCTGCTTGCAGTGCTCACAAAATCTCCAACAATCGATCAAAGAGAGATTGTCAGGAACCTGCTCATTGTTTCACTCGATGAAAAAGATAACACCATTTGGAGTGATATTGAAAGATTCGGACTTGTGGAAGGATTCCGGACAATGGTGAGCAGGCACTTTGGCTATTCATCCGAACATCCGACTTTAAAGAAACTGTACCTCAGTTTCATAATAACTCACATTGACAGGAACACAAAAGTATCTCTCAAAACCTATAAGCAATACGTCAACAGACAGAGCAACGAATGTGAAATATTCATAAGGGGATGGCTGGACCATTCAAAAGACTCCAAACAATTCGATGATCATTGCCGCCAATTACTTTTAGAATCCGGGAAAAAACTCGAAACAAGCCTGACATCAATGTTAAACAAACACGATGTTGAAGACTATATTGATGCTGAATCTCTCTATATATTCGATCAAAATATCATCCGTAATATTGCCACGAAAATAACAGAAGAGAGCGACGATTTTGAAAAATATCTTGAATGGATTGACAAACGAAAAACAAAACACTGGTATCAGGAATATGAAAACATCTACTGTGCCATCGAAAATGCAGTATATCTCCACAAAATATCAAAAGATATCGAGTATAAAGGCATCAATGAGCAAAGTTTGAATGAACTTTTTAAGGGATATACAAACTGCTACTATCTTCTTGACTACTATTACCGCAAGTTCTACTACCACTATGACAGAGATAGTGAAAAAGAAATACTCAAGAAAGACATCAAGGAAAAAGTTGAAAATCTATATAAAAAGATGGTTGACACACTTCATACTCGATGGGATGAACTGATTACCTCCGAACTTGAAAACGCATGGAATATAGAACTCATCGACAATCAGGATCGATTCTATAAGAATTATGTAAATAACATCATCAGAAGAAATGATCGGGATAAAGTTGCTGTCATCATTTCGGACGCATTGCGCTATGAGAATGCAGTTGAGCTAAAAGATGTGCTTAACAAAAATACAAAAGGCACGATGGAATTAAAAGCCATGGCAGGCTCACTTCCATCATACACAAAACTTGGAATGGCAGCTCTTCTGCCTCATAAAATTCTTGAGTACAAGAACAATCGTATTTCAGTAGATGGAATTAGTTCTGAGGGTACTGAAAATAGGGGGACGATTTTGTTAAGTGGTCATCTGGATTCGAGCGCATTCAAATTAAGGGATCTCATTGACTTAAAAAAGATATTGCAAGAGATGCAATAAGGGGTAAAAGAGTTATTTATATTTATCACAACACAATTGACGATACCGGAGATAAAAAATCATCCGAATACAAAGTGTTCGATGCCGTTGAATCTGCAATCTATGAAATTGATAAAATGGTTCGAAAACTTGCAACTTCACTTAATGTGACAAATATTATCGTCACATCCGACCATGGTTTCATCTATAACAGAGAACACCTCGAAAGCATCGATAAGCTTGAGACAAAGGATTTCGACAAAAGCAAGATGCTTGAATCAAACAAGCGCTTCATACTGAGTGAACAGGATATATCGATAAAAAATACACACAAATTCAGCATGGACTCGATAGTGAATTCTGATAAAAACATGTATGTATATGTCCCATGGGGTGATCTGCGCTTCAAATCGCAGGGCGGGGGAGTTAATTTTGCTCACGGTGGTGCTTCATTACAGGAGATCGTTTTGCCTGTACTTGTCTACAAGCACATCAAATCTGATTCAATCCTGGACAAAAAAGGAATTGAACACGGTAAAGTAGAGATCACTGTTCTGGATTTCCACAAAAAGATAACCAGCAATTCCTTTAAGATACGGATACTGCAAACTGCAAAGGTGACTGATAAACGTGAGCCACTAAGATGCAAGATTGCATTATGGGGCAGCGATGGGAAAATAGTCAGTGATGAAAAGCTGGTCATTGCAGACAGCACATCAGATGAACCGGAAGAGCGCATTCAGGAAGTTGTTTTGACCATTGGTAGCAATATCAAGAATGGTATTTACAATCTAAAAGCGATATACGAAGATACAAGTATAATTAATATGGAAATATTTGAGATCCCAGTTGAAGTGGATATCTTGATAACGGACGACTTCTGAGAATTATAGCGACGCAACAAATGAGGGTTGATAAAAATGACAGGCATTGATATGGACATCGAGACCGACAAAAAACTAAACACATATTTCCCAGGGAAAGTCGTGAGAAAAGACCTCACTAAACTCATGAAGGTAGGTCATAATGTTCCTGTATATGTGTTAGAATACCTCTTAGGATCAAACTGTGCCACAGATGATGAAGACCTTATCAAGGAAGGCGTCAAGAAAGTAAAAAATATACTATCAGAGAATTACGTTCGCCCTGATGAAGCTGAATTGATCAAGTCAAAAATACGAGAAACTGGATACTATACTATAATAGACAAAGTTACAGTCAGGTTCAATGAAAGACGGGATGTTTACGAAGCATTATTCTCCAATCTTGGAATCTCGAAAGTAGAAGTTGACCCGTTTTATGTAAAAAAATATGAAAAACTGCTCGGTGGTGGTATCTGGTGCATCATCAAGATGGAATATTTAACTGAATCTTCTCAGTCCCCATTTATGATCTCTGACTTAAAACCCATACAGATACCAAATGTTAACATAAATTATTTTATAGAACAGAGGAAGAACTTCACAAAAGATGAGTGGATTGACACCTTATTACGAACCATCGGAATGGAACCAACACAACTAAAATATCCTGCAAAATGGCATTTGTTGGAACGTCTGGTGCCTCTTGTTGAAAATAATTATAACATGTGTGAGCTCGGGCCGAGAAACACAGGTAAATCCCATGTCTATAAAGAAATATCACCTAACTCCATATTGATCTCCGGTGGGCAAACAACAGTTGCAAACCTGTTCTATAACATGAGTACAAGACAGGTAGGACTTGTAGGGATGTGGGATGTTGTCGCCTTTGATGAAGTTGCAGGGATAAAATTCAAAGATAAAGACGGGATACAGATACTCAAAGATTACATGGCATCCGGCTCATTTGCCAGAGGCAAGGATCAGATAAATGCAAATGCATCCATTGTATTTGTAGGCAATATCAATCAAAGCATATCGTCATTACTCAAGACGTTCCATCTTTTTGCACCATTCCCGGACGCTATGAACAATGACAGTGCATTCTTTGATAGAATGCATTACTATTTACCAGGCTGGGAAGTTCCGAAATTCAAACCAGAGCATTTCACTGATAGATATGGTTTCATAGTGGATTATTTCGCTGAATTCTTAAGAGAAATGAGAAAAAGATCATTTAGTGATAATATATTCAATCACTTCAAACTTGGAAACAACCTCAACCAAAGAGATGTGATTGCTGTGAAAAAGACATTTTCCGGTTTGATGAAACTGATATTCCCGGATGAGAACGTCTCCAAAGAAGAAGCACAGGAGATACTTGAATACTCCATGGTTGGTAGGAGAAGGGTCAAGGAACAGTTAAAAAAGATAGGTGGAATTGAATTTTTCGATGTGAATTTTTCGTACATTGATAATGACGATATGACCGAACATTTCGTAACTGTCCCGGAAAGCGGTGGAAACAAGATAATTCCTGAAGGACTTGCAAATCCCGGGCATGTATATGCAGTTGCCGGAGCGCCATCGAGTAAGATCGGTGTGTACAAAATAGAGTTACAAGTTGTTCCAGGTTCAGGTAAATATGATAAATCCGGTCTTGGTTCAAATCCAAAAGCCAAAGAAGCAATACAAACGGCATTCAATTATTTCAAAGCTAACGCAAAATCGGTTAGTCAAAGCATATCCACAAAAGAAAAGGATTATCACATGCATGTACAGGATCTGACCGGTGTGGGAATGTCTGATGATCTCGCCCTTGCGGCTTTCATCAGTCTATGCTCATGCGTTTTAGAGAAGCCTGTACAAGAACAAACTGCAATATTGGGTACGATAACTATAGGTGGTTCCGTGAGTGGTATCGACAACTTATCAGATATTCTGCAGGTTTGCTTGGATGCTGGAGCTAAAAGGGTTCTAATTCCGATTTCATCAGCGTCAAAGATCTCTACGGTGCCACCAGATCTGTTTAGTAAGTTCCAGATATCATTCTATGAGGATCCAATTGATGCGGTGTATAAGTCGTTGGCTTTGGTTTGATTGGATTCGAATGTAGAAAGTGTCAACATCGGTGTAAAAATCCCCCCACACACAAATATAACCTTCATGCTCACTATTGGAGTCCTGACCCGTGGCAAGTATGGCAGGCGACTGCTGGACACCCTGGCCGCACACACAATTCAAGGTCACCTCAGCAGAAATACACACCCTACCTCATCGTTGAGCCTTGGCGCACAGAGCGGCAGCCAGAAGGTGTTGGACGGGATCAGCAGGGGTCATACAGTCGAGGACGTGGTATATGCTGTCGAATAATGCAGGGAATATGACCTGGTGCCGATTGTGGATGTTATTTTCGGGCTGCCCGGTGAGACATTCGCTGACCAGCAGGAGACGCTGGACTTAATCGGGTTCGTGGTGGATAAAGGCGGGCGCATACATTCCCATTACTTCACACCACTACCAGGGACGCCGCTGGAATATGCAGAGCCATCGCCTGTAGGTAAGGATGTGAATCGGGTGATGGGACGACTGGCGCTGGGTGGGAAAGTTACAGGTGTGTGGGAGCCGGATGTTCGCAGATGACATAAGGCTGGCTGCCACCATGCCGCCCTGGCGGGCTGCGGTGGCAGAGTAAAGTGCAGATGTTGTGGCAAAGGGAGAATATAAGCAAAAAGCCGGAACTGAATATTCCAGGACGTTGATTTAAAGCGTAGTAAATCTGATATTCAACATCAAGAATAATAGGGCTGCAAAGATTAACATTAAACTAAAACCACAGCCTTAAATATTATCTTTATTAACATAATTGCGATGAAAGTTGAAAAGCGCTTAGAAGAGATTGTCGGAAAAGCCTAATTTTCGAATATTTCAGCTTTACTGTCTAAACTTGACTGGGCGCAGCGTAG
>Ga0209013_10004571_pt1 | contig 12107 bp, 15 predicted proteins | sample Cruoilmetagenom2_FD_187291 | JGI IMG/M metagenome (GOLD analysis project Ga0209013, IMG submission 187291) | Oil polluted marine microbial communities from Coal Oil Point, Santa Barbara, California, USA - Sample 2 (SPAdes) (version 2) | ecosystem: Environmental > Aquatic > Marine > Oil seeps ...
TAATTTGCGTGTCGATCGCATGATAGAGCAGGGGTTAGTTGAGGAAGCGAAGCAATTATGGGACTGCGGTATCAAAGATGTACAGGCAGTCCAAGCAATAGGATACAAAGAACTATACGCTCATTTTGAGGGAGAGATATCGTTAGAAGAGGCGATTGAACAAATTAAGCGGAATTCCCGTCGCTATGCAAAACGTCAGATAACTTATTTCCGTAATAAGCTCCCGATTTCTTGGATCGATCCTGAAATAGGCTTGTCAGAAATACTTCCAAAAATTACGAATCACGTGCAGGAATCTCCCCATTAAAAGCGAATACTATTAATATATGTTCAAAATGAACGTGACAATAGCCAACAGTTATTGCCCGTCGACTTTTTGAACAGTAACTAAATAAACGTAACGAACTGCGTTCATACAGGAGGAAATACAACATGAAATCAATCAATATTCAAGATACATTCTTAAACCAGATACGAAAAAACAATGTATATGTGACCGTATTCTTATTAAATGGTTTTCAATTAAAAGGACTTGTGAAATCCTACGATAACTTTACCGTATTATTAGAATCGGATGGTAAACAACAACTCATTTACAAACATGCCATTTCGACATTTGTACCTGCAAAATCAATTTCCCTCACAACAGAAGAAGTGTAAACGGGTTGTTTGACTTTGTACCTGCACAGGTATATCGTATTCTTTTAAAACAACATACTGGGGGAACAGATGATGAAAACAATTCAACCTGAAGAACTATTGATCAAACTAGACGCTGGGGAAACCATTCACATGATTGACGTTCGTGAAGCGGATGAAGTAGCAACTGGAATTATTCCAGGAGCCGAACACCTGCCGTTAGGTTTAGTGGAATATAAATATCAAGAGCTAGATAAAACAAAGCAATATGTCATCATTTGCCGCTCGGGTGGACGCAGTGGCATGGCGTGTCAATTCCTTGAAGAGCAAGGTTTTGACGTAACGAACATGTCTGGTGGTATGTTGGAATGGCAAGGTGAAATCGAATTATAAGAAAAGCAGCCTGACTCGAATTTTCTAGAGTCAAGCTGCTTTTTCTTTTTCCCGAAGAGAACGGAATGGCAAGCGCCAATTATTTGTATATGAAATGACACGTAATATCGTCATGAAGACAAATAACGTATAGAGGGTCCAGTCCGCTACAGCTATTCCAAGACCAATGACCAAACCAGTAATCACTGCCCAAACAGCATACACTTCATTTTGAAGGACAAGGGGTTTGCGTTTTGCAAGGACATCACGAACAATTCCACCACCAGAACCTGTCAACACTGCGGCAACAATTGTCGCACTTATGGGCAATTCTAGATTGACAGCAAATAATGCCCCTTGTATGGCAAAGGCGGATAAACCGATTGCATCGAAGAAATTTCCCCATCGGTTCCAATGCTTCAATAAATTCTGAGGAAACAAAAAGACTGCCGTTATCGCAACTAAAGCAATTTGGAACATCATTTCCTGTTCCCATAGTGCCGATACGGGTACTCCTATTAGTAAATTCCGAATCGCTCCCCCACCAAATGCAGTTACAATTCCGAGTAAATAGACGCCAAATAAATCATATTCTTCTTCCATGGCAACAATCGCACCTGATACTGCAAAAGCGATTGTTCCAATAATACTAAATACATCCCAGGCCATTTTACATTCCTCCAACTTTCAATAGAACGAATTAAATTGTAGCAGATTTTGGCTCAATCACAACATTTATTATGAGCAAAGTCATGTAACAGTTGACGAAAAGAGAGGGACTGATAAGATGAAAATGTAAAAACGAAGAATTGAGGGACTAGTTATGATGTTTCAATCGGTATTGACAAAGAATTTATTAGATAAAGCTACTCAAATTGAAAAGCTTGTATCTCCGCAGCATAAAGAAGCGGATCGCATCGCTTTTTTGAATCAAGAAAAAGTGATTACAGCTTTTAGGAAACATCAAGTAAGCGATTTCCATTTACATCCTTCCACGGGATATGGTTATGATGACGAGGGTCGAGATAATTTGGAACGTGTGTATGCAGAAGTATTTGGTGCAGAAAGTGCACTCGTTCGATCTCAAATCATTTCGGGTACACATGCCATTACGATCAGTTTATTCGGTATTTTGCGTCCTGGTGATGAATTGCTCTATATTACGGGTAAACCATACGATACCTTGCAATCGATTGTAGACGGTGGTGAACAGGATACGGGATCCCTTAAAGACTTTAATATCTCGTATCAGCATATTGATTTGCTAGAGAATCAACACATAGATTGGGAAAAGGTAGAGCAAGCAATTTCTGCCAAAACAAAAGTCATTGCGATTCAACGTTCAAAGGGTTATGCAAATCGGCCTTCATTCACGATTGCGCAAATTGAGGAAATGACGAAACGAATTCGGTCAATAAAGCCTGAAGCCATCATATTTGTTGATAATTGTTATGGCGAATTTGTGGAAGAATTTGAACCAACCAATGTTGGAGTTGACTTGATGGCAGGTTCTTTGATTAAAAACCCGGGTGGGGGATTGGCGAAAATCGGTGGATACATTTCGGGTCAAAAGAAATATGTCGATATGTGTGCCTACCGAATGACGTCACCGGGTATTGGTGCAGAGGCGGGAGCTTCATTAAATACGCTTGCAGATATGTACCAAGGGTTTTTCTTAGCTCCGCATGTCGTAGCGCAAGCTGTAAAAGGAGCCATTTTTACTTCTGCGATGCTCGAGAAAGTGGGAATGGACACTTCTCCTCATTATCAAGAAAAGCGAACGGACTTAATTCAATCCGTATCATTTAAGACTGCCGATCAAATGGTCCGTTTTTGTCGTGCGATACAAGCAAATTCACCAATTAATGCTCACTTTTCACCAGAGCCGGCCTATATGCCGGGGTACGAAGACGATGTAATAATGGCGGCAGGAACATTTGTCCAGGGATCTAGTATTGAATTAACTGCTGACGGACCGATTCGTCCACCATATACAGCATTTATACAGGGCGGATTGACATATGAACACGTTAAATTAGCCATCCTATCTGCCGTGAAACAACTAAACGATTAATTGTAATCCTCCTAATTATAGGGGGATTATTTTTATGTTAGATAATATAACACGGGTTTGACAACTAAACTAACATATACTATAATAATTCTTGTGGAGGTGAGTCAGGTGAGTCAACAGATAAGAAGATCGATGCCATTACTGCCTATTAGTATAGTAATGCAACTCACGGAGTTGACTGCTCGACAAATTCGCTATTATGAAGATCATGATCTTATACATCCAGCACGTACCGATGGCAATCGACGAATGTTTTCATTGATTGATGTCGACATCTTACTCGAGATAAAGGATTTTCTTGAGCAAGGAATTAATATGGCTGGTATTAAGAAAATATTTGACTTGAAAAACCAACCGATCATAACGGAAACAAAAGAACCGATGACGGATGCTGAACTTAGAAGTATCTTGCGAATCGAGATGCAACAGGCAGGGCGATTGCAAAAGGCTTCATTACGACAAGGGGATTTATCCCGTTTTTATCATTAAACGGGTAATTATATTAAAGTATTGGGAGAGTGACCAAAAGTGAGCAAGTACACAAGAGACGACATTAATAAGTTTGTTAAAGAACAAGAAGTAAACTTTATTCGCCTTCAATTTACGGATATTCTTGGAACGATAAAAAATGTTGAGATACCTGTAAGCCAGCTGGACAAAGCACTCGATAATAAAATGATGTTTGATGGTTCTTCAATTGAAGGATTCGTTCGTATTGAAGAATCGGACATGTATTTAGTTCCAGATCTTAACACATGGGTAGTTTTCCCATGGATCACAGGAAAAGGAAAAGTCGCGCGATTAATTTGTGACGTCAATAAAGCAGATGGATCTCCATTCGCTGGAGATCCACGCAGCAACTTAAAACGTGTTTTGAAAGAAATGGAAGAGTTAGGGTTTACTGATTTCAATTTAGGACCTGAACCAGAATTCTTTTTATTCAAATTGGATGAACGCGGTGAACCTACACTGGAATTAAATGATACTGGTGGATATTTCGATTTAGCACCAATGGACCTAGGTGAAAACTGCCGACGTGATATCGTGCTTGAATTAGAGGAAATGGGCTTTGAAATCGAGGCTTCTCACCATGAGGTAGCGCCTGGTCAACACGAAATTGACTTTAAGTATGCAGATGCTGTGACTGCTTGTGATAACATTCAAACTTTTAAACTAGTAGTGAAAACAATTGCTCGTAAACATGGTTTACACGCTACTTTCATGCCAAAACCACTGTTTGGCGTAAATGGTTCTGGAATGCATATGAACGTTTCTTTGTTCAATGGGAAAGAGAATGCATTCTTTGATGAAACAGGAGACTTGAAATTGAGCGAAACAGCTTACCAATTCATGGCTGGTATTTTGAAACATGTTCAAGGGTTTACAGCGATTACAAATCCAACAGTTAACTCATACAAGCGATTGGTTCCTGGATATGAAGCGCCATGTTACGTTGCTTGGTCGGCACAAAATCGTAGCCCGTTAATTCGAATTCCTTCATCACGTGGTGTAAGTACACGAGTAGAAGTACGCTCGGTGGATCCAGCTGCGAATCCTTACTTAGCGATGGCTGTCATATTGAAAGCTGGTCTTGATGGAATCAAAAACAAAATGACACCACCAAAAGCGGTGGATCGAAACATTTATGTTATGAACAAAGAAGAACGTCTTGCAAATGGTGTTGAAGATCTTCCTGCAAACCTTCATTTGGCATTGGAAGAACTTGAAAAAAATAAAACGATTCGCGAAGCACTAGGTGAGCACATTTATGCGAACTTCGTAGATTCAAAAGAGATTGAATGGGATATGTTCCGTACAACTGTGCACCCATGGGAACGTGAACAATACATGAAAATGTATTAAATTGTACAAATCAAAAAAGCGTTGGGTCTTTGAGACTCCAACGTTTTTTGCATTTAATAAAGAGATTGATAAAGTGGACCAGCTAAGATTCCGCTCAATTTGTATAGTTCAATTAAATGTGTGGATAATAACATGAATATACAAAATCAACTATTGAATTCATCTTTGCAAAATTCAATCAGTTGTTATATTGATTGGTTTCTAGTAGAATAGGTACGGATTTTGTTTTACGAAAAGAGGGTATTGAATGAAAACATCAATTTTTGGATTAACATTAGAACAGCTGACAGCGTGGCTTTTAGATAAAGGGCAAAAAAAATACCGTGCAGAGCAAATCTGGGATTGGCTATATATCAAACGTATTACTGAGTTTTCGGAAATGAATAACGTCAGTAAAGAATGTATTCAATTGCTGGATGATAACTTTGTACTGTATACTCTGGAACAAAGTGTCAAGCAAGAATCATCTGACGGGACAATAAAATTTTTATTCAAGATGCAAGATGGGAATTTAATCGAAACGGTCCTGATGAGATTTAAATATGGTCTATCCGTATGTGTCACTACTCAAGTAGGGTGTAACATAGGTTGTAGTTTTTGTGCCAGCGGATTATTGAAAAAAAGCCGAGATTTGAATTCTGGAGAAATTGTTGAGCAGATTATGAAAGTTCAGCAACATCTTGATGAAGTGAAGAAAGAAGAACGTGTAAGTCATATCGTGGTTATGGGAATCGGTGAACCGTTTGATAATTACACGAATCTTATGTCATTCCTTAACGTTGTCAACTCACAAAAAGGACTTGCAATCGGGGCGCGACATATCACTGTATCAACAAGTGGAATTGTACCGAAAATTTATGATTATGCCGATGAAGGTTTACAAGTGAACCTGGCAATATCGATTCATGCACCGACAAATGAATTACGTACACGCATCATGAAAATCAATAAAGCATATCCAATCGAGAAATTAATGGCCGCGATTGATTACTATTTGGAAAAAACAAACCGACGAATTACGTTTGAATATATTCTATTGCGTGACGTTAACGATCATGTTGAGGAAGCAGTGCAACTTGCAAAACTTCTTGAAAATAAACGTCACCTGTCTTACGTTAACTTAATTCCGTATAACCCGGTAGATGAACATGGTCAATATCAACAAAGTACACCTGAAGCAATCAGTGCATTTTATGACGCACTTAAGAAAAAAGGCATAAATTGTGGTGTTCGACATGAACAAGGGGCCGACATTGACGCAGCTTGTGGTCAATTAAGAAGTAAGCAAATCAAGAAGGCAGAAAAAGTCTGATATTAACTAATAAATCATAATCAAAAACGCCTCCCCAAAAATTGGGGAAGGCGTTTTTGTGTTTTTTTATGTAGAAGAGATGACTATCTTGGTACTCCATATCATAAGCTGACATAACATCAAATATGAGGGAGGAAGGAAAGTGAGTGATTCAAAGAATCAAGCCCCGTTTGATAAAATTATGATTGTTAGGACAGTTGTACTCTTTATTACTTGGATTAACCAGTATTTAGCCATGAAAGGGAAAAGTCCGCTTCCGATAACAAATGATGAAGTCGAATTGCTGGTCAGTGCATTACTTGCATTCGGGGCATCAATTTGGGCTTGGTGGTATAACAATGATATTCGTTATAAAACAAGACGGAATACGCAATATTTAAAAGATAAAGGCTTGAAGAAATAGAGTTGAACTAGGAGAGTATTGTAAAAAACAGAGGAAAATGACAAAGAAAAGGCCGACTGAAGATGAAAATGTCAGTCGGCGTGATATCGGCTCAAACACAGTATATCATAAACCATTGCAAATGAGTAGTCTTTATTGAATTTCCTGGGACATCCATTTTTAACAAACTTGCAAATATGATGCGAGTTTAAAAAATGAGAGGAGTGGATGATGAGGCAAAGTATTTTACGATGGTTACAGGTCGGTACAATTGTGGAGTTAATCTATACATCGAAATGTGGTGAAATCACAAAAAGAAGAGTGAAGATCTACAAAGTTTCAGAGGATACTTTCCAAGGTTACTGTTTCAAAAGAAAAGAAATGAGGAACTTTTTCATCGATCAGGTGCTGGCAGTTCTTCCTGTCATAAAAAAAGAACAAGAATTTAATTGAATTTATGCCCCTTACAGGAGTGGTAAGGGGCTTTCAATTTGACTAATGAATGTGTCGATATACGCCAACGACTTTCCCGAGAATCGAGACCTGTTCTACAATAATAGGCTCCATCGATGAGTTTTCAGGTTGAAGACGGAAATAGGATGTTTCTTTGAAAAAACGTTTTACAGTCGCTTCATCTTCTTCTGTCATGGCAACTACAATGTCCCCGTTATTCGCGGTTTGTTGTTGCTTGACTACTACGTAGTCCCCGTTTAAGATACCAGCTTCTATCATACTATCACCCATAATTTCCAGCATGAAAAGATTGTCTTCTGAAGTACCGAATGTTTCCGGTAGAGGGAAGAACTCTTCAATGTTTTCAATAGCTGTTATCGGTAATCCTGCGGTAACTTTCCCAATCAATGGTACATTTAAGACGTTTGGTCGCATTTCACTTAAGTTTTCAAGCTCTAAAACTTCAATTGCTCTTGGTTTTGTGGGATCGCGTCGAATTAAGCCTTTGCTTTCCAATCGCGCTAAGTGACCGTGAACTGTCGAACTAGAAGCAAGGCCAACTGCTTCACCAATTTCCCTTACTGATGGTGGATAACCTTTAGTTCGAACCTCATCTTTAATAAAAGTTAATATATCTTCTTGTCGTTTCGATACTTTTTTCAACTAGTTCACCTCTTTCGTTATTACCTTCCTCTTTTTCCTGAGTTTAGTATAACAAGCCTTCAAATAAAATGCAAACATAGGTTCTAATTGGTGTTGACAAGAAACAAATGTTCGGTTTATAGTGGAGTTATCAAACTACGAACAAACATTCGCAAGGGGGAATACATATGTATTGGGTCAAACACAATCCATATATTTCATTATTAATCGGAATTATTTTTAGTTGCACAATATGCTTTACCTTATCAGGCGGCAATCAAGAAGAGTCCCATCATGAAGTTTTCGTCAAAGATGGAGATACACTGTGGTCGTTATCTGATCAATATAGAGGAAATACGCCTAAATACGAATGGATTTCAGAAGTGATGGTCGCAAACAAATTAGAAACCCAGATGATTCATGTAGGTGACACACTTGTTATTCCGAGTTCTTTGGAACAAATTGCACCCGATTATGGTGTGGAAGTTGCGGGGGACTCAGAATGATGGCTAGTAACAAACTTGCAGTGTTGTATTGTCGTGTAAGTACGGAAAAAGAAGCACAAGAAACTTCTTTATCTCGCCAGGAAGAAGAATTACGCAAATATGCCGAAGAGGCAGGATATAGTGTAAGGGAAGTGTTCATAGATCAACATAGTGGATATTCAGTTGAACGAGAAGGCTTATTGGACATGCTGGATTATGTGAATGTGAACTCGGTATCAACCATCTTCATTCAAGATGAAACACGATTGGGTCGTGGCAATTCACGAATGGCTATATTACATATGTTAAATAAAATTGAGGTACAAGTCATTTCATTAAGTGATTGTGGATTGATTAAACTGAATGAAATGGACACAATGATGCTTGAAATCTTGGCACTTGTTGAAGAATACCAACGGAAATTACATAATGCCAAAATACGAAGAGGCATGAATAGAGCGGTTGAACATGGATTTAAACCAGAAAAAAATCTTAAAAATAGAGGAAATCCGGAAGGTAGAGAAAGAAAAGAGATTCCTGTGGAAGAAATAGTGAAATTACGGCAAAGTGGTTTGACCTATGAAGAAATTGCATCGACATTAAGAGGATTTGGATTTCCTGTTAGCAAAGCAACCGTGCATCGACGTTTTTTGGAGTATAAAGGAAGGCTTGAAGGCTAAATACTTGCGCTTCAGGTCTTTTTTGAATACCTTTTAATAAGGTTATTACAAGAAAGGTGTGTACTCGATGTTATCTCCAGACAAAATTGCCCGCATTAATGAGTTGTCAAAAAAATCAAAATCAGTTGGACTTACAATAGAGGAAGCGAAAGAACAAACGTCATTACGTAAGGAATACTTGGAAACGTTTAGGTCTTCGATGCGAAGCACCATCGAAAATGTGAAAGTTGTAGATCCGGAAGGCAATGATGTAACACCTGAAAAGGTAAAAGCATTAAAGGGGAATAAATTTCTGAATTAAATCAACATTTCGCAAACCATTGTCAGGTGGGCAAAAGTTGACTAAACTAAAGAAAGTTAGAAAACTTTTGTACCAGAAAGGATGTCAAGCATGTCTCAACACGTAGATCAGTTAGCCATAAGTACAATCCGCACATTATCAATCGATGCGATAGAAAAATCAAATTCAGGTCATCCAGGGTTACCGATGGGTGCAGCTCCAATGGCATATACACTTTGGACAAAGCATTTACGTCACAATCCAGAAAATCCAAGTTGGTTCAATCGAGACCGTTTCGTTCTTTCCGCTGGACACGGTTCGATGTTGCTATATAGCTTATTGCATTTAGGTGGGTATGATTTACCAATGGAAGAGATAAAAAACTTCCGCCAATGGGATTCAAAAACGCCAGGGCATCCTGAGTTTGGTCATACAGCAGGAGTAGAAGCAACAACAGGTCCACTTGGACAAGGGATTGCCATGTCTGTAGGGATGGCAATGGCCGAGCGCCATTTGGCTGCTGTCTACAATAAGCCGAACCATGAAGTCGTTGACCATTTCACATATGCCCTATGTGGAGATGGAGATTTAATGGAAGGTGTTGCTGCAGAAGCAATCTCTCTTGCAGGACATTTACAATTGGACAAACTGATTGTTCTTTACGACAGCAATGATATTTCTTTGGATGGTGATTTAAATAAATCATTCTCTGAAAAAGTACAGAAACGTTTTGAGTCATATGGCTGGAATTATCTGCATGTCGCAGATGGAAACTCGCTTGAAGAGCTTAATCATGCAATTGAAACTGCGAAAAATCATCAAGGTCAACCGACACTTATCGAAGTGAAGACAGTAATTGGTTATGGATCTCCAAATAAATCCGGTAAATCGGATGTTCATGGTGCTCCACTAGGTAAGGATGAAGCATTGTTAACAAAAGAAAGTTACAAATGGACATTTGAAGAAGATTTCCATGTACCGGAAGAAGTATATGCAGCTTTCAAAGAAGCAGCACAAAAACTTGGTGGCGTAAATGAAGCGTCATGGAACGAACAGTTTACTGCTTACAAGGCTGAATATCCTGAACTTGCGCAACAGTTGGAATTGGCAATTAAAGGTGAACTACCTGAGAACTATGATTCAGAAATTCCTGTATATGAAACAGGTAAGTCAATTGCCACACGTTCATCTTCAGGTGACGTGATAAACGCAATTGCTAAAACCGTTCCGTCATTCTTCGGAGGAAGTGCTGACCTTGCAGGATCGAATAAAACGACAATCAAAGGTGCTGGAGATTTCTCCAGTGAGTCATATGAAGGTCGTAACATTTGGTTTGGTGTACGTGAATTTGCAATGGGTGCTGCATTAAACGGAATGGCGTTGCATGGAGGTTTACATGTATTCGGTGGAACATTCTTTGTATTCAGTGATTACGTACGACCTGCTATTCGTTTGTCGGCTTTGATGGGACTTCCAGTCACTTATGTGTTTACACACGATAGTATTGCAGTCGGTGAAGATGGTCCTACGCATGAGCCGGTTGAGCAATTAGCCTCTCTACGTGCTATGCCTAATCTATCGGTCATCCGTCCTGCAGACGCAAACGAATCGGCAGAAGCTTGGAAAATAGCCGTATCATCGAAATCAGTTCCTACTGCACTTATTTTATCTAGACAAAACTTACCTGTTCTCGAACACACTGCTACGCGTGCAGCAGAAGGAGTTGCAAAAGGAGCTTACGTTGTATCTCCTGCAAACAAAGAAGAAGCAGATGTCCTGTTATTGGCAACAGGCTCTGAAGTTTCACTTGCTGTTGAGGCACAACAGTTACTTGCCGTTGAGGGGATTGAAGCTTCAGTTGTATCGATGCCATCATGGGATCGCTTCGAAAAACAAGATGTTACCTATAAAAACAGTGTATTACCGAAAACGGTTAAAAAACGTTTGGCTATCGAAATGGGCGTTTCTTTCGGTTGGGAACGTTACACCGGTGATGAAGGAAGCATCTTAGGAATTGATCGATTTGGAGCAAGTGCTCCAGGAGAGATTGTCATGAAAGAATTTGGTTTCTCTAAAGAGAATGTTGTCGCTCGAGTGAAATCTTTACTAAATAAATAACCATAGCAAACAAGTAGTGAGCACTCGCCACTACTTGTTTTTTTTCGTCAATAAAAGTTACGATACATATTCGCAGTTCGACAACATTAGCATCTGGTAGCCTTTATACTAATAAAAAAAGTGGAGGTTTTACATATGCGTACATATAAAATTTTTCACATTAAAAAAGCATACCAACCTTTCGTTTTAGGTAGGGAGAAAATGTTACAAGAGATATTGTCAAAAGAGACGATACAAAACACGACTGATCACAATGAAATGACTTATGTGTGTGAGAAAATCGATGAGGGATTGATTAAACAGAATTTAGAAAATAAGTTGAGCAGATTGTTTTCACATAATGAAAATGAAGAGCATCGATTGTTTCTGGAACACCCACTCAAAGGCTCAATTAATATGCAGTTTGAGCAGTACTGTGTACATGTGCGGTGTAAAGGATCACATATGCTTGATTTAGATTTATTTGCAGGATTATCTGAATCAAGTGATTGTTATATGGCCTTTCAACAGGAAGAAGACTCATTTGGCTGGCTTAAACCGATAAAGATTGGCTCTATTCACTCGTTTACAGAAATTCTGGACTTCGCCTAGTAAGAGATAAGGTTTTGTTGTATAATCCTTCTTGGAGATATAAACTCGAAAGAGAGAACACGAAGGAGGAAAACTACTATGGCAACTGGTCTATGGATCTTATTCATTGTTTTAGCATTAATAGCTGGAGCTGCAATTGGTTTCTTTGCTGCCCGTCAATATATGATGAAGTACTTAAAAGAAAATCCACCAATTAACGAACAAATGCTTCGCATG
>Ga0209013_10004572_pt1 | contig 12105 bp, 10 predicted proteins | sample Cruoilmetagenom2_FD_187291 | JGI IMG/M metagenome (GOLD analysis project Ga0209013, IMG submission 187291) | Oil polluted marine microbial communities from Coal Oil Point, Santa Barbara, California, USA - Sample 2 (SPAdes) (version 2) | ecosystem: Environmental > Aquatic > Marine > Oil seeps ...
GCGATAGAAGGTCGCAAGGGTGAGCAAGGAAAAGAATGGGGCAGCCCGACCCTTGAGTCGTATGTAAAAATGGAACCCGAAAGCGAGAAGCGTACACTCGATTTCATTCGCAGAAATGCCGAGGCGAAAAAACCGTTCTTTGTCTCGTATTGGCCGAATCTTCTTACCCTCATCAAATCCTATCCGGAAAAGAAGACGCAGGCCGGCACCATGGTTTCCGAAGAAATGCAGGTGCTTGATGCATTCATTGGCGAACTCATGAAAGAGCTGAATACACTCGGCATTGCTGAAAATACGCTCGTGGTCGCAATGGCGGACAACGGACCCATGACTCATAGCCCGCCGCCGCAGTTCGGTATGGTCAGACTCATGTTCCGTGGCGGCAAGGGGGACTACACCGAAGGAGGCGTCAGGGTGCCTGCGTTCGCGAAGTGGCCTGGCGTGATCGAGCCGGGGCAGACGGTTGGGGACATCGTCCACGTCACCGATCTTTACACGACGTTCGCTCGTTTGGCGGGTGCAAGCAAATACATTCCCACAGACCGTGTGATCGACGGGCTCGACCAGACGGCGTTGTTGCTTAATGGCGACACCCACAGCCGACGTGACTATGTTCACATCTATACGGGGGATCAGCTCGGCGCGACGGTAAAGGGGCGATACAAACGCCATTGGCTTGTCGCTGGTGGCGCCGCGTCCGGCTTGCCCGAGGCCTACTTCGATCTCTATGTCGATCCACACGAAGACAACGCGACTCTCATCCCGCTGATTCACACGCAAGGCCAGTTTAATCGCATGCGCGCTCGTCACGAGTTGATGAAGACAGAATATCCGGACAAACAAAAGGCCCATGGGATTCCCTATACTGGACTCTCGAACGCACGCCCGGAAACGCTGGCTATCGGCGACCAGGTGAGACGAAGTATCGAAAACATGCCGTTCGACGTAAGGGAACTCTTGGAGTTCGAGATCCCAGGGTCCAAAGCGGATCCCGATTTCCACGAATAGAGCTACTAGCGTAAACAGCATGGCGACTCCGCCGGTTACGTCATCGGCGGAGCGGCAGCAGGAAGCGCCTGGCGGCGAGAAGTACGAGACACCCGGCTGGATCCTTTAGGGCTTCGCCTGGTAGACGATGCCGGGAATGGATGAGGTCTTTGAAGAGTTCAACCAGCAGTTCGGCGCCGATTTCGAGTTTCAACTGAAGGCAATGGAGCCGAAAGACAAATAGTAACGGTGATGGTGGCTGAAGAAGTCACCGTGTAGATCACTTGAGATAACGAAAGGAAAGAACAATGAGAACAAAAATCACACAGTCAGTTCTCGCGGCCCTGCTTGGATTCCTCGTGGTGGGTACAGCATCCGCCCAGGACATCGTCCACGACTCCGAGTACTACATCCTCGAGGCCCAGCACGGCCAGGAATGGGCCGCTGACGACAAGAGCGTCGACGCCAAGCTGGCTGAGTTCCGCGCAAAGAACGGCGGCAAGCCACCCAACATCCTCTACATCTTGGTCGACGACATCGGTTTCGGAGATCTCGGGATCCCCGAGCTGAACGCGATCCGCGGATACAAGACCCCCCACATCAACAAGCTCGCTCGCGAGGCAACGCGTTTTGCGCGGATGTACACCGAGCCATCGTGCACGCCGACCCGCGTCGCCTTCATGACCGGCCGGCAACCCCACCGCAACGGCATGGGTGATACCGCGGTCGACATCTCGGGTTTTGGCCTGGCAGGCAAGGAGGTGACCCTCGCCGAGGTGCTTTCGGAGTCGGGCTACAACACGGTCCACATCGGCAAATGGCACATGGGAGACATTATGGAAGCGTGGCCCAACCATCAGGGTTTCGACTTCGCCGCCTTCCCCATCCACCAGCAGGGCCAGCTGGCGATTTTCAATGACGACGCTGCCGACGAAGAAGTCACCATGGGCATCGGCAAGAACAACTACGACGACCGGTTCACCATGGACAACTGGTTCCGTCCGGATGCCTCTCATATGGCAACGGGGGTCGAGGGCAGGCGCGGCGAAAAGGTCCGAGAAGTGCACATGGAGCCCGGCGAACGCTGGACCCAGGAGAAGTACAACGAGATGAACCGGCGCTACCAGCGCCAGGCGCTGGATCACCTGAGAAAGCTCGCCGTTCAGGATGAGCCCTTCTTCCTCCAGTACTGGCCGCTGGTGCCGCTGTCGACGACGCGGACCACGGTGGAGCAGTTCACCACTCCAAACGGGGGCACATTTGTCGAGAGCATGGCGGAGCTCGACACCTGGATCGGGGAAATCCTCACCGAGGTGGACGCGCTCGGGATCGCCGACAACACGCTGGTGGTCATCATGGGTGACAACGGCCACTTCACCAAGTACTCGCCCGGCAGCGGCTACACGCCGATGATCTACCGCGGCGGCAAGGGGGATACCACCGAGGGCGGCGTGCGTGTCGATGCCTTTGCCCGGTGGCCCGCCATGATCGAGGGCAACACCGTCGTCGCCGACATCGTCCACGTCGCGGACCTGTTCACCACCATTGCACGATTCGCCGGCGGCACCGACGAGATCCCCACCGATCGGGTGATCGACGGCGTCGACCAGAGCGCCCTGATGCTGATGGGAGAGACCCACGGCCGCCGCGATCACGTTTTCATTTACTCGGGCAACTCCCTGAAATCCGTGGTCAAGGAACAGTACAAGCTCAATTTGCCGAAAGCCGGAGAAAACCCCATTCTGGCGAAGTTCTACGATCTCTTCCGCGACACCAGGGAGGAGTGGTACGTGTCCACCGAGGTCGGAGCCTGGGGTGGCGCAGAGTTCGTACGGATCATCGAGCGCCACAAGAAGAGAATGCAGCGGTTCCCGGACGAAAAGCCGGCGTTCGGCCGCCCCTACGACGGCATCGAAAACCTCCGCCCCGAAACGGTAGCAGCCGTGGAGGCGTTCCTCATGAAGCAGAATTCTCCCAACAAGTAGTTTTGACTGTAACGGCCCGGCACGCACAGCGGCGGGCCGATTTCTTCGCCAAGATCCAAAGGATTCAAAACCAGATGATGAACGTTTCAGTCAAGATCTTGTCGGTGGTCGTCCTCACGTTTGCCGCGTTGCTGTCCGGCGCGCAGGAAGTGGACGAACCCGGCGAGCTCCCGAGCCTCGAGGAGATCGACCGCCAGCTCAACAACCCGCTGTCCAAGACCTGGGCCTTGACCCTTCAGGACAATATTGGGATCCAGGAGGGCGATCTGGTGGACGGATCCACCTGGAACAACCTGCTCTTCTTCCAGCCGATGCTGCCGGTCCCAGTCTCCGAGAAGCTCGTGTTCTCGGGCCGGCCGGTTTTCCCGCTGGTCACATCCCCCAATGTCGACTTCTCGACCGGTGAGTCGGACGGCCACACAACCGGTTTAGGAGACATTCAGCTCCTGACTCTCCTCGGACCCGACAAGGTGGATGGCTGGGTGTGGGGAGCGGGCGCCACTTTCAAGTTCCCCACCGCATCGGACCCGATCCTCGGCCAGGGCAAGTACCAGGCGGGGCCGGCGGTGATGCTCCTCAACATGGGCCGGCCGTGGGTCTACGGCTTCATCGTCCAGCACTGGTCATCCTTTGCCGGCGACGACCAGTACGACGACACCAGCTTCACAGATTTTCAATACATCATCCGCTACATGCTGCCCAAGGCGTGGTCGGTGGGAGCGGGCCCGTCCATCACCTATGACCACGAGGCGGAGAGCGATGACAGGCTGACGGTGCCCATAGGTCTGGGCGTGACCAAGACCGTCCGCTTCGGCAAGCTGCCGGTCAAGCTGCGGGCCGAGGTCCACTACTCGGTCGTCCGCCCCGACTCCTATGGCGAAGTTTGGAATTTCCGGCTCCAGATCACACCGGTGATCAAAAGCCCGTTCATCAAATAACCGGAGGAACCGTGGCAGGTTTTGAATGGAAAATACCAAAGAGGAAGAGAAATACCTGAGGAGAAACTGGAAGAACCTCAAGAAGGAGCGTGAAGCCTTCATCAAAGGCGAGCTCGAGAAGGCCAAGTAGAAGCAGTAGCGACAGCGGGCCGCAGGGAGAGTGCATGAATATCGGAACAGAGAATACGACCAGCAAGAGCAGGTCGGCGGCGGTGATCGTCGGCCTTGTGGCGCTTCTGGTGGCCCTGCCCGCTGTGGCCCAGCCGGACGGCGAGGACCTGGCCAATGATCCGCAGAACTCGGTTGCCGACATCGTCAACGCGCCGTCGGAATACCGGGACTCCGATGCGGACGCGGGCTCTGCGGAGCAGGGGCACGCCGAGGATGGGGAGGCCGCTGAACATGAAGAGGTGGCGGAGCATGCCGAAAGTGGCGGCCACCACCACAAGCATGAGTTCGCGCTCTTCCTGGGCGTGACCGACGAGAAGGGCCACGACAGCCAGTTCTCAACGGGGGTCGAGTACGAATACCGATTCTCCCACCGCTGGGGTATCGGCGGCCTCATCGACTACGCGAGAGGCGACCTTCGGAATAGGATCATCGGTGTCCCGGTGTATTTCCATCCCGGTGGGCGATGGATAATCCTGGCCGCACCGGGCATCGAGCATCACACCGGCAGGAATGGCGAGCCTTCGGAACACGGCAAGGCCGACGGCCATAGCGAGACGGACGAGAGTGACAACTTCTTTGTGTTCCGTCTTGGTGTCGCCTACCATTTCCACGTCGGCAGCAGATACGGGATCCTTCCGACGTTCAAAGTGGATTTCGTGAACGGCGAGGAAGTTCTTGTGTACGGAGTGAACTTTGCCGTGGGCTTCTGATCCGGGAGCTGGAGGCAGTCAATATTCAAGGCACCAGGTTCTCACCGAAAAAATGATAGAGAAGCTGAGGGCGTGGTCTATTATTCGGTCGTACGTCCCAAGTCGTACGGTGAATTCTCGAAACTCCGGCTCCAGATCACGCCGGTGATCAAGAGCCCGTTTATCAAATGAATGAGAAAGGAACGGCGATCATGAAGAAGTACCTACTGTTGTCCGTGCTCGTTGGCCTGCTCGTCGGCTGTGGCGCACCGGCCCCGACGGAGGATGACGTGTGGACGCCTCCCGCCCTGGCGGATGATGTTGGTGAGCTGCCCGAGGGCCGAGAGGTCGTCCAACGCATGGTCGACTTCATGCAAGACAATCAGGAATTGGTCGTCGAGGCCCGGGTGGCCTACGAATCCGTCCAGGAGTCCGGCCAGAAGCTGCAATTCGACATGTTGCAGCGCGTCGCGATGCGGAAGCCGGACCAGCTCTTCTGGGTCACCCTCAGGGATGACGCTACGCAAGATAGAGCGTGGTACGACAAAGGCCGCTTCAGGGTGGTTCGACAGCCGGCCAATCTATGGGGAGAGATCCGCCTTCCGGGAGAGATCACCGAGGCGGTCCAGGAGTTGGTGGACAACTATCTCATCGTCGTGCCGTTTCCAGACATCCTGTCCGGCGACCCCCAGGACCTGTGGCTCGGCGATGACGTCACCTCGATCTGGTATGTCGGCGAGGCGTGGGTCGACGGCCGGTGGACCGATCATGTTGCCATCCGTAAGCCGGGCGCAGATATTCAGATGTGGATCCAGCAGGACGAACCGTTTCCGGCCAAGATGGCCATCGTCTACACCGAGGATGAAGGTATGCCGGGTTACACGGTCCGCTTCAGCAAGTGGTCGAGCACGTTGCCGGCAGACCCCTCGTTGTTCGAGTTCACCCTTCCAGAGGGGGCTGAACAAATCGATGTCGTTCCGGTGATCGATCGATGACCGCCATCGGCAGGAGGCCCCCGATGATACGAAGATCTTTTCGCGTGCTCGTTTATCTGGCGTTAGGCCTGTTGATCCCGGTTGGCTCCGTGCTTGAGGTGGAAGCACAGCGACGCGGCGGCGGTCGGGGTGGCGGGGGGCGCTCCGCCCGGTCGAGTTCCAGCGTCAACCGGGGAGGCTCGGCTCGATCAGGCTCGACCAACCGATCGGCGTCTCGCGCCCCCTCGTCGTCGAACCGCAGCACTCGTCCCTCCAACCAGCCCAGTGCCGGCCGCGGTTCTCCAGGACGCACGACAGGACGGGCCGGTGGGCACCGCACTGCGACCAGACGCCACTCGACAGCCCGTCACGGGCGGCGCCACCGGAGCCGGCGGATTCACCACTCCCGCCGCTGGCGGACGGCACGATGGCGCCACCATCGCTATTGGCATCATCGCCGTTGGTACGGTGGCTTCTGGGTAGGTCGGTTCATCCTTCGGGCAGCCACCTGGACTGCCATCGCTAATTCGTCCTCCTCGACTACCTACGTGGTCTACGGCACGACCTACGTGCATTACAACCCGTGGTACCGGCCGGTCATGTACGAAGGCGAAGAGGGCCACGTGCTCACCGCGCCTCCGGTTGGCTACCAGGCCGACACCTTGCCGGAAGGAGGGGAGAAGATCACGTTCGAGGGTGAGACCTACACCTACGCCGATTGGGGCTTCTGGCAGCCCTCCGGTGGCGGCTATGTGGTGGTCGACCCGCCGGTGGGCGCTGAGGTGAGTAGGATCCCGGACGACGCCGTCGCCCACGACGATGAAGGTGAGGACACGCTCTATCAGTTTGATCAGTCGTACTTTTCCAAGTCCACCAACGATGCAGGCAAGACGGTTTACGTGGTGGAGCCCCAGCCACCGGCGGAAGAAATCGATTCCATCCCGGCAGGCTCGCCGAGCTTCGAGGCCGATGGGGAAACGTATTACTACGTCAACTTCAACCTCTATGTTGCATACGACGAAAACGGCGCGACCGGCTACGTCAATGGCGAGCCGGAGGTCGGGGCCCAGGCAGATGCGCTTCCCGAGGGAGCCACCGAGATCGAGTACAACGGGGTGACCTACCACCAATTCGACATGGTGTTCTTCGAACAGGTCGAGGACGAGGACGGCAAACCGTTCTACGAGGTGGTCGATGCGCCTGGGGACGATGAGGTGACAGAGCTGGAGTCGAACTAGGATTAAGAAACACATCACACATTTGGGCTGGATTCTGCCCGTATTGGTGCTGGTGTCGGGATGCGCCCAAGAACTCGAACCCGTGGCCGAGCCGGTTGTTGCTCCTGGTCCAGAACGCCACATCGCGCTCGAAGGCCAGCCCAACTTTCGTGACCTCGGCGGCTACGAGACCACCGACGGTCGCACGGTGAGGTGGGGCCAGGTCTACCGCTCGGGCGAGCTGCCGAGATTGAACGACAACGATGTGGCGAAGCTCGAGGAGCTGGAGATCCACACAGTGGTGAGCTTCCTGACCGAAAAAGAAATCGAGGCGAGAGGCCCCGATCGGCTGCCCGAGGGCGTGACCGAGGTGGCCCTGCCCATGGAAGCCGGCAACCTCGGCGATCTCACCGCCGTGGTCACCGAGGCGAGGCGGACAGGCGACTTCTCAGAGGTGCCTGCGGACATCAACCCCGATATCCATCGTCGACTCGTGGTCGAGGCGCGCGAGTACTACGCGACCCTGCTGCGCGAGATCACCGATCCCGCCAACCGGCCGCTGGTCTTCCACTGCTCGCACGGGATCCACCGAACCGGGACTGCAACCGCCATCCTTCTCTCAGCTCTCGGTGTTCCGTGGGAGACCATCCGCGCGGACTACCTGCTCTCCAACACCTACCGGCAGGAGGAGATTGATCACCGGCTCGCCCAGCTGCGCGACCTCCACGCCGAGAACACCGGGGTCACTCCGGAAGAGGTGGACACCACCAACATGGACGCCTTCTACATCCTCCAGGGCGCCTACATCAACGCCGCCCTTGAGCAGGCGGTGGAGGACTATGGGTCCATCGATGCCTATATTCGCGACGGCCTCGGCGTCACAGATGAAGAGGTCGAGCGGCTGCGGAGTCAACTGCTGGAGTAACGACGGAGAAACCGCAGATCACGCAACCTTGCGTCCTTCCTCGATCACCTGAACCGAAGCGGCTCGGGAGGCAAAGCCAAGGTAATGACTGAGCACATCGGGCGGTTTTGGCACAAGACAAAAAGGGAATGATCGCCGCGTTCTGGATTTGAGCTTGGCCGAATCTTCCAGTCAATCTTCGTTCTCGACGACCTTGGACCAGGTTCTTCGAAGGTCGGCTGGGAGTTTCTCCAAAGCGATTCTTACCAGGCTCTGAATCTCGTTCGATTGATCACAGTCCAGAAGTTGCCGGATGTCCCACAGATCCTGAGGGCCACCCGCATAGATCTTGAGGAGAATGAGGTCTACCAGCCCGACCACCGGCAACTCAACACCCTCAAAGACCGCCCGTCCTGCGTGATCAAAAATCCTGGCCTGCCATCCGCCGTGGCCGACGATGAGGTCGACCGGACGTTGCTCCCGAGCTTCGAATCGAACAACACCCCGCAGCGGATCTTGAACATCGCCGTATCTCAGGTCGACCTCGATTCCTTCGCTTCCGAGAACGGCCCAGGTAGCCGCATCCAGGGCCTGTGTGTCAATCGTCATCAAATCGACGTCATACGTTGAGCGACTGACGCCATAAACTGCCATCGCCGATGCACCGATGACGACAAAGTCGATCTTTTCTTCAAAAAGAAGCTCCGCCACTCGCGACAGCAGCATCATGGATCCCGTTCGGATAGACAACGGCATGGCCGACGGCCCTGCTGTCGTTGGTGACGCAAGCGGTTCAGTGCTTCTTCGCGGGTCAGGCCATGTGTTGTTCGGTAGGCTTCCAAGTCAGCCTCACCGAGCTTGAACGCGAGGGCGACTCGCTCCTGGGCCGACAGACGACCAACGATTACGCGGTCTCTCTTTCGAAGTTCTTCGGCCAAGGTGCTCATGCCTCATTATCGCAGCCCACCAACCTGGGCGCCACATTCCCCACCAGCCTGCGACCTGAAACCTGCGACCTGTGACCTGTGAGACCTGAGACCTGAGACCTGAGACCTGAACCGTCCCGCCGGCAGGTTACAATCTCGAACCATGTCACAGCCACATCGAACGCCTGACAGTCCTACCGGGGGCGCCGTGCGGCGCTTCCCCCTGTACCTCACCCTGGCCGCGGTCTTTGTCACGATGTTCGTTGCGTTCGGTCTTGCACTCATCGGCTTCTTCTATTCGGAGTCGAAAAGGATCGAGCTGCTCGGCGCCGACGACCTCATGGACCGCATCAGCCGCCATATACAGACCTCCATCGCCGAGCTCTATCAGCCGGCGCAGGGCCTGGTCGACATCGCCTCGAAGATACGGGGGCTGACCCGTCCCACGCTCGAGGAGCGGCTCGAGTCGTTGCATGCGTTGACCGAAGCCTTGCGCCTGAACCCCGATATCTCGTCGATCTTCGTCGGTTATGAGGACGGTGATTTCTTCCTGGTTCGCTCGGTGGGCGATCGTCGTGTCGCCGCGGAGAGGCTCGATGCGCCGGAGGGCAGTCGATTCGCCGTGCAGAGCATCGAGCGCGGGGGGCAGGTGCCGGTGAGCGGGACGCTGCTCTTCTTCGATGACGCAATCAGCCTGCTCGAGACCAGGCCGCTCGAGGCCACCGACTTCGATCCTCGGGGACGAGAATGGTACACCGAGGCGATCGGTGGCGACGATCCGATCACCTCGGATTTCTACGTCTTCTTCACCACCGGCGAGGTCGGGCTCACATTCGCTCGGCGTCTCGAGGACGGGACCGGTGTCGTCGGCGCCGATCTCACGCTGGCCGACCTTTCGGCCGGGCTCGCCAGGCAGCGCGTTACACCGTCGACCGAGATCGCCCTCTTCGACTCCGCCACCCGCGTCATCGCCCTCTCGATTCCCGAGATGCGCGTGCCGGTGGGTGGTCTGGGGTCCGGCGACGAGGTGACGATGCCGCGGCTGTCCGAGCTCGACGCCCCGTCCTATCGAGAGCTGGCGGCCCAGTTGGCGGTGGGCGAGTTCACTGGACGATTCGAGATCGTGGCGGAGGGCCGCCGGTGGCTGGCCTCCGTTTCGCCGCTGCAGACGAGGAGGGGAGGGGAGATCTACCTCGCCACCCTCATCCCCCGCGACGAGCTGCTCGCCGATGTCGATCGGGTGCGCAACCAGAGCCTTCTCATCTCGATGGCCCTCCTGCTCTTGATGGTGGGGATCGTGGTGTGGGTCTCCAGGCACCTCTCCGGCTCGCTGCGAGGGCTGGCGCGGGAGGCGGAGCAGATCCGCCGGTTCAAACTTGCCACGCCCATGAAGGTTCGTTCGCGCATCGCCGAGGTGGACGAGCTGGCCACCACCATGGCAATCATGAAGAACTCCCTACAGAAATTCTTCGCGATCTCCAAGGCGCTCTCCGCCGAGAAGGACTATCAGAAGCTGCTGGAGATGATCCTGCGCGAGGCGCGCGCTGTGTCGCACGCCGACGGCGGAGCGATCTTGATGACCAATGACGATGAGACGGCCCTTGACGTCGCCATGCTCGAGAACATCGAGACGGGCGCCCACTTTGGAGGGACCAGCGGCCGCGAATATCCGTTCGAACCTGTCCTCTTCGATGCTGCGCCCGATGCAGATGGCCGCCCGGACCTCGACGGCGAGACCGCTCGACTTGCCGAGACCGTCCGGCTCGACGACCTCGAGGGGGAGATCCCCTTCGACGTTACTGGAATCCGCAAACGGTTCGACGGTGACGGCTTTCAAAGCCGCTCTGTCCTCAACGTGCCGCTCACCGACCAGAAGGACGAGATCGTGGGGCTTCTGCAGCTGGTCAACGCCCGCTCGGCCGCCGGGGAGGTGACGGCTTTCGATCCCGACGTGGTTCCCTATATTGAAGCCATCTCCGCGGACGCCGCGGTAGCCCTCGACCTGCGCCGCCTGCTCAAGGCGCAGAAGGATCTCCTGGATTCGTTCATCCACGTCGTGGCCGGCTCGATCGACGCCAAGTCACCGTACACGGGCGGCCACTGCCAGCGGGTCCCGGTGCTCGCCCGCCTCCTCGCTGCGGCTGCCGACGAGGCCGAGGACGGGCCCCTCGAGGACTTCCACTTGACCGATGATGAGTGGTACGAGCTCCACATCGCGAGCTGGCTGCACGACTGCGGCAAGATGACGACGCCGGAGTACGTCGTCGACAAGGCGACCAAGCTGGAGACCATCTCCAACCGCATCCACGAGATCCGCACCCGCTTCGAGGTTTTGTGGCGCGACGCCGAGATCGAGAGCTTCGAGGCCGTTGCCGGCGGTCTCCCTTACGGAGAAGCGATCAAGCGGCTCGAAGAGCGTCGCGCGCAGATCCGCGAGGACTGGGCCTTCATCGCCGAGTGCAACCTGGGCGAGGAGCCGATGACCGAGGAGCGCATTGAACGGGTTCGGCGCATCGGCGCCCAAACGTGGGTACGCCACCTCGACGACTGGATCGGGCTCTCCCATGAAGAGTTGGAGAGGAAAAGGCGCCGGGTCCACTCCGAGCTACCGGTGACGGAACCCCTGCTCGCCGACAGGGTCGAGCACATTGTCGAACGCGAGCAGGCGGGGGCGCCATTCGGCGACAATCCGCACGGTTTCCGCATGGAGGTGCCGGAGGCACTCTACAACCACGGCGAGATCTACAATCTCTGCGTCCGTCGGGGGACTCTGACCGCCGAGGAGCGCTTCAAGATCAACGAGCACATCGTCGAGACCATCAACATGCTGGGACGGTTGCCGTTCTCCAAGGAGCTCCGGCGGGTCCCGGGCTGGGCGGGCAACCACCACGAGAAGCTCGACGGCACCGGCTATCCACGCGGTCTCGGGGGCGACGACCTGTCGGTTCCGGAGCGCATCATGGCGATCGCCGACGTCTTCGAGGCGCTGACCGCCACTGACCGGCCCTACATGCGGCCGAAGACCCTGAGCAAGGCGCTGTCGATCATGAGCGCGTTGTGCGACGACGGCCACATCTGCCCGGACCTCTTCAATCTGTTTTTGACATCGGGTGCCTACCTCGAGTACGGCGAAGAGCACCTCCAACCCGAGCAGATCGATGAGGTGAACATCAGCGAGTTTGTGAGGGAGAGGGTTTGAAGGGAAGATAATCTGTCATCCTGAGCCTTCCAGGGCCTTTCGGGCCGATAGAACACAAATTGACATCCAATTCGTGCGGCCGAGATCCGGCTTCGCCTCCGGCTACGCCGTGACA
>Ga0209013_10004573_pt1 | contig 12101 bp, 13 predicted proteins | sample Cruoilmetagenom2_FD_187291 | JGI IMG/M metagenome (GOLD analysis project Ga0209013, IMG submission 187291) | Oil polluted marine microbial communities from Coal Oil Point, Santa Barbara, California, USA - Sample 2 (SPAdes) (version 2) | ecosystem: Environmental > Aquatic > Marine > Oil seeps ...
CTATAATCCATAATGCTATTACAGCGAATGATAAAAGAAGAATAAGAAATCTATAGTGTGATAATAAATCTATCATCAAAACCGATAATCATTATCTTGGTACAAAACACATTATAATTAATATTTAATGTATAATAAATTAATAAAAACAAATTGTTGATTAATTAGTAGGCATTCTTACCTATTATTTTCATTGCTTCTTCAATATGGTTATTTATGAGCAACTGTGAATTAAAAATGTGCAGTACTATTCCTTCCCCATCCAAGATATAAGTAACACGACCCGGGATTAAACCAAGTGTTTTAGGAACTCTGAACAACTTTCTAACTTTTGAGTTCTCATCACTTAAAAGAGTAAAAGGTAATTTATATTTTTCCGCAAAACTCTTATGTGACTTAATACTGTCAGAACTTATTCCGATTACTATTGCGCCTGAACCTGTAAATTCCTCGTAACTATCGCGAAAAGCGCAAGCTTCCTTTGTGCACCCGGGTGTTTCATCCTTCGGATAAAAATATAAAACTATTTTTCCTTTGCCGAGTTGATCATTAAATAGAAAATCATTTCCCCTTTGATCCTTTAATTTAAAATTGGGGACTTTGTCCCCAACTTTTATCATACCAGTGTTCAAACTATTTTTCCGATTGTTTTTCAATACTCAAAGGACCAGTTCCGAAATAGAAAAAAATCAAAGCTCCACCGGTCATAGCAATATTTTTCATAAACATAGCCAAATGCATTTGTGCTTGCATTGCATCTTGTATTGTCCAAAATGCGTTTGCGATAAACGAAGTGGGAATAAGAAAAACAATAAGAAGTATTGCACCAATTTTAACTTTGTAGCCCAAGAGAATACTCAAGCCACCTGCGAGAATCATCAATCCGGTTACTAAAGTTGCTACGGTAGGAAGTGGAACTCCCATTGCTTCGGTGTATTGACTCATCTCACCTAATTTAATAATGTGGCTCAAACCTGATGAAACGAAGATCATCGAAAAAAGAATTCTTCCGAATAATGGTATGTATTTCATAGCGATTCTCCTTTTATTTGTTAATGGTAAATTTTGATGATAAATAATCTTTCACTTCTGCTGCTTTTCTTCCAAGCAGCTCATTCAGATCATTGCTTGGAACGTTCATTGCGTTTTCGCTAAAAGCAATTGCAAATGCTGCAAACATATTTATATACATTTCCGGAACATTGTGTTTGGCAAGTTCTTGTTTGTAAACATCAACTGGTGGTGAGACGTAATTTATTTGTTCTCCTGATGCTTCACTAATAATTGTAGCAATTTCACCAAATGAATATGTTTTTTCTCCGCCAATATTATATGTTTTATTTACGTGACCATCGCTTGTTAATACATTTGCAAGCGCTTCTGCTATTTCAATGCGGAGTGCAAAGTTCACTTTACCCTCTCCTGCCGGAAGAAAAACGGTTTTAGTCTCTAATATATTTTCGCCAATAAAATCAGTAATCATATCCATATAAAAACCGTTTCTGAAGATTGTATAATTAACACCGCTGTTTACTAAATGATTTTCGGTGTCAACGTGATCTTTTGCAAGAAACCAAAGAGCAGAATCAGGATCATCTTTTTGTCGGATAAAGCTTGTATAAATTATTTGCTTTACACTGGCTTCTTTGGCAGCGTTTATAGCATTAATGTGTTTCGATGCACGGTCTTCTAAATCACTTGCTGAAATGAGTAATAGTTTATCCACACCTTTAAAGGCGTTTAATAATGATTGATAATCAGTATAATCGCCAATACGTACATCGATACCTTTTTCCTTCAAAGCTTCAGCTTTTTCCGGATTGCGGGCTAATGCTGTAATCTGATCAGCGGATGTTCTTTTCAGAAGAAAATCGATAGTTGCTTTTCCGAGATGTCCGGTTGCGCCTGTTACTAGAATCATAGTTGTACTCCTTATAAATTTATTAGTATATAGTTTATAGATACATTTATATTTATCTATATTACTGCAAAAAAAATATCTACTTCAGACTAAAGCTGATTTATATCTTTCAAGAGTTTCATTTTTAACATAGAAATAACTCCACTGTCCTTCTTTTCTTACTTCAATTAAACCGCTTTCCATAAGAACTCTTAGATGATGCGAGATAGTAGGTTGAGAGAGTGGAAATAAATTTGTTATTTCTTTGCAGACAATTTCTCCTTTATCAGAAATAGTTTTGAAAATCTTGTAGCGGTTTTCATCAGCAAGCGCCTTGGATATCTTCACTATATTTTTAGAATTAATGCTCACTTTACTCATGGTTGATATATAGATAAATTTCAATATGTCTATATAGAAAAAAATAAAAAAGAAATCAAGGGAAGTTGAATAATAATTTTAGTAAGGTGTTCAATGTCACAAAAGAATAAGAATAAATAATTACAGTAGAATAAACGGACAGTTTTAAAGTTAGATTTTATTTTTCCTGCAAAACTTTAATAAAGATTATATTTATACATGGAATTTATTTCACTTATCTCATCATAAAATCAGATTCAATATATAAATACAGTAGCTCGCATCATTTTTATTGATACTATATAAACTTTTTGTTCTTTCATTTCAAGCTAAAATTATATAAATATTTACTATTCCTAATCAATGGTTAGCACAATAGATTCATTATGGCCCTTATAATCTTCAATCCCGTTCGTATCTAAATGAGTAATTGGTTTTTTATTCATCAACTTTCTCAAAGTATTTTTGAGTTTCATTAATTGAATAAAAAGATCATGTTCAGGAACCTTGTTCACATCGTGAATAGGACTTTTGAAATAGAACGATAACCATTCCTGGATACCTTTCATTCCGCTTCGTTGAGCTAAATCTCCAAATAAAACTAAATCAAGCACAATTGGAGCTGCAAGAATAGAATCTTTGCATAGAAAATCAATCTTGAGCTGCATTTTATAACCGAGCCATCCAAAAATATCAATATTATCCCATCCTTCTTTATCATCACCACTCGGCGGGTAGTAATTGATGCGTACTTTATGATAATAATCCGCGTAAAGTTCAGGATATAAATCCGGTTGAAGTATGCCGTCAAGTACCGAAAGTTTACTCTCTTCCTTTGTCTTAAAGTTATCAGGATCATCCAAAACTTCACCATCTCTGTTGCCAAGAATATTACTCGAAAACCATCCGTTAAGTCCAAGCATTCTTGCTTTCAGCATTGGTGCAATTACAGTTTTTACCATTGTTTGTCCGGTTTTAAAATCTTTACCTGCAACAGGCACTTTCTGTTGCTTGGCAAATTCTATTAATGCGGGGGTTTCGACTGATAAATTTGGTGCACCCATAATAAATGGCACATTTTCTGCGATTGCTGCATAAGCATAAATCATGCTTGGGGCAATTTCAAAGGAATTATTCTTCATACCTTCAACAAAGGATTGCAAGTTTTTATGAACATCTGAAATTGGTAAAAATATTTCTGTACTTGCAGACCATATTACGACAACTCTATCGAGATTATGTGCTTCTTTAAATGCACGAATATCAGCGCGTAATTGCTTCATTAATTCATATTTATTTTCGGCTTGTTTAACCCAATTACCGTCAAGTCTTTTGGCGTACTGTTTTTCAAAAACAGCCTTCATTGGTCTTAGTGATTTGAGTTCATCTTTTACCAAGTCGAGATCTGAATCTTTAAGCACACCCGCAATTTTTGCACTCTCATAAGAGTTTTCGTTTCTAATATCCCAGCCACCGAATACCAGGTCATTTAGTTCTGCGAGGGGAACAAAGTCCTTAATTCTTGGGAAATTTTCTTCTATTCGTTTTCCAATTCTAATAGTTCCCAATTGAGTTAAAGAGCCGACCGGTATTGCTTTACCTTTTCGTACAGCCATTGTTCCAGCAAGAAATGCTGTTGAAACTGCACCGCTTATTCCTACGAGCAGGATGCCAAGTTTTCCTTCTGCTTTTTGAATTTCATAGGATTTCATTTCAATCTCCTTATGGAATATTTTTAGCTAATTAATATTTTATAAATATTATGTAATTTTTTTTACTATATCTGGTAATTCTTTCATCGAATGAATAATAAAATCAGCACTATCAGTATCCTCTGATTCACTCCATCCTTTACAGTTAATCCAAATTGTAGAACATCCCAGGGATTTGGGTGGTTTTATATCTTTTTCATAGGAATCTCCAATGACTATTGCTTCATTTGGTTCAATTCCTAATTCATTTAATGCATATTCATAAATCTGTGTGTCAGGTTTTCTGATTCCAACTACAGCAGAATCAAGAATAACCATAAAATATTTTTTTATAGAAAGTTCTTCTAATTCTGTTTCAACATTACCATAGAAATTGGAAACAAGCCCAAGCGAATAATCCCCCCAAAAAAATTCTAAAATCTCTTTTGCTATTTCGATATTGTGAATTACAGACTGATAACAATATTCTGATATTTCATCTATAACAGAATCGAAAACATCAGGGAGATGAAAATTTTTGTGAAGACACTCCATTTGATATTTAATCTTGATCTTTAAAGTCTTCTTCAAATCAAAATCCGGTTTTACTATAGCAGCACAATTTCTTTCAGCATAAACAAATGCTTCCCTTAAATCTTCTTTTGAAGTTGGAACTTGAAGATGAATATAAGCTTCAAAAAATTTTTCGAACCAATGAATACCATCGGTATCAAGGGTTCCGCCATAATCAAACAAGAGTGCTTTTTTCATAATTTGATTCAGTAATTAGTTCTTTACTAATTTTCTTCCCACTTAATACAATCAAAACAAGTCCTATAAATATCCAGAAGAGCTCCCGAATTCTGTTTACTAAGCCTAAGTAAATACCAAGTGATGAAGTTATTTTTATAGTTCCTAATACAAGGGCAAGTCCTCCCTCGCGTGAACCTAGTTCCAAAGGCATAAAGAAAAACAGGTTAATGACAAATGATGAAACTGCGCTGATGTATAATGCTTCCGAAAAAGTAATATCAATACCAATAGCTTTTAAAATAAAAAGATTTTCAAGTGAACCGATAATTCTTGCTAGTGTTTCCCAAGTAAGGGCTAAATAAAAATTCCTTTTGCGCTTAAGATATAGTTCTGTTACATGATCATCTACTTTTTGCAGCGATTCCGCTTTATTGGAAAATCTTGCTGCTAATTTTTTAATAAATGGGATTTTTAATGCAATGTTAAATATAGATTTTGCTACACCTTTTTTGTGGCGCGTAATAAAAAAATAAACGACTAAGGAAAATACAATTAAGGTAATAAGTAAAGTTATTTTTATCGCTGTTGAAAGCGGAAGCGATATAAGAGCAAGTACAATAATCAACATCCAAAAAACAAATGATGAGAGGATATGTATCATTGTGTAAAGCAAGGTAACGGAAACAGCCCTGCTAGTACCAAGTGGTTCTCTCAACTCTGCAATTCTATAAGGTTCGCCACCAACTGCAATAGATGGTGTAATATAATTTAGTGCAAAACCGCTTATAGTGATTTGAATAACTTTATGGAAAGGAATATTATGATTACCATTATTAATAATTAAACGCCAGGCAAAAGCATTGAATAGATAAACAAAAGCCCACACACTAATAACCGGAATAAAGTACCATCCGGTTTTATGAAAATTGATAACAATATTGTCTATTCCGAAATCATAAACCAGATAAGTAAATATTGCAATACCAACAAGGAACAATATTATTTTGTATTTCTTACTCATTGTGTAATTCTATTGTCTTGCCTTCCCGAGCAGATTCGTAACATTTATCAAGGAGATAAATTGTATTAAATGCGTCTTCTAATCCTTCCTTATGATAATTTTTCTCTTGAACAGCCTCTGCAAAATCAGAAAATAATTCCACATAAAGTCCAGTGTAATGGCTTTTATCAGAAACATTTGGAACGGAAATTTTTTCCTTAATACCATCAATATTTTTTATCAGGTAATCGTCGCCATTGTAAAGGACACTTCCTTTTCTTGAAATTAATTTTGCTTCATTCCTTCGGGAATGAGATGCCCAGCTAAGATTGATTTGAATTGTACCTCGCTGGTATTCCAGTATTGCTTGAGAAGTATCTTCAACCTGAAAATTACCGTGAGCAAGATTATTATTTATCGTTGTAACTCTATCTGGTTTTCCCAACAACCAGTTTGAAAGGTAGAGATAATGAAAACCGGTATCAGATAAAATTCCACCACCGCTAATTTCTTTATTTAAACGCCAAGGCGTTGCATTAGGATTCAGACCTGGGTCAGCTCCTGTTCTAAACACATTATACTGGAGAAAGATTTTTTCTTTATTATCTAATTGATCGATAAAAGATTTGAACTCTCCCCACAAAGAAGAGTATTTATACTGATGACAAGGGATAAATAAAATGTTCGAATCATTAAGTTTTGAATAAAGTTCTTTTGCTTCTGTATAAGAAAGCGTGAATGGTTTTTCGCAAATAATATGCAATCCTTTATCAACAGCCCACTCTATAAATTCTTTATGATAATTAGGAGGTGTTGTAATATCAATAAAATCAAGTTTCTCGTTTGCATACAATTCATTTAATGATTTATAAAAATTTATTTCGTTATACTCTTTATCACTTTTAGCTCTTATTTCTTTATCCACTTCTACAGCAGATATTATTTCAATTTTATCTATCAATCCATCTGTCTGAAAAGCTGCAAGATGATTTGTCTTAGCTATTTTACCAAAACCGATTATTGTGCCCTTAAGCATTAGAGAATTCCTTTTTACTTTTTACAAAATTCAACAAATAGCCGTGTATTTTTTCTTCTTTAATTCCAAAGTAAACCAGCACTAGATTGAGCACTATCAATTCAAAAAGGAAATAGTGAAGTATATTGCCTAAGAAAATAGTAATGAACAAAACAACCATACGAGTATTAGTGGTTAAAATATTCTGGTACTTAATCATAGGTTTGTTAACTTTCCTATATTCTTTGGTAAACCACGAAGGTATCATTCCTTTGAAGTTTTCCTCAACAAAGTTGTATAAACCTCTAACATTTTTAGCGAGTAAATACTGCTGACGGTTGTAGTTTAAATAAACGCGAAGCAAAAATTTTTTGAATGGTGTTTTTATCCAGGACAGTTTTGAATAAGTTTCTTTTACTTCTGTTAGATCATCTATGTCCTTATTCTTACTTTGAATAAAATACAAATAAAAGATTCTGTAATAATCAGCCATTGCACTTTGGAATGAATGACTTACCCCGGAAATTAATGCTATAATAAAAATTATTGGAGTTCCACCTTCAAATACAAATCTTGCGGACATATGCAAGTAAATGCTGATGAACCATAGGTTGCCGGCAACTCCATCAAAAATTCTTCCATAGCGGGAATATGTGTTTGTCAATCTTGCAAGTTGTCCGTCGGCACCATCTAATGCCTCTGCTGTTATTAAAAGTAAAACACCAATTATGTTTATAATTGTATTTTGATAGAAAAATAAATGACCCGCAGCAACACCAAAAATTACACTGATAAATGTTACTGCGTTAGGCGTTAAACCATTTGCTTTGGCCGCAACTGCCATTCCATAACCGATGGGACGATAAAAGAGTTTATCGAGGAATTCCTCAGTATCGTCAGATTTCCAAGTCGCTTTAATTTTTAATACTATCGGTAACATATTTGAATGCTTCTTCCATAATTGATAAACCTTCCTCTGCAATTTCTTCCGCAATAATTAACGGAGGATAAACACGTATATCGGGATTATAACCCATAACAATAAGCCCGCGTTTCAAACACTCATTAAAAACCATTTCCGTGTATTTCTTATCGAGTTTTTCTTTTGAACCGGCTTCTTTAACTAATTCAATTCCAATCATCAAACCTTTTCCTCGGACATCGCCGATTATCGGAATTCTCTCTTTCATCTCATTTAATTTGTTCAACATAAATGCACCGACTTTTGCCGAATTTTCTACGAGTTCTTCCTCTATAATTGTTTTAAGAGTTGCGTATGCGGCGGTAGAAGCCATCGGGTTACCGCCGTAACTTGAAGAGCTGCCACTAGGTTTGCCGAAAGGTTTTGCATTAATAATTTCGTCTCTCGACATTACTCCGGTCATTGGAAAACCGCCACCGAAACCTTTACCGATAGTAATTATATCAGGCACAATATCATCATGCTGTGCCCCGAACATTTTGCCTGTCCTGCCGAATCCAGTTATAATTTCATCACAAATTAGTAATGCACCAATTTCATCGGCAAGTTTGCATAACTCTTTCAAAAATCCCGCAGCAGGAACTACATTACCGGCAGTTCCTTGAATAGCCTCAACCACTATAGCTGCGATATTGTTCGTTGTTTCGAATTGTATCTTTTTTCTTATATGATCAACACATACAAAATTACAATCGGGGAAAGTTTGTTTAAATTCGCAATGCCTGCAATCTGCATACGGTGTATTATAAATTCCGGGTGGAAGCGGTCCTAAATCAAACTTAAAATTATCCCCCAAAAGACCGAGTACGCCTACAGTTTTTCCATGAAATCCGTTCCAAAATCCTATAAACTCAGTCTTCTTCGTATAAGATTTTGCCATTCTCAGAGCTGCTTCAACTGCCTCTGCACCACCACTGTAAAATTGGCTTCGCTTCAAATCACCTATTGCAACTTCCGAGAGGAGCTTAGTTAACTTCACCCTATTCGGCGAAGTAAAACTTCCCACGTGAATATGGTCCAGCTGATCTTTCATCATTTTATTATAAGCGGGGTGATTGTAACCGAGACTTGCAACGCCGACTCCAGCAAAAAAATCGATGTACCTGTTCCCGTCAACATCCTGAACTATACAACCTTCGCCTTTTTCCATTGTTATTTTTGAGCGGGTTGCAATTGTCTGAATACCTGATGCAATGTAATTTTGTTCTTCATTAAAATATTCAAGGGACTTTGGTCCAGGAATACTCGTTTTTATTTGAGCATAATCAGATTTTAACGTTTTCATAATTCGCTGCCTTTTTTAATATTAGTTTTGCAAATGTTTCACTCGCCTTATTGCGGATTGGCGCAAAGCTGGGCCAATCGTTCATATCAATTATGGTGATTGAACCATTTGGAGATATAACCGCGTCTCCACCGTAAATATCCAACTGCAGTGCACGAGCTGCAGAATTAGCTAATTTTTTAAGCTCTCCTAAATCAAATTCTGTGTGATTTATTCCGTTCAAATAATACCAGTGGAATAAATCGGTTTCCACAGCAGCATAAAACTTAATAACGTCGCCATCAACGTGCCGCTGTAAGATTGCCGTTTCAATTCCCCTTCTCCAAAATTCTCTAAGAAGAGATATTTTCTCACTATCTGAGTAGATAAGCGTAACATCTTCTCTATGAATAGCATGGACATCCCCACGCTTAAGCCATACTTTTCTATAATTGAAATATTCAAACGGCGGTTTGTCTCTGGATGAAACTTTAAATGGAATGCTTTCAGGGAAAGGAATACCGGTATCTTTCATAATTCGAACCATATTTACACGATGACAATTTAATACCGCCCTTGGTGAATTAATCATTAAAGCTCCTTGATCTTCAATTTCTTTTAACTTTCTCGATGAAGCAGCACCTTGAGCCATAGAAAAAATAATATTATCTTTAATCTCAACTCTACTGATATCTTCCTCATTGTAGATCGTAACTTCAGCACCAAGTTTTCTAATATTATCAGCAGTTTTATTTAAAATTAAAGTGTCATTTTCAATATGATTAGGAGAATAAGTTGTCTGCCGCTTAATACCTGCAATTTTTAATGTCATAAATTCTCCTTACATTAATCGGATAATGCGATACTAGAAAATTGATAAATTAATATATTTACCGGGATTCTCTTTTAGATCTACCGATAGTGAATCAATATTATTAATGAGATTAATAAAATCTTGTTTAGTCTTTTCGTCGTTTAAAAGAACACCTACCAGTGAGGAATCTGAATTCATTTTTTGACCGATTGTTTTTAGTGAGTAAGAAATACTCATCAAGTTATTATACAGGGTGTCGGTAGTAATAATTTTCCCGAGTGTTCCTTTACCGGAAGTAATTCTGCCGGAAAGGTTATTTAAGTTTGAACTGAAAGACAAGATTTCATCATAAAGCGAATCTTCATTCATAAGCTTACTCAAGGAGCTATTCGGATTTTGCAGTTTTACAGTAAAACTTTTAAGTCCGGAAATAACCTCCTTAAAATCGGCGGCAGTATTATCATCATTGATAAGATTGGATAGAATTCCATTGCCGGTTGCAATAGAATCGGAAACCGTCTTTATATTATGCACCGCAATTGATAAATCGTCAATTACAGGCTGTAATTGATTAGAGATATCGGATAAAGATGGCGAACTTTTTACAGAAATATATTCATTTTCTTTTAATACTGGTTCGCCTTCCGTTCCGAATTTTATATCTATGAATTTATCACCTAACACACCGAGTGTTTTTATTTCGGCAAGAGAACTTTTAGTTATTTGAGATTGATACTTTTCCTTGATTTCCAAAATAACATTTACTCCCTTTTCACCTTCTGATTTAGAAAATAGCATTTCTTTAACAGAACCGATTTTCACACCGCCGAGCGATACCATATTTCCATCTGCTAAGCCCTGCACGTCCTTAACGAACATTCTTAAATTGTATGTCTTAGTAAAATAGTATCCGCCGGTTCCTACTAAAAAGATAAAAATAAAGAATATTACTATTCCCACAAAAACGGTTAATCCTACTTTTACATTTTCTATTTTCAATTTTTCTTCTTCCTTAATTAATTTTTATATTTATAAATTAATAGTATAAGCTTAACTAACCTTCAAATTATATTTATACATATATACGTCATATCTATAAAACTATTATGTTCAAAAGAACACAATGGTTGATGAATTTAACCTTATTTTTTTGATTAAAAATTCAGCCAATATTTTCAGTATATTTATTTTTAATATTTAACTCATATTTATATTCATAAAAAAAGTTTTGTATTAATTCATTTTTTGAATTTAATAATTGGCGAACGACGTTACTTTCAATAATTTTTCCTTCATTCATAACAGTTAATTTATCTGCAAGAAATATTGCTTCGTGCACGAAATGCGTAACTGCAATAACTGTAGTTCCTTGGGCATTAACTTTTTTAATGAGTTCATCTATCGCTTTGGCATTTATAGGGTCTAAATCGCCGGTGGGTTCATCAAAAAGCAATATTTGAGGGTCAAAAGCCATTGCCCGGGCAATAGCTGCTCGTTTCTTCATTCCACCACTTAGCTGAGATGGATATAAATTATTAGTCCCATTCATATTTACAAAATTCAAAGTTTTCTCTACTTGTTTGTTAATTATTTCCTCATCTTTAATTCCTTGTTCTCTTAAAAAGTAAGCTGTGTTTTCAGCAACAGTTAAAGAATCAAAAAGAGCATTTCCTTGAAATACTATTCCCATTTTTTGCCTTATCTGTAGTAATTGGTGTTCTGAGTAATTGGAAATATCTTCACCATTAATAATCACCTTTCCGTTTTGGGGTTTCCAAAGACGGAGAATGACTTTTAATATTGAACTTTTACCCGCGCCACTTGGTCCTAATATAATTTCTGTTCCACCCTCATCGACTTGCATAGAAATATTTTCTAATATTTGTTTCTCTTCCAGCTTGAACGAAACATTCTTTAGCTCAACCATTGATTACAACAGCTCCCAGACTACTTTTGTGAATATTAAATCAATAACAAGCACAGCCATGCTGGAAAGGACAACGGCATTAATTGTATTTTTACCCAATTCAACCGTTCCAACTTTTGTTTTAAGACCGAAATAACAGGATATACTTGCAATAGAATATGCAATGAAAAAAGGTTTGACAAAGCCAACTAATAAATCTTTTAAGAAAAGATATTTTAATGCTGAGTTAAAAGAAAAAGCAAGGTCTATGTGAAAAACTGTAGTGGTAATAAAAAAACCGCCTATAATACCACTTATATCGGCAATTAAGGTTAATGGTAAGAACATCACCATAGCCGCGACTGTTCTGGGTACAACTAACCTCTGAATTGGATCGGTTCCAAATGCACGCAATG
>Ga0209013_10004574_pt1 | contig 12100 bp, 10 predicted proteins | sample Cruoilmetagenom2_FD_187291 | JGI IMG/M metagenome (GOLD analysis project Ga0209013, IMG submission 187291) | Oil polluted marine microbial communities from Coal Oil Point, Santa Barbara, California, USA - Sample 2 (SPAdes) (version 2) | ecosystem: Environmental > Aquatic > Marine > Oil seeps ...
ACATGTTTAAAATGCTGAATAATAAAGGCAGTGCTGTTTTTCAAGAAGAGAAATTTGAAAGAGAAATCCGGAGCAGCCGTTTCTTTGAAAGCAGAGGACATAATCTTCTTTCTGATTATCATAAAACTTTCTTTGTAAAAAAAGGTGATTTGTTAGAGGTGGTTCCGAGCCATTACTACCCCCCTTTTGAGTATGGAACTATATTAGAATATGTGGATTCAATGAACGGTGACAACGGGAATCCGTGTAAATACCTTCAAGATTGCTATGTAAAAGCAAAAGACGGACAAGTCGTGTCTATCTGCTTTGAAGATGTTCGTCCGTTGGATATTGGAAGATTTCCACAAGAACTATAGAGGTCTTTCATCGCTTAATAAACTAATCTGGATTGAATTTAATATATAGATATGTTATAATATATTTATAATTACATTAACAATGTTTATAAAAATATTAAACGAAATGGGGAATGTTCAATGGCAAAAGGGAAAATTACAGGGTATGAAAGTTCGCAAGCGATGTATTTTGCTAAACAAAACGGACGAAATAATTATGCATTCTATTTTGAAGATTTGAATAGAGATTCAGCCCGTTTACTATTGTTAGAATCAGAACTTAGAAAAGCTTTACAAAAAAAGATTTCACCATGAATTATCAGCCTAAAGTTTCCGTTCATTCGGAGCAAATTATTGGTGTAGAAGCACTCGTGAGATGGACGAATGATAAACTTGGCATCGTATCACCTGACGAGTTCATTCCACAGCAGATGACACAGGAGTAATCATTCCACTTAGTGAAGTTATTATTGAAAAAGTGTGTCAAGATATTAATAATTGGAGACATAAAGGGATTGAACAAATACTTGTGTCTTTTAACATTGCAGGTTTACATTTTCAACAAGAAGATTTTATTGAACGTATAAGTAATATACTTAAGAAATATAATTGTAGTCCACAGATGTTTGAAATGGAGTTAACCGAACGAACACTTATGAAGGATTCAAGTGAAATAGTCAATAAATTAATTCGGTTAAAGAATATGGGATTTAAAATTTCTATTGATGATTTTGGAACTGGTTATTCATCCCTAAGTTATTTAAATAGATTTCCTCTTAATTATTTGAAAATTGACAGTAGTTTTATTCGACAAATAACTTCTTTACAGGATAAACAAGCGATAGTAGATTGTATTATTATGATGGCTCACAGACTGCATATTAAAGTAGTTGCAGAAGGGGTAGAGTCAAAAGAACAAGTAGAACTTTTAAAGAGACTGGATTGCGATTTCATTCAAGGGTATTATTTTAGTAAACCACTTCCGAGTGAAGAGCTTTTGGATTTCCTTGAACTTTGGGAGATTCATAAGCAAGAAAGGAATGTCTAATGACAAAATTTAATTTAGTAGCGACTTCTGCAATGGGGTTAGAATCCATCGTAGCAGATGAAGTGAAAGCACTAGGGTACGAAACAACAACTGAAAATGGCAAGATTTATTTTGAAGGGGATGAAAGAGCTATTGCGCGTGCAAATCTTTGGTTGCGCGTAGGAGATAGAGTGAAGATTGTGGCAGCACAATTCCCTGCACGAACATTTGATGAATTATTTGAGCGTACAAAAGCAGTGCAATGGGAAAGGTTCTTACCTGTAGATGCAGCATTTCCAGTGCAAGGTAAGTCAGTCAAGTCTACATTATTTAGTGTTCCTGACTGCCAAGCAATTGTTAAAAAAGCTATTGCAGAGCGTTTAAAACTTGCACATAAACGAATCGGGTTTCTAGATGAATCTGGCGCGACGTATAAACTTGAAATTAGCATTTTAAAAGATATAGCTACTATAACACTTGATACAAGTGGCGCTGGCCTTCATAAACGTGGTTATCGCCATGGGCAAGGGGAAGCACCTCTAAAAGAAACACTTGCAGCAGCACTCGTTAAAATATCTAAATGGAATCCAGATCGTCCATTTGTAGATCCATTTTGTGGTTCTGGTACCATTCCGATTGAAGCAGCAATGATTGGTCAAAATTTGGCGCCTGGTTATAACAGAGACTTTCATAGTGAAGCTTGGTCATGGATGCCTAAAACAATATGGGATGATGTTAGAGCTGAAGCAGAAGATCTTGCTAATTATGATCAAGAACTTCAAATCATTGGTTCTGATATCGATCAAAAAATGATTCAAATTGCAGAACAGAATGCATTTGAAGCAGGATTTGCTGATTTGATATCCTTTAAACAAATGCAATCGAGTGACTTTTCAACTACATTAACAGATGGAGTAATGATAGGAAATCCTCCGTACGGTGAGCGTATTGGTGAAATTGAAGAAATAGAAAAAGCTATTAGTGATTTAGGTCATTTGATGGCAGAATATCCTTCATGGTCTGTTTACATGCTTTCTTCGATGGAAAATTTCGAAGAGGTTTATGGTAAAAGAACAACGAAAAAACGAAAATTATTTAATGGATTTATTCGAACAGATTACTATCAATATTGGGGTAAACGTTCTTAATAATTAACGGAAGGGAGTTTCTCCTTTCCGTTCTTCTATTATTATATAAAGGAGTTTTATGATGAAACATGCTTTACCATTTCAATTATCAAAAGAGAAGTCATTCTTTGAATCACTAGGAGATTGGATGGGAGACGTCCTATATGATGAGCTTCCTGAAAAGGGGTTTGAGTGTCGTGATGAACAAATTTTCATGGCATATCAAATTGAAAAAGTATTAAAAGAAAAGAATGTTTTATTTGCTGAAGCAGGCGTAGGGACAGGGAAAACAATTGCCTACTTATTACCAGCTATTTCATACGCAAGGTACACGGGAAAACCAGCGCTAATAGCTTGTGCTGATGAAACGTTAATTGAACAGTTAGTGAAAGAAGCAGGGGATATTTTTAAGCTGCAGAATTATTTAGATATTAAGATAGATGTGCGTTTAGCTAAATCTAGAAATCAATATCTTTGTTTAAAAAGATTGGAAGATGCCCAAAAAAGTGAAGAAAATGATGACTTTTTAGAGGAAATTGAAGATCAAATTCCTGAATTTGTTTATGGCCATTCTTCTCTTCAAAAAATTTATCCTTATGGGGAACGTAGTCAGTATCCAGGAGTAAGTGATGAGGATTGGCAAAAGGTAAATTTCCATCCCACACAACAATGTATGGTTTGTGATGTACGTAATCGTTGTGGACAAACAATTCATCGCCAAAACTATCGTGAATCAACTGACTTAATCATTTGTTCACATGAATTTTTAATGGAGCATATTTGGACGAAGGACTCAAGAGTTCGTGAAGGACAGCTTCCTTTACTTCCGGAAGTTTCTATGATGGTTCTAGATGAAGGTCATTTACTTGAATTCGCTGCACAAAAAGCATTAACATATGAAGTTCAAAGTGAGACACTCATTCGTTTATTAGAAAGAGTTATGTCAAATGGAGTTCGTGAAAAAACATTAAATTTAATCGAATACTTGCAAGAAACACACGATAAAATCTTTGGTTTAATCAGAGTGGGAATTACTGCAAAAGATAGTGAAAGAATGGCTATCGATAAAACAGAGGAACTTATACTTTTATGTAAAAAAGCAATTAAATTGACTGATGATCTATTAGAAGAATTCGTATTTGAATCTGAATTATTTACGATTCCAGAATATGAATTACGTATGGTAGAAGAATTTTTAGAGCAATACTCATTCTCTTTACGATTATTTACGGAAAAAGGAGACGGAGTAGAGTGGCTTGAAATTATTGATGGGTTTGAGACACTAATCATTATGCCTCGTCTTGTTACAGACATTTTAAATGAAAAATTGTTCACTTCTAAATTACCAATTGTATTCTCATCAGCTACACTATCTATTCAAAAAGATTTTACGTATATTGCTGATTCATTAGGAATTGAAAATTTCCAATCATTTTCAGTAGCATCACCATTTGACTATGATGAAGTGATGAAAATACATGGACAAAATGTAGAGCAAGATGAAAAAGTAAATTTAGTTCAGCAATTATTAGAGGACAAAAAACAGACTTTAATATTATTCAAGTCTAAAGCAGCAATGGAGGAATACCGAGCATTAGCAAAACCTTCTAGTGAAGTTATTTATGAGGGAGAGCGGGAACTTTCAACTATTGTAAAAGATTTTCAAAATGGGAATTTTGCTACACTTTGTTCTTATCACTTATGGGAAGGTTTGGACTTACCCGAAGAAGCATTAACAAGAGTAATTATATATGATTTACCTTTCCCTCCAACAGACCCATTATTTGATGCGAAACGTGCATTTTCAAATAATCCGTTTGAAGAAGTTGAATTACCATTTATGTTACTAAGACTCCAACAGGGGATCGGTAGACTTATTCGTACTTCGAAGGATAATGGAGAAATTCATCTTTTATTGAATCCCGAAGAAGCAAAATTGGAAAATAGATTTGTTAATATTTTACCTACTCATCTTCAACAATAAGTTAGTGTTATAAAAAGAGAACTAAGCATGAAAATGCTTAGTTCTCTTTTTGAGTTAAGAAAGTAAATAACATTTCTACAAAGTGACTGTCTAGCGTAAGCAGCCTTGCCCCTCGGGATCAAATGTGAAATCGCTGTGGTGGCTGAGGAGCTGCCTCCTCGCGATTCCCCATTTGCTGCCTTACGCAGAGATAGGCACTTGCGCTTTTCTCAGTTATTTCTAAACTACCAAAGTTTATATCCTTTTGAACCTGGAGGAGCATTTTGAATCATATCTATTACGGGAATTGTATAAGCAAATAAAATTAATAAAATACAAATTGTTAGCCAAATTTTCCAGTTTTCTAAAACCATTGGAGTTTTTTCAGCATGTTCAGATACTTCTCCGATTGGAAATTCAGTTTCACCTTTTGGTGCAAACCATAATAAATGGGCAACTATATAGAGTACTAAAATGATACCGATGAATAAAATTGTCCCACCAACAGCTTGCGCGATTTGATAAGGAATCCAATCGGTCGCTTGTTCAGACCCACCATAAGTAGAGAAGTCAGAACGACGAGGTGCTCCATATAATCCTACAATATGCATTGCACCCGACATTATAGACATTCCAATTGCCCAAACAATCGCTTGAATAATTGCTAAACGGTTCATTTGTTTTGTTAATATTCGTCCTGTAAGGTGAGGAATTAACCAATATGCCGCTCCAAAGAATGTTAAAACTACAGTTGTTGCAAGAGTTAAATGGAAATGTCCAGTAACCCAAATGGTATTATGAATTATTTGGTTCATTTGGTGGGAAGCATTAATAATTCCTCCAGCACCAGCAGGAATGAAAGCAGCCATACCGATAAATGGAACAACAAATCTTGCATCTTTCCAAGGTAATTTTTTAAACCAACCAAATACACCTTTTGCACCAAGTTCTCTTCCACGAATTTCAAAAGAAGCAAACAATGAAAATGCCGTTAAAAGAGAAGGAATGACAACCATCATTGTTAATACTACTTGTAAGAATTTCCAAAATGAATCAATACCTGGCTCTGTTAATTGATGATGGAATCCAACTGGAATCGAGAATATTAAGAACAGCATAAATGATAATCTTGCAAGAGAATCAGAGAAAATTTTCCCTCCAATAATTTTTGGAATCACCACATACCAAACCATATAAGCTGGTAACAACCAGAAGTACACTAGTGGATGTCCAAAGTACCAGAAAAGTGTACGAGAAAGTAGAACATCTATTTTATCAACCCAACCTAATGACCAAGGTATTAATTGGAATACAACTTCCACTGCAACCCCTAAAGAACAAATAATCCACATAGCTAGGTTTACAACCACCATGAAAGTGATAAGGGGACTAGGTTGCCCAGGATTAGCTTTACGCCATTCAACGTATTTCATAATTTGAGCTATTCCGCCAATCCAAGATCCAACTACTACTAAAGCCATACCAACATAGAAAATCCAATGTGCTTGTAATGGAGCATAAAATGTATATAATACAGAAGCTTCGTTTAATAAAACCATAATTGAAGCAGCAACTGTACCCGCTGTCATTGTCCAAAAACCAATCCAACCTATTAATCGTTGTTTATCAGTAAGTGTACCAGCTGTTCGACTTACTGCAGCGATTTGAAATCCAAAAATAAAATAAGTAGTTAAAATGAGACCTAATAATACACCATGTACAGTTAAAATTTGATAATAAGTAATTCCCCAAGGGAGTGTAAATTGACCTGAGCGTACCAAAACTTGAAGTAATCCGCAAAGACCACCTATAAAAAGTGCCATAAATGCTACATAAATATGTGCAAGAGCAAGCCTTCCATCTCTTTTATCTACTTGAATAAAACTTTTTGCCTTTTCTGTTACTGTCGTCATGTTACTCCACCACCTTTAACATGGATGTCATAGTAGAATGACCTACTCCACAATACTCATTGCATAAAATTAAAAATTCTCCAGCTTTATCAACGGTTGTTACATATTCAGAAACATAACCTGGTTCAAGCATCATATTGATATTTGTTCCTGCAGCTTGAAAACCGTGAACAACATCTTTTGTTGTTGCAATGAATTTAACTGTTGATCCAAGTGGAACTTCAATTTCAGGTGGATTGTAATAGAACGCGGAAGCAACAAAAACAACTTCATAGTCCCAATCCTTACCTTCTACTTTGTGAACACCAGGGTTATTAAAAGGTGCAATTTCATCTACTCTCTCCGGATCTATATATACTTTTGCGCTCGGGGGATGTGATCCATAGTGAAATGCACTAATACCAACAATGATTAAGAATACTACCAGTGAACTAACTCCTAAAGTAAGCCACCATTTTTCATACTTATGAATATGCATATCTTCTAACCTCCATTTCGTTAAAATCGATCAATAAACAAGTAAAACGCCATAAACCAAGTTACTAAAATAAATGCACCTACAAAAAAAACTGAATATAAAGTTCCTTTTAATTCTGGCTCTTTTTCCTGTTTTTTCGACATATTGTTACACCTCCTATTATAGAAGTTTTGTATATTTATAATAATAAGTATAAATGCTAGATTAAGATGTGATAAATATCACACAACAATGCTTATAATGTGAAAACAATGTGAAATAACGAGAAATAAGTATATTAATAAGTTAAAAGGCATAAAAAAGAGCTTCCAATATAATAGGAGCTCTAATTATTCTTTATTCATCTATCGTTAATATAACAGTAAGTTCCCCTATTTCTAATATTTCGACAGGAAGCTTAAATGCCCGGCGAAATCCAAATAATTTAGATGTACCTACAATTACAGTCGGTGGGGTAATGTCAATTTCTAAATTATTTGTACCAACTAAAGTACATAAATTACCAGCAATCATATTGCCCAATTCGCCTGTAAAAGATTCAAGCATTTCCCCGGTTAGTTGCACACCAAACAAATTCGAACCAATTGCAGCAAAACAATCCGAACTAGCGTCCAGTATCATCCGGCCTTTTATATCTCCAATAATACCTATTAAAACACTCATTTCCTTTTGTTCAAACGGTTGAGGCAATATGGAAGGAGATAAAACATTCATTTTTAAAGGAATAACTGATTTAAGTGATTGAATCGTACTATTTAATATGGATCTAGTATGTATAGAAGTCCCCAACACCGAACCTTCTTTCTATAGTTAATTAGAATTAATTTTAACATGGATTATACAAAAATGAATAGTTAATGTAGCAATTGTTGAAATAATGTGATATCATTTACTTGAGAATGAATTTCAACTTCAATTGAGAGGGAGATTTAAATGATTACTTTACTCATAGGCTCAACAATTTTACTCTACAGTGGGCTTACCATTTATGTATTGCGATCTACATCAACTCAAACTAAATAATATTACTTATAATAGATGACTCTATTTGATTCTGAATTTTAGAACAAATGGGGTCTTCTTTTTTGTCGTTTTCTGCTATGATAGAGATACATTGCTAAACATAAAGGGGCTTATATTTTTAATGAAGAATAAAGAAAAAATACAACAGATAAAAGAACAAAATGCTTTACTTGCAACATTATTTAAAAAAAATCAAGATGAAGAACGTTTTGCTAAGGCAAAATTATTTGCAGAAAAATTAGAAAAAGAAGCATTTACGATTGCGTTTGCAGGTCATTTTTCTGCTGGGAAATCTAGTATGATCAATGCTTTAGTAGATGAACCAATACTTCCTACTAGTCCAATACCAACTTCTGCAAATATTGTTACAGTAAAAAAAACAAACGACAATTATGCACTTGTGCACTTTGTAGATCGAGCTCCGGTCAAATTTTCTGGGGAATATGATATACGATTAGTAAAAAAATATTCAAAAGACGGCAGTAAAGTTTCGCAAATTGAGATAGGTCATCAAATGTCTAAATTACCTGAAGGAATTACAGTTATGGATACACCAGGAGTAGATTCAACAGATGATGCACACCGTGTTTCCACAGAATCTGCACTGCATTTAGCGGATATTGTTTTCTATGTAATGGATTATAATCATGTCCAATCAGAACTTAATTTTCAATTTACAAAGCAATTACTTCATTATAATGAAAATATCTATTTAATAGTTAACCAAGTAGATAAGCATCGCGAAGAAGAGTTATCGTTTGAAACATTTAAGCAATCAGTATCAGATGCATTCAATGCCTGGTCAGTTTATCCTAAAGGAATATTTTTTACTTCATTAAAAGACCAAAGTCTTTTGCATAATGATTTTCCCAAAGTTCAACAACTGGTGTTAGATTCAATTGTAAACAAAGAAGAATATTTCATCACATCTTCTACGGCTACATTGGAAAAGCTATCAGATGAGCATGAACAATTTTTAATAGATGAGAAGGCAATGTGTTTAGAAACCTTTGAAGAGCAGTTGACTAACGAAGAATATGACAATAAAGAAGAGATAAAAGAACAACTAGAAATTTCGACAAAACAAACAGAATTACAAGATATATCATTATGGAAAAAATTATTTGAAGAAAATAGAAAATCTATTTTAGAAAATGCATCAATTATGCCATTTGAACTGAGAGAAGCTCTTAAATTATTTGCGGAAAGTAAGCAAAATACATTTAAAATAGGATTCATAGGAAGCAAAAAGAAGACAGAAGAAGAGCGTCAAAAAAGAACAGAAGAAGTAAATCAACTCCTTCAAAAAGTTGTTTCCACTAACATTATTGTTCACCTAAATAAATTGATGAAAACTATGTTAAAAGATGTGTCTTTATTATCAGAAGAAAAGTCTTTTGAAATTGATTCGTTTGTTTATACGATATCACCTTCGCTCTTCACAGAAACCCTTCATGAAGGGGCTAATGTGACGGGAGATGCCTTGCTCCATTATGCAAATCGAGTTCGTGATGCAGTAAATCGATTCTTTATTAAAGAAACAGATCAATGGAAAGATAAAATGATTCAATTCTTACATGAAAATCCATTAGAAGTAACAGAGCAGGCGGAACAAAAAGTACAATTATTAAATCAAAAAATATTAGCAATACAGGCATTAGAAGAAATTGAAGGAAAGATTATTGCGTTCGAAAAATCTATCAAAACACCATCACTTACAGTTCGTAAGGAAAGAGATGTGCTTACAAACAGATGGGCAGAGGAAAGTAGTATTTTTGAAAGTTCAATTACTGAATATAATCCAAATGACGAAGAAAATGAAGAAATGGCCCCAGAGACTTATTTAGAGGAAAAGGAACAACAAGAGGACACATATATTTCTCCAACTGCTGTATTGCAAAGGGCAAACAAACTTTCGGAACTGTTAAAAGTATTACCGGAGTTTAAGGAAGCAGCGAGTATGATTAAAAGAAAAGCACTAAGAGTGGAAAAACAACAATTTACTATTGCTCTTTTTGGAGCTTTTAGTGCAGGGAAATCTAGCTTTTCAAATGCCTTAATGGGTGCAAATGTTCTACCGGTTTCACCAAATCCAACAACTGCTGCTATTAATAAAATTCATCCTGTTTCTGAAAATCATCCACATAATACAGCGGATGTGAAATTAAAGACAAAAGAACAGTTATTAGAAGACGTAATTTATGCTTATAGTCAGCTTGGTATCTCCATTAGCTCTTTAGAAGAAGCATATGATCAAGCAAGCGAGGTGTTAAAGCAGGCAGTATCAGAAGAAGTGCATAAATCGTTTATTGTCGCGTTTTATAAAGGATATCCAACTTTCCAAACTCAATTCGGAGAAGTTCTTCGTGTAAGTGGAGAAGAATTTGGTCAATATGTAGCGGAAGAATCTAAAAGTTGTTTCGTAGATTTTATTGATTTTTATTATGATTGTGAATTAACTAGATTAGGAGTCACACTTGTAGATACGCCAGGGGCAGATTCTATTAATGCAAGACATACTGGAGTCGCATTTGACTATATTCGAAACGCAGATGCTGTTCTATTTGTCACTTACTTTAATCATGCTTTTGCAAAAGCAGACCGTGAGTTTTTAATCCAACTTGGTCGTGTAAAAGATGCGTTTGAATTAGATAAAATGTTTTTCGTAGTGAATGCAATTGACTTAGCTGAGAATGAAGAAGAAGCTACCTTAGTAAAAGAGTATGTCCAAGGAGAATTGCAACGATTTGGTATAAGGTTCCCAAGAGTATACGGTGTCTCTAGTTTACAAGGATTAAAAGAAAAAGAACGTAATGTTCCACTACACGAGGGTATGAGTCAATTTGAAGAAGCATTTCATCAATTTTTAGAAAAGGATTTGAAACAAATTGCAGTTACTTCTCTTGATGAAGAAGTAACTCGTCAACAAAGTAGTTTACACACATTAATCGTGCAAACGGAAACAAATTTAACAAGAAAAGAAGACAGACTGCATGAACTACGTGTCCAAGAACAAAATATTCGTAAAAGATATGCACATTCAAAATCTGCGACAATTGCCCAAGAATCTAAACAAGAAGTAGACACATTAATATATTATTTGTTACAAAGAGTCTACTATCGCTTTAATGAGTTTTTTAAAGAAGCATATAATCCTTCTTTGTTCGCTAATAATGCATCTAATGTTGCTTTATCGTTTGCGTTGCAAGATGTATTAAAAATGCTGCGTTTTGATTTAGAGCAAGAATTGAGAGTAACAAACTTCCGTGTGTTTCAATTTATTCAAAAACAATTGAAACAATTAGAGAAAGAAGAGTTACGTATATTGAAAGATTGGAATGATAGTTTTACATTTACTCCTCATGAAAGTGAAAATCGGGACATGTTAGAATTCGTAGGACCTTTCGAAAACGTTACAGCATATGAAAATGTAAAATCATATTATAAAAATAACAAATCATTTTTTGAAAAAAATGAAAAAGAGAAATTAAGAGATGCACTTTCTGAACAAACAAAAGTAGAAGCAGATGCCTATTTACAAGCAGAAAGAGAGCGTTTATTTGTCTGGACTGAACAGTATGTAGATTTAGAAGCAGAAACAGTTCGTTTAAAATGGTTAAGTGAATCAATTGCTCAAATTGATGCGGAAAGAAAATTACTTGAACAAGAAGAGACGTTAATGAAGTGGAAAGAAATTTACGCATTGATTTCTAAATAAAAATGAGATGAATTTGGTTATTGACTGGATCCGTGAAAACGAGGTAGAAACAAATTAATATCTTTTCATTTTAAAATTGTGTATAATTAGTTGTCATATGTAGGAAACTATAGTATAATAGGCAAATTGTATACGCGAGAAATGAGGAGTTTTAATGAAAAAATCCATATATGGTCTAACTAGAGACCAATTAATAGAGTGGCTAGAAGGTCAAGGTCAAAAAAAATTCAGAGCTGAACAAGTTTGGGATTGGTTATACCAAAAAAGAGTGCAAAGTTTTGATGAAATGAAAAATGTAAACAAAGATTGTCTTACACTTTTAGACGAAAACTTTGTGATTCAAACATTAGAAGAATCAGTTATGCAAGAATCTGCGGATGGAACGATTAAATTTTTGTTCAAAATGCATGATGGTAATTTAATCGAAACTGTTTTAATGCGTTTCCATTATGGCCTATCCGTATGTGTAACTACACAAGTAGGATGTAATATTGGCTGTAGTTTTTGTGCCAGTGG
>Ga0209013_10004575_pt1 | contig 12100 bp, 12 predicted proteins | sample Cruoilmetagenom2_FD_187291 | JGI IMG/M metagenome (GOLD analysis project Ga0209013, IMG submission 187291) | Oil polluted marine microbial communities from Coal Oil Point, Santa Barbara, California, USA - Sample 2 (SPAdes) (version 2) | ecosystem: Environmental > Aquatic > Marine > Oil seeps ...
TTAGTCGCCAGGTTAATAATTAATAATATTTGCCACAACTCTACTTTCTGGAGCAGGTTATGTTTAAAAAAATTCTTGTCCCCATCGATGTTGATTATCCCAAAACGGCAGTAGCTGTATATCAAAAAGCAGCTGCGATTGCAGGACTAAGCAACGCCGAGATCCGGGTGGTTAGTGTAATGCCGGGCTTTGGCATGCCGATTGTTGCATCCTATATCTCCGATGAGATACGTGAACAAGCAAAAAAACGGTTTAAGGAGTCCTTGGAGAAATTTATCAGGGCAAATTGTGATAAAACCGTAACATATCGGGTAAGAACCGGAAAAAACTGGGAAGAGATCATCAAAGCCGCAGACAACTGGGAGGCAGACCTGATCGTCTGCTACCACAATCACCGCCGTGAAATTAATGAAGTGTTTAGCGGTTCCTGCTCCCAGCGCGTCTCAGATAACGCGAATTGTTCCGTGTTACGGTTGCGAAATGTACTAGGATAGAGAGTACCTCGACTGAGTTATTCTGGTACCTAAGATGAGCACTCGTAGGTGGTAATTTATCAGTTGCATATCTCGAGGAGGAAAGCATGATTGCCAAAAAATCCACGCCGTATTCCCACATGCCTTCGTTTTTCAGGCGAGTGCCGATTATTTGCCTGTTTTTAATTGTCGGGGCATGTATATTCCCTTTTTCCGCCAATGCTTTCGATATCCTTCTAGGCACGGGAGAGCCCGGTACTTTCTCTCACTTTACCGGCCGGGTACTCTGTCGGGTGATTAACAGTCACACAAGTGATGTGAACTGCCAAACAGTGCCGACGCCTGACGACGTATATAATCTAACCAACCTCCAGGGCGGCTCTCTGGATATCGGCCTGGTCGACTCACACATGCTTTACGATGCAGTCAACAAGGCCGAAAAATTCGAGTACCTGGATATCAGCTATAGCAACCTTCGAAGCCTCATGCCCGTTTATGATGTCCCGGTCACGCTGGTGGTTCGCAAGGATGCAAAAATCACCTCCCTGGCGGGATTGAAGAATAAACGGATCAATGTCGGATCACCGGGATCCTCTCAAGCCCTGGCTGTTGGTAACATCCTGAAAGCCAAAAACTGGTCCAAAAAAGATTTCAGCCTGTTCCAGGAACTCCCGGCCTCTCATTCCCAGGACACCATGGCATTCTGTCATGGCACGATACAGGCCATGGTTCACATCGGCGTACACCCCAATCCGGATCTGCAACAGCTGTTCAAACTATGCGAGGCCGATATGGTGAATATGGATGACGACGACATTCAGAAAATGATAACCGGCCATCACGCCTTTTCGAGCATGAACATCACTGCCGGCATCTATCCAACTCATCCGGAATCGGTTACAACCTTCGGGACGAACATGATGCTGGTCTCGTCGACAGACCTCGATGAAGAAACGGTTTACAAGATCATCGATGCACTATATCGTGGCCGGAAATATCTGAAGAGCGCCCACCCTGCCCTGGGAGCATTGGCGGTAAGTTCATCAGATAAGCCTGACACAGGTGTCAAATTACATCCGGGCGCCGTCAAATATTTTTCCGAGCAGTAATTATTATAGCCTTTTAGGGGTTTAGGCTGTAGGCTTTTAGGTGCCTTTTGCCCTGTGGGCGACATTTAGCTTTCGCTGTCATTTGTCCTATCGGACGACATTAGCGCTTCGCGCGTCATTTATTGTTGCTATTAGCGATGAGCGTTAAGCTATAGGCCGCTTATGGCTCAATTACTTTCAACTACCCTTCAAACCCTGCATGCTTGTTTATTGAGTTTATTGAGTTGTTCCCGGCAAACGGTACTCAGCTTTCAACACACCGCTGATTCTTCAACCCAACGAACCCAAGAAACGCAACAAACCCTATGAACGCCATTATCCTCCGCCCCTGCTCTATAGCCCCACCCCGTCGACAACTGCCCCGCAGTACTTACAAATGCCATGGATGATGGCGTAATTGTGGACGTTGAACCCCCACCGGTCGATGAGAACTTTCCCACAGGCATAGCAGAAAGTCTTCTCGCTCTCCTCTCCGGGGACATTGCCGGTATAAACGTATTTCAGGCCGGCACGAATGCCGATTTCGTGCGCAGTCATCAAGGTCTGGACCGGCGTGGGAGGACGATCGGTCAGTTTGTAGGTGGGATGAAACCGGCTGATGTGCCAGGGAGTATCGGAGCCTAAAGACGTTGCAATGAACCTTGCCAGTTCGGCGAGTTCTGCAGGGTCGTCATTTAAGCCCGGAATGACCAGGGTTGTAATCTCGAGAAAGACACCACGTGATTTCATGGCAACAAGAGTCTCTTTCACACCTGCCAGCCCGGCGCCGCAGTAAGTTTTGTAATACGCATCACTGAAGGCCTTTAGGTCGACATTGGCAGCATCCAGATACGGACCGATCATGTCCAGCGCTTCCAGAGTCATATACCCATTCGTCACAAACAAATTCAATAAGCCCTGTTCATGCGCAAGCCTGGCAGTATCATGAGCAAATTCAAAATATACGGTCGGCTCTGTATAAGTATAGGCAATAGACCGGCAGTCGTGCTCTTTGGCGGCAGCTACGATTTCCTCAGGCGGTATGAAATTTCCGATAATCGCACCCTGGTGGTCTTTCGGCATCTGGGCAATGTCGGCATTCTGACAGAATTTACATTTAAAATTGCATCCCACCGTTGCAATGGAATAGGAAAGACTACCCGGATAAAAATGAAATAGAGGTTTTTTCTCGATAGGATCTACATTTCGTGCCACAACCTTACCATATACCAAGGATACGAGGGTTCCGTCACTATTCTGCCTGACCTGGCAGATACCCCGTTTGCCGTTCTTAATCACGCAGCGATGATGACACAGGTTACACTGTACTTTCTTGTCCGCCAGGCTGTCGAAAAGATAAGCTTTCATTGTTCTTTTGTATTTTGTGTTTGGTGTTTTGTGTTAGGTTTCAGCATAGTTGCAAGCATCTTAAATATAGCATTCTGCATTTTATGACAAAAAAGAAAAGCAATCACGAAAACACGATAATTAGAAAACACGAATTTTCTTAGGTCTTTTTAGTGTTTTCGACCTTTCGTGATTTCGTGATAAAAGCTCTTTCTCTTTCCTGCCTTGTCCGGGTCGAGTGTTAGATGTCAAGTGGTTTATGAAGTGTTCAACACCCTCTCTCTAAAACCAAACGATTCCGAGCTATGTTGGCGCAACGCCGGTCGACTGCCTTGGCTTATGACGTAATGTCATGGGCCGAGTTCTGAACCGGGGAACCAGGGAAGCCACCATGCCGGCAAAGGTGCCAAATGGAAAGCGTTGAACAATTTCCGACTTCTCTATATTACAGATGACCTTCCCGGATGACGCCGGAAACTGGCTCACGGTACGCCAGGATATCGGGACCTTTTCTCCCAGGATCTCACGGATCATGCTTTTGAGTTCCCAGACACTGTAAAATCGCGCACGGTTGTATATGGTTTGGTGGAAAATGCCCCTGAGGCGCCGCTCGACCCCTTTCAGGGCATATCGGTTCAGGACACCCAAAAAAATGCGGTCCTTTGCCACCCGGCAGGCTTCCGATATCGCTTTCACGGGATCTTCCACGAACTCCAATGTGGTCACCAGGCTGGCATGGTTGAATGAGTTGTCGTCAAAGGGAAGATCTTCGGCAAATCCCCGATAAAATTCGACTCGATGACCGAATTGCTTCATGGCAATGTCAAGCATGTAAGGGGAAGGATCGATGCCCGTGACCTGCAGACCCTTTTCGTAAAAGGGTTTGATGCTCGCACCAATGCCGCATCCGATATCGAGCAGGGATTCGCCTCGAATCGGTTTCAGCATTTCGATCATGAGGCAGTTCTCGAGATCGGCTTCAGTTCTGCTCCGCGTCTTCATCACCCATTCTTCATAGACGCGTGCATCATTAAAATTAAAGACATAACCCATATTTTATATTAAACCCAACCCGGAAAATACGGAAAAAAATACTTTTATCACGAAAACACGAAAATATGAAAGCACGAAAAAGGCCTCAACAAACTGAGATTTTTTAAATATTGTGTTTTTGTGAATACCTTTAATACCCATCAGAACGTTATTATGACAAACACTATAGATCAAGTAAAAATCATTTGACCAGTAGAACCTTGATTAGGTAGTATCCGTCCAGAAATAGGGATTTTCGCGTTCTGCCAAGGCGGGCATCGGATTTAACCAGGAGGAATAGCGTGCTATTTTGAGGAATTAAATCATGGCGCCCAACGCCGGCAGGGCGTGGAAAGACCATTTATGGATGGGCACTATGTATTATTTGCTCCGGGTATACTTAAAACACCTTTTTTCGAACCTATAAGCCAACTTAGGAAAGGATTGATATATATGAAAATAAGTATCGGAATTACAGGTTTTTTTCTGTCTGCCGTGATGAGCCTCTTTCCGGGCATAGCCTCCGCACAGCCCATCGACATTGACTGGGCCCCTGTTGGCCAAATTAAACTGGAATCTCCGCCTCTGGACGTGGATAGCACTGCAGATGGAGAACTGGTCTTCGTTCTCATGCCTGGAAAAATTGTGGTTTACAATGGATCTGCAAACCGCCAACTAAACCAGATTCCCGTCGATCAAGGTTATAACCGATTAACGTATTCGACCGAAACCGAGACACTGATCTTGACAAGCAGCATCACGAACGACCTCAAAGTCATCCATATTGATCAGGTCTACAAAATTTCTGTGGAAGGTTCTCCATTTTTGGGGCCGGAAAATGCGCCTGTCACCATCGCCGTTTTTGACGACTACGAGTGTCCATACTGTGCCAAGATGGAAGCGGTGTTCAGTCAATTGCTTGCGAAACACCCCGAGGTTTTGAAACTGGTCATCAAACAATATCCGCTTCGAAATCATCCGAATGCCAGGCAAGCCGCACTAGCCGTCATGGCGGCACACAAACAAGGCAAATTTTGGGAATTTCACAGTCAGCTCTTTGCCAATTACAAAGAACTTTCGATTCAGAAAATGGACGAAATTGCCGAAAGCTTTGATCTTGACATGAAACAATTCAGGAAAGACATCCTGTCCCACGATGTCCTGACACTGATCGTGCGGGACGTCAGGGAGGGGCAAAAAATCGGCGTCAGCGGGACACCAACCATATTTCTGAACGGCAAGCGGGTAAAGAACCCTACATTCAAAAATCTCGACCAGTTGATCGAAAGGGAATTGGCAAAATAAAATTGCTTCGCAAATTTATTTTTATAGGATTTCGGATACGGGTACCAGAGATACGTTCGATCGCTTCAGCCTCTTTGCAAATCGGCCGATGGCTCTGGCGGTCTCCGGAAATGGGTGGCCAATCCCGATTGCCCTGCCGTACAACATGGCATGTTTTTGAAGATTGACAAGTTGGGACATGATGGCCGATTCTTCGTGGACATTGTCGAGAAATACGTTTCGGTGGGCTGTGAGCATATGGTATCGCCTGGCGGTTGCATGTGCAAGGGAGTGGCTCGATGTATAACTGTCAACAAAAAACATCCCCCTGGATCGAATGACCTTCAGGGCATCTCCGATCTCGCTCGGGGATGCGGTAAACCTGGAACCCATGTGGTTATTGACACCCTTTGCAAAAGGGATACCCCGTATATTGGCCTGCAGGGTTTTTTCGATACGTTGGGCATCATCGCCCACAAACAAAGCACCGGGACCTGGATCACAGCTGTTGTCATAGGGCTCCATGGGCTGGTGCAACATCACTTCATACCCCTGATCATTGAGTTCAAAGGCAAGTTCCCGGGAGTAAGACACTTGCGGCAGGATGGAAAAGGTTAGAATCTCATTCAGTTCAACAAATTGCCATGCAAGCGACCTGTTGTAGCCGATGTCATCGATAATCAGAGCTATCTTGGGGGGTTGATGGTTCTGAGACCGAACGTTTTCAACAGCAAATCCTTTGGAGGCGTTGAGTAACCCGAGAAGACCCCCACCTGTCATCAAACAGAAATACTTTATTAACTGTCTTCGGCTGAAACCAGTTGCCGCTCTGTTCATATGGAACCGCCGCTCTGTATCAACACGTATGTTGCCATTTATTTCCGTTTGGGATTCCGTTTGGATGTGTGGGACAAATCGATCTTGCTTGTTCAATCATTTTCAAAGTGCAAATAATGTTTATCTATGCCATATATTGAGGGAATAGTCAATAACCAATACAATATATTGACAATGTTCGCCATATTTGTCATAAAATATCCGGAATGGCAGGAGGACTCCCATGAAAACATCCTATCAGATTTACCCTATTGGATTCATTGAAAAATCCAATGAAATTACCGAAATCGATATCTTTGACGAATTCACCGACGCACTTCTGGGTCTGGAATCGTTTTCACACATCCATGTCCTTTACTGGTTCCATCAAAACGACATCCCGGATAAAAGAAGGATCCTGCGCGTTCATCCGAGAAAAAACGAGCAGAATCCATTGACAGGCGTGTTTGCAACCCATTCACCGATCAGACCCAATCTCTTGGCCATGTCCTTGTGCAGGATACTATCCATTGCATCCAACCGGATCCGCATCGATACAATAGATGCACACAACGGGTCTCCGGTCATAGACATCAAATGCTATTTCCCACCAAAAGAACCCTTGGAAAACATCCATTTGCCGGACTGGGCTTGATGGATCAGGGTCCGAGGATTCAAGAGAAATGGAGTTCATTGAGTTTCTTGAGTTTGTTGGGTTGATGAAACAGAAGCGTGTTGAGAGCTGTATACCGTTTGCCGGGGACAACTCAATAAACACAACGAACACAAGGAACACAACAAACAAGCATGCAGGGTTCGGAGGGTAGCTGAAAGCAATTGAGCCATAAGCGTTAGGTTTTAGGTTAAGCCGTCAGCTATTAGCAACAATCAATTACGCGCGCAGCGCTAATGTCGCCCGAAGGGCTAATGACCATCAATGTCAGCCGAAGGCGTAATATCGCCCACAGGGCAAAAGGCTCCTAACAGCCTACAGTCTAAACCGCTAAAAAAGAAACCCCCCATGATCGAATTGACCGGTCAAATTGAACGAATAACCTATACCAATGAAGAGACCGGCTACACGATTGCCAAGTTAAAAGTGCAAGACCAGTGGGATCTCGTTACCATCGTCGGGAACATCCCGTCACCGTCCCCGGGAGAGATTCTGAGCCTGAAAGGGGAATGGGTGCATCACCCAAAATACGGTGACCAGTTCAAGATTCATTCCTATCATACCACTGTTCCAGCAACCGTTTACGGCATTCGAAGATACCTGGGCTCCGGCTTGATAAAAGGTCTGGGCCCCAAGATGGCGGACCGCATTGTAAATAAATTCGGGGAAAAGACCCTCGACATCATCGAGCACCAGATACAACGTCTGGAGAAAGTCGAGGGGATCGGGGCAAAACGGATCGCCCTGATCCAGCAGGCCTGGAAAGACCAGAAGAAAATCCGCGAGGTCATGCTGTTTCTGCAGTCCCATGGTGTCAGCACCGGATATGCCACAAAAATATACAAGACCTACCACAACCGATCCATTGCCATTGTTCAGCAGAACCCGTATCGCCTCTGCATGGATATTTTTGGTATCGGCTTTGTGATTGCAGACCGAATTGCCGAAAAGCTTGGATTTCCGAAAAATTCTGAATTGCGGGCTGAAGCCGGCATCATTTATGTCCTGAACGGTCTTTCAGACGATGGCCACGTCTATTATCCCTATGATCTGCTGGTGGACAAATGCAAAGAAGTTCTGGAAGTTGACAGTGAGACTATCCAGGCAGCTCTCGACAGGCTTTTTGGAGAAAACCGTATCGTCATAGAAGATCTGAATGAAGCTCTCGAGACCTTTGAAAAACCCCGCAGCAACGCTGTTTATCTGAAAAAGTACCATGTTTGCGAAACCGGCATCACCGCAAGAATCAAGATGCTGCTCCAATCCCCTTCGGCAGCTCCGCCCATTAATGTGGCCAAAGAAATGGACCGGGTACAGGAACATTTTGCCATTCGCCTGGCAGCCAACCAGGTGTCTGCTATAAAATCAGCCATCGAGAATAAGGTAACTATCATTACGGGCGGACCTGGAACCGGCAAAACAACCATTATCCATGCCATCTTGAAAATCATGCTCCGGTATAAGCTGAGGGTGATGATGGCTGCTCCCACCGGACGAGCCGCAAAACGAATGCAGGAATCCACCGGTCAAGAAGCCAAAACTATACACAGGCTACTGGATTTCAGTATGCAAAAAGGAGGCTTTCAAAAAAATGAAACCTCACCGCTCGATTGTAATGCCCTCATCATTGACGAAGCATCCATGATCGATACACACCTGATGTATTATCTGTTGAAAGCAGTTCTGGTTCAGACAACCATCATCCTGGTAGGAGATGTCAACCAGCTGCCATCAGTCGGTCCCGGCCGTGTACTGGAAGATATGATTCAGTCCCGGCAGATTCCTGTGGTATCCCTCACCGAAATTTTCAGGCAGGCCAAGGCAAGCCGGATCATCACCAATGCACACAGGATCAACCAGGGTGATTTTCCCATAGTCGATCTCCCTGCGGACCCGGACGCTAAAACAGACTTTTATTTTATTGAACAGAAAGAGCCTGAAAGGGTCCTCCAGACCATCATAGAACTGGTTGCCCGTCGGATTCCCGCCAGTTTCGGATTTGAGCCCATCCATGACATACAAGTTTTGACGCCCATGCACAAAGGAATCGTGGGGGCCGAAAATCTGAACAGCTCACTTCAAAATGCCCTCAATCCAGGAGAAGAGAGCGTCTCCCGGGGCAGCAGCAGTTTCAGGATTCACGACAAGGTCATGCAGATAAAGAACAATTATGACAAACTGGTCTTTAATGGGGATATCGGGCGTATCGAAAAAGTCCATCCTGAGAATCAGACCGTTTTGATTTCCTTTGACCGGCGCAATATCCTCTACGACTTTTCCGAACTCAATGAAATCATTCTGGCCTATGCCATCTCGGTACATAAATCCCAGGGGTCGGAATACCCGGCAGTCGTCCTTCCCATTCTCACGCAACATTATATACTTCTTCAGCGAAATTTGATATATACTGCCGTCACAAGGGGAAAGCATCTTGTGGTTGTCGTCGGAACCAGAAAAGCCCTTCATATGGGAATCAACAACAGCAAAACCAAGAAACGATTTACATGTCTGAAACAGCGACTTCGTGATAAAACAAATTAATAAAGGAGCTTACCTATGGAATTTAGCCTTTCCAGCGATCAGGAAATATTAAGGGACTCCGTGCGCAGCTTTGCCGAAAATGAAATCAAGCCGGTCGCACAGGCCCTGGACAAAAACGAAGAATTTTCATACGAAACCATGGCTAAAATGGCAGAACTCGGGCTTTTTGGCATCTTTGTGTCGGAGCAATACGGGGGCCAGGGCATGGATTATGTGTCCTATATTATCGCTACGGAAGAGATCGCCCGGGTTGACGGTTCGCATGCTGCCACGGTGGCGGCCGGCAACTCTCTTGGTATCGGACCCATTTATTATTTTGGAAGCGAAGAACAGAAAAAAAAGTATCTGCCCAAGCTATGCAGTGGGAAAACCCTCTGGGGCTTTGGACTGACGGAACCGAATGCAGGTTCCGACGCCGGCAACAGCAAAACCCACGCGGTGCTGGATGGCGACGAATGGGTCATCAATGGCAGTAAGATTTTTATCACCAATGGGTCTACAGATATTACCGCAGGCATCACCGTTCTGTGCAAAACAGGTACACGTGATGATGGGAAGCCGGAACTCTCTTGTATTCTTGTGGAAACAGGTACACCGGGCTATACCACCCGTGAAATGCACGACAAGATGATGTGGCGTGCATCCAACACGAGCGAACTCTATTTCAAGGACTGCCGGGTTCCCAAGGAAAACCTGCTGGGTACCCGGGGGCATGGATTTCACCAGATGATGCAGACCCTGGACGGCGGTAGGCTTTCCATTGGTGCCATGGGGCTTGGCGGAGCTCAGGGGTGTTTTGACATGTCATTGAAATACAGCAATGAAAGAGAGCAGTTCAACAGACCCATCGCCACGTTTCAAGTCAATGCGTTCAAACTGGCGGATATGGCAGTTGAGATCGAGTGCGCACGTCTGTTACTGTACAAGGCATGCTGGCTGCGCGACAACGACATGCCGTTCTCAAAAGAGGCAGCCATGGCAAAACTCTACTGCTCTGAAGTCATGTACCGCTGTGCCAATCATGCGGTTCAACTTCATGGCGGATACGGCCTGATGAAAGAATATGATGTTGAGCGATTTTATCGAGACCAGAAACTACTGGATATCGGAGAAGGAACATCGGAGGTACAACGCATCGTCATTTCGCGGTATATCGGGGCGAAGTGTCTTTAGAGAGGGTTCGAGAAGCTGAGGTTTGAAGACTTTGAGGAGATAGAAACACAGAGCCTGAAATGAAAATCAAGTCATTAGCTACGCGTCATTAATAGTCATTTACTGCGTGTCACTCATTGTAGCTTTCAGCTATCGGCAACAATAAATGACGCGCGTAGCGCAAATGTCGCCCGCAGGGCTAATGACGCCTGAAAGGCTAATGACATCCACATAATAAATACAATCCGTGGATTATTATATCCAAATTTAAATTGGTCGTAATAATTTTAACGCTACCCCATAGGAGAACATCATGTCAGAACAAAATCAGAAACCACCCATCAATGTCGACTATTTTGAAGACCTCACCGGGGACATTGCCAAAACGCCAGTTGATCCGGTAGAAAGCGTTGGCGAACGAATCCGTGTTTTGAGACAGGAAAAGGGACTGTCTCTCGAAGAACTGTCTAAGTTGACAGGTTTTGAGATCGCATTTCTCGAAGATCTTGAAAACAACAAAGTTCAACCACAGCTGGGGACTTCCATCAAGCTGTCCAGAGCTTTGGACAGCGCTTTTGGCCGCATCGTTTCAGGTGTCGGAAACAAACTTTATTCCATAACGCGAAAGAGTGAAGAGATACCGGTATCCAGGTCAACGTCAAAAAAAGGGAAAAAAGAAATATACTCCTACATGAGTCTCGCACCGGATGTCAAAGGTCGGAATATGGAGGCGCTCATCGTCAAACTGAAAGAAAATCCGGACGAAGAGGTTTCCATCCATGAAGGTGAAGAGTTTATCTATGTACTGGAGGGCATTGTATCGCTCAAAATCGGCGCCGATGCCTTTGAACTGGAACCCGGAGACAGTGCGTATTACCTTTCGACCACGCCGCATCTCATTGCAGCCAAATCAGGCGAGGCAACGATTATTGCAGTATTGTACGGGAGATAGGAAGATAGACCGTTCGGCTGTAGGAGAAGATCGTGGGAGAAAAAATCAGGACCGGCAACTCCATTATACGCAATCCTATTTTGGCTTCCTATATTGCAAAGGGATTGCTGCCTTATCGGGGCCTTGGATCGGGTGTCCAGAGGGCTTTGGATGCTTGGCAGAATATTGATTTTGTTGATGACCGGGACGGATGCCTGTTCACTGCAACGCTTCACCGAAGGGCGGTAAAAACGCCGGTAAAAATACTTGATTACTTGCGAAAGAACCCAAATGATACCCTGGCTGATGTTGCCTCAGCCATCGGCAAATCCCTGAGTGCTGTTGAACGCGCTAGCTCCAAGCTAGTGAAGGAAGGCAAGCTTCGTTTCGTCGGCCCGGCCAAGGGCGGCCACTGGGAGGTTCTATGACCTACAAAGCCTTCCCAGGGCCCAACAGCAATACCTTTACGGCCTGGATCGCCAATCAGGTTCCGGAACTGGGCCTGCACCTCCCCTTTTCTGCCATTGGCAGCGGTTATGCTGAATAACCGGAACCCTGTAAATCAATTCCCGATAAAAAGAAGATGTAACAATGGCTCTAACTCAGTTATCCCCATAGTTGCATAAACAACATGGCAAAGGACGGATAATAAGTTGTTATTATAGACATTATCATAGCGATAGCGCTTTTCTCTGGATATCTCCACTGGTGAATTCAAAGGATGGTGTCTATTTTGCCATGTTGTTTCCCCTTCGGGAAAGCC
>Ga0209013_10004576_pt1 | contig 12099 bp, 12 predicted proteins | sample Cruoilmetagenom2_FD_187291 | JGI IMG/M metagenome (GOLD analysis project Ga0209013, IMG submission 187291) | Oil polluted marine microbial communities from Coal Oil Point, Santa Barbara, California, USA - Sample 2 (SPAdes) (version 2) | ecosystem: Environmental > Aquatic > Marine > Oil seeps ...
GTGCCGTGTTTGGACCGCGAGCTATGGCGGTGCCAAAGCGATCATCATCAAGGCACCCGGTGAAGGCAGAACTAACTTCACCGTCCTTGATGTCCATGCTGGCAAAGAAAAGCGTGAGGCCGATGCTTATATCGCCGCCTACGCCAAGGGCGGGACGACAATCGGCGAGTTCGCAAGCCCAACTGCAGCGCTCGACAAAGCTTTCGAGCTCTGCCCTGAAAAATAAGTACGCCCAGGCTTCATTGCCAGGGTAAGATAACTGCACGGTCGCAACCACCGGCCACCTTTCAGGCGCGAGGTCCATCGCGCCTGAATTTTTGTTGCAGACCCATCACAGCAATTCCTGTTTACAACAGTAATCGGAATTCGCCGATATCAGCGACAACACTGCAGCGCCCGAAAAGGCGCGCCGACGACCTACGTCACCCGCTGGCTGGTCATTGTCAAAATGTAGATGAATCTCCCCCGCGGCTTATGTTATATTTGCCCGCCGGATACCGGCACTTCAGGTGCCCGAAGGGCTTGGGCTCACACCCGCGAGGACCCTTGCCATGGACTTCAGATCCCGCGCCATTGGGCGTATTCCGAAACTGTCGCGCATCAACAGACCCGAAGACCTCCACGAAATTGAGTTCGTTGATGGTCTGGCCGAGGTGGAGGTGCCGATCAGATTGCTTGAATCAGTCCCCCTCAAGCATGCCGAGCGCCTGAATAGTCCAAGGTTGGATCGGGTTGTGCAGTCGATCCGCAGCGAAGGATACTCTAGCCTCGAGCCCATCATCTGTCGTGTCGGCGCCTTGGGTAACTGGGTCGTAATCGACGGCGGTCATCGCATAACGGCGGCCAAACGCGTATCTCAGGAATTCTTCACGAACCTATTCCGCGAAAAGGTTTGCGGGCTGACATTCATTCTTTTCCAGACGCCAATGAGCTATTCCAAACTGCGGTCGAAAGTCGATTTGGAAAGCGATGGCCCCGACCGCCGTCATAGCGAAAAACCCGCTTCCGGCAAGAAACGCAAACGTCGCAAACGCGACAAGAAGTGACTTTACTTGTGCCGATCCGTAGAGCGCCTGCACAGCAAGCTACGCGCGGCTTTCAGACTAGACTGCCTCAATTAGATCGGCTGCCGTCTGCGCCCCTCCCTCCATCTGGATGTTCTTGCTCAGGGCAACAGCCTTGTCCTGAAGCGACTTCGACTGTAGCTCCCGCAACGCGGCCTTAAGGAGATCCACGTTGAGTCTACTGAGCGGGATCGGCGACGGTCCCACACCTATGCGCTCCACCATATGGCCCCAGAACGGCTGATCACCAAACACCGGACAAACCAGAGTCGGTCGGCCCCAGCGCAGCCCCGCGTGCGTCGTGCCGGCACCGCCGTGATGAATCAACCCATTGCACCTGGAAAACAGCCAGTCATACGGTGTGCTTTCAACGACATGGACATCACCCGTGGATGCCTCAGCCGGAAGCGCCGCCCATCCTTTCGCGAGCACCGCGCTTGTCCGTGTTGCAGCGAGAACCTCAACGATGACTTATGCCGTTCGATAGGCGTGTGTCGACGGCATCCTGCCGAAACCGATGTACACCGGAGGCGGTCCCTTCGCGAGAAAGTGTGTAAGTTCCGCTGGCGGTTCAAACCGCGCCTTCTGAGGAAAAAACCAGTACCCGGTCACGCGGTCGTCTTCGCCCCAATCCGGCGCGCTGGTAGCCATCCACGGCGCCAAGACGCGGGCGTGCCGCAACCTCGGGATGTCGCGGCAGCCATTTGCCGAGCAACATGCCGCAGCCCAGCCCCATCAAACCCGACATCGCCTTGCCCGACAGCCGATTGCTGAATGCGCCAAGATCTGGCAGCCGGGTCAGCGGGTTAGAGAAGGAACCGGCTGCAGGAAGCTAGGGATGGCAATCGCACCAAGGGCTCGCGCCAGTTACGGGGCAATGAATGCCTCGGATTGCAGGTGACAATCTCCGGCGCCAAGTGTTGGGCGACCGACCACATGTCAAGGAGTTGACCCGGCATCAGGTCTTGGCTCGATCGGAATGCTTTGAACCAGCCCGTCACGGCCTTCATCGCCGTTTTGATTTCCGTTGACTCCATGATCGCCTGCATGTCGAGCGAAAGCGGTGCCGCGGTGAGTCCATATGCCTCGATGAGATCGTCGAACCCTTGACCCGTCGACACGGTCACCGCATGCCCGCGTTCGGCAAGCACCGCGCCAAGCGCTACATAGGGTTGCACATCGCCGCGTCATCCTCGTGTGAGGATGAGGATGAGGATGAGGATGAGGATATCCGGAACAGATTCTCTCCGGTCGGTTCGGGTCGAGCTTTACAAAAAAAGATTGGAGCAGCCCCCCTCAACGACCCAACTGGCTTCCCGTATCCGGCCCGAGATACTTGACGGCTGCCGTCGACAGAGCACCGCCGACAACACAAGGGATTCCAAGCGCGGCCTGGCCGAGCGCACTGGCAACAACACAGCCCACCGCCAGTGCCGTCGTTCCATAGCTGCCGTACTTCGACCAGTCCCGGGCACTCTGTGGACCTCTGGCTCGCAGCTCGTCGATCCGCTTCAGCGCATCTTCCCGAAGCTTCCCGATCTCGTAGAGTTCAGCCGCCTGGATAACATCGCGCAATTGCCGCCGCACATTCTCTTCTTGGTGGTTCATCTGTACCTTGGCCAGATCGAGCAGGTTCTTGTCACGCGCCGCATTGCTGGCAAACGTCCACTTCGCCATCGAGCCAATGGTCAATTTCTCGACGTCGTCTTTTTCCTCCGCCCACGCCAGGGCCGAGATGATACGGATGCCGGGCTCCCAGGCGCCGGTTGCGAAGTAATAGCCCCAGTGCGCATCGATGACGAACGGGTCGTCCATGCCAAGTTCGCCAAGTGTCTTTCCGTCACCGTAAAGGTACTTGCGGATCAGTACCTTTCGCGCCGGCATGCGCTCGACAAATTGCTCGAGAAGCGCCTTCCAGTCAGGCAGACCAGAAAACACAATGGCCTTGATCAAAACCACTTGCTGCACCGGCGGCATCGGGAACATGTCCGTGATGAGTTCCGGCGCCTTGACCTGGTTCTCCCCAATCACACCAGCAATGAAGCCTGTGTACACGCCGGACTTTTCTGGATCCTTGATAACGCCCGTCCGCACCATTGCCTTAACCGCGGCGGGCACACGCTCAGGCTGCTTGTTCTCCCGGTAATCGTTGATGAACCTGAGTATATCTTCCTGCTTCGCGAAGCCATCGGTCACTCCGGCCGCTGGCTTCGCGGGTTCAGGTGTGGCTTGGCCCTGAAACGTATACGGCTGTGCTGAAACTGCTCCCCCGTACAGGCAAACCAGACCCAACAGGGCCAACCGAGTGAGAACAGTGCTGCGGCACGAAACGGAGACCATGGTCCATTACCGATCAGAAGTGGTTTGGGCCGATACAGAAACACGCAATCCGGCCCTTTTTGGGCTCAACCAGCCGCTCACGGTCACGATCACTTGACGGCCAGACCGCAACAGCCAATCTTCGCCCCATGCCTAAACCGCCACCAGAACAAACCCGGTCGGAGCCGGAGGCCGTGCCCCTGAGCGTCCCGGAAACCGGAACCGTGGAGCGGCGCACCGGTCCACAGATCATTGCCGGCTATCTCAAGACGCTCCCTTCAGCACCCGGCGTCTACCGCATGCTAAACGCGGACGGCGACGTCATTTACGTCGGTAAAGCCCGCTCACTCAAGGCGCGTGTGTCGAATTATGCCCGTCTTGGCGGTCACACCAACCGCATCGCCCGCATGATCATCTCCACCGCGTCCATGGAATTTGTCACCGTCCGCACCGAGGCCGAAGCGCTACTGTTGGAAGCCAACTTAATCAAGCGCTTCCGGCCACGCTTCAACGTTCTGATGCGTGACGACAAGTCGTTTCCCTACATTCTCGTGGGGCGCGAACACGCCGCACCCCGCATCCTCAAGCACCGTGGCGCCCGCAACCGCAAAGGCAACTACTTCGGCCCGTTTGCATCCGCCGGCGCCGTCAACCGCACTATCGGCATGCTGCAGCGCGTCTTCTTGCTGCGCACCTGCTCCGACAGCGAATACGAGAACCGCACACGCCCCTGCATGCTCTGGCAGATCAAACGCTGCTCAGCGCCCTGCACAGGCGAAGTCAGCTTGGAAGATTATGGCAAGCAGGTCGTCGAGGCGGTGCGCTTTCTGCGCGGCGAAAGCCAAAACGTCCGTGAGAAGTACCAGCAGCTGATGACCGAAGCCGCCGACAATCTCGAATTCGAACGCGCAGCCAAATACCGCAATCGCTTGTGGGCGCTGGCACACGTCACCGCCGACCAGACAATCAGCGCCGCCGGTATCGAAGAAGCCGATGTCTTCGCGGCCCACCAGGAAGGCGGCCAGATCTGCATTCAAGTTTTCTTCTTCCGCACCGGTCAGAACTGGGGCAACCGTGCTTACTTCCCAAAAGCCGACCGCACGTTGGAAGCAGGCGAGATCCTCGCCTCCTTCATCGCCCAGTTTTACGACGACAAACCGGTCCCGCGTCTCATCCTCACCTCCCACGACCTGCCCGAACGCGAATTGATGGCCGAAGCGCTCGGCACCAAAGCAGCACGGAAGGTTGAGATCTCCAATCCAAAGCGTGGCTCGAAGACAGATCTCGTCGCCCACGCCACCGAAAATGCCCGCGAAGCCCTGCAGCGGAAATTGTCCGAAAGCGCCTCTCAGGCCGCACTCATGAAGGGGCTCGCGGAGCGCTTCGGCCTGCACGATCCCCCACGCCGTATCGAGGTCTATGACAACTCGCACATCTCCGGCACCAACGCCGTCGGAGCCATGATCGTCGCCGGTCCCGAAGGTTTCGCCAAAAACCAGTACCGCAAGTTCAACATCAAGTCCGAAACGCTGACACCTGGCGACGATTACGCAATGATGCGCGAAGTGCTAACGCGCCGCTTCAAACGCCTTGCGGCGGAAACGGTAAATGCTCAGTCAAACACTGGGGCGCAGCCGGAGAATGAGCTGAAGCAAGCCGAGGATAGCGAGGATGGCAACCTCGAGACTGTACCGACGCGACCTGATCTCATCCTTATTGATGGCGGCGCCGGCCAACTCGCCATGGCCCGTGAAGCGATGGCGGAAACGGGCATTGAGGGCATAGCCATGATAGGTGTGGCGAAGGGACCCGAACGCGACGCCGGCCGCGAACACTTCCATTTTCCTGATGAGCCCCGACCGCGCATGCTCGAACCGCGCGATCCAGTACTCTACTTCGTGCAACGCCTACGCGATGAAGCCCACCGCTTCGCAATCGGCACGCATCGCAGCAAACGCGCGAAAGGTCTCAGCGCCAATCCGCTCGACGAAATCCCAGGGATCGGTCCAACCCGCCGACGTGCACTATTGCGACACTTCGGCTCAGCAAAAGCTGTCTCTCGCGCGGGGATTGAAGACCTCAAGGCGGTCAGCGGCATATCCGCTGAAATGGCTCAAAAAATCTATGATTTCTTCCACGAAAAGCGCGGTTAATACCACCGCCCCAGTCAAGACACTATTGGCGGGGAAAAGCGCGATCTGTTGGAAGCAACGTCACACGTTCATGTGACCATTCAAGTCACGTTCAACTTGTGCGAACGTATTATCCGACGTCGTCAAGTCTCTCACTGCGACATGAGCTGCCCCCCCGGGGGGAGGGGGCAGAGGAACAACAAAGCTCAACATCATGGAGATAACGTCGATGAAAAAACTTGGTTTGTTGCTTGCGGCGATGATCGTTTCGATTGCGTTCGCCGCCAATCAACCTACCGAAGCTGGTGCCGTGTTGGCACCTGGCCTGATCACCTCGGACCTCGCATCGACAACAGCTGCCGGTCTGGTCCACAAGACCCATGGTTGGCACTGCGGTGCTCGTCGCGGTTACGTAGGCGGGCTCGGCTATCGCGCCTGGCACCGCCATCGCCGCGCATGCCGCCGACGGAGCCGTTGCTACCGACGCAACTATGTCTGCCGTAACCGCTGGGGCGGCGGCTGGCGCTATCGCCGCTGTATGCGCCGTGCCCGCTGCTACTGATCGCAGCCGCCACTGATAAACTGCGCCACAACTTCGACCGGGCTGCGCACGCCGCGGCCCCGTTTTCCTTTTACTTCGGTGCAGGCTGATCCTGTGATTGCAGGCTCTCAATGTAGTGGGTTAGCGCGAGAACCCGAAAATGCGCCGGCGGGTAACCAGGAAGAACTTCCTGTCTTTGGAACCTCTGCCAAAACTGCGGCATCTGGAACGGCTCGTGCCCGGAAACGGCGACATCGCCAGCAATGATGTTGAAGATACGCCAGAATGGAAAGCGCCCATTCTCGCGCTCGGCGAGCTGTGTCAGATCTGTCGGCTGCTTGACAAGAATCTTCGCCATTCCTCCATCGCCGACGCCCGCATCACCATGACAGGCTTGGCAGTGGATTATGTACTCCGTCTTGCCTTCGGCGAGCGCCAAGTCCTTCATGCGCACCAATTTGCCTTCGGCGGATTCACCGGCGCCGGCATACTGCGGCAGCATCGATATGATCGTGAGAACACTAACGGCCACCGCCATCAGACGGCAGAGATAAGTTGATCGCCACAGCATCCTTGCATCCTCCGACCCATTATCATCTTGCTTTAATGCCAGCCCAGCCTGCAAGTCTCCGCCACCTTCAGCATTGACCCATCTCAATCCTATGCGTAGATGCGCTAGGGTCTAGCCAAACCACGATAGACGCCGACAGCTGGCTGCACCTGGCCAGGGCTCGAAACATCACGGCATCCGCAGTTGCTCATCACTCTCCCAAACGCGCTGACCATCGGTCGCATTGTCGCCGTGCCGGTCTTCGTTGCCGCGCTCTATTTTCTGGACGGCAACCTCGGCCGCTGGACAGCTCTGGGCATCTTCACGGTGGCATCGATAACCGATTGGCTTGACGGCCACCTCGCCAGAGCCTGGCAGCAGTACTCTCGCTTCGGCGCCATGCTCGATCCCATCGCTGACAAGTTGCTCATCGCAGCCGCGTTGATGATGCTAGTTGCCGATGACACCATCACCGGCATCCATATCTTCGCCGCGTTGATCATCTTGTCGCGCGAAGTTCTCGTCTCCGGTCTGCGCGAGTTCCTGGCCTCTTTAAACGTCAAGATCCGTGTCACGCAGCTTGCAAAATGGAAGACGGCCATCCAGATGATAGCCATCGCCTTGCTGATTGCGGGACCGGCCGCCGAACAGATCGCCCCAGGAACCACCGCAATCGGGTTGGCCTTGCTCTGGCTTGCCGCTCTGCTTACGATTTGGACCGGCAGCGATTACTTTTTTGCCGCCGTACATCATGCATCCGGCCATGAAGGGAGCTGATCGGGAGATATGACCTCGGGCACGAAGACAAACACCGTCACCCTGCGTTATTTCGCCTGGGTCCGCGAAAAGATTGGGTTCGCCGAAGAAGAGATTTCCCTGCCAGCGGAAGTCGCGACCGTTGCCGAACTAATCGTGTGGCTCAAGGCTCGCGGTGAGACCTACCAAGCCGCCTTCGACAAGCCGGAAGTCGTCCGCACAGCATTGGACCAGACCCACGCCCGGGCCGATACGCCAATCGCTAACGCCCGCGAGATCGCGTTCTTCCCACCCGTGACCGGAGGCTAGCGCATGAGCATCCGCGTCCAGACCGAAGATTTCAATATCGGCGCGGAGATCGCGGGTCTGACTGGCGGACGCACCGATATTGGGGCGGTCGTCACCTTTACGGGAACCGTACGCGGGGCTGCAGGCGGCTCTCCCCTCACGTCCATGACGCTGGAGCACTACCCCGGCATGACGGAAGCCGAATTGGCCCGCGTCGAAGCTGAAGCCAACGACCGCTGGCCACTATCGGCAAGTCTCATTGTTCACCGCATCGGTGAACTCCACCCCGGCAACAACATCGTTCTCGTTGTCACCGCTTCAGCGCATCGGCACGCCGCTTTCGAGGCGGCTGAATTTCTCATGGACTACCTGAAGTCCCGCGCACCCTTCTGGAAAAAAGAGGCCCGCCCCGATGGCACCAGCGATTGGGTCGATGCCCGCGAAACTGACACCGCAGCGCTACAGCGGTGGCAAAAGTCCCCCTCCAAGGCGGCCGAATAAGTAAAAATTAACCAACATTTCTCGGCGATTCGGTTAGCGGAGCATTAATCTTAACCCTTCGTTTACTCCTGCCCGTCAAAATCACAACAGTGCCCGATGGCTTCCTGGAAATAGCCATCTTCTGCGCCGAATGTGATCAGCACACCAAGAGCCTAATCGCGTAGACGGGGGTCAAGCCGAGATGGGTAATATTACGGAGCGCGTGCAATTGCGCGCGCTCACAAACTTTTTTTGTGCCGCGTTTTTGGCAGCCACATGTCTGGTCGACATTCGACCGGCAAGCGCGGCTGGCCAGACCTCGGACGTAACTAAGAAAACGCGGTTCATCGTCGGATTGGACCGGCACGCCGATTTTCACATCATCTCGCTGTCAAATCCGAACCGCGTTGTTATCGAATTGGGCAACGTTAAGTTGCAGCTGCCTCCCCAGCCCAAATCCGGTCCAATCGGCCTCGTCGAAAGTTTCCACGGCGGTCGCGCCGGTGGTGGTAAATCCCGCATCGTCATCAACGTCACCCAACCCGTGGTTGTCGAAAAGTCCAACATCGAGCGTGTCGGCAAGGGCTATCACCTCAATCTCGAAATCGTACCGCTGACTACACCAAAGCGGTTGCGCACCTTGGCAAACGCCCCCTTTGACAAGCCGAGCGGTCTGGGAGCGGGTGGATTACAGCCGCCAATGCCGCGCAAAGCCTTTTCACGCGATGCCCTGGACAGACGTCGCGCAAAGCCCATCATCGTTCTCGATCCGGGGCACGGTGGACACGACAGTGGCGCGAAGAAGAACGGCGCCATCGAAAAACAAGTCGTCCTGGCCTTCGCCCACACTTTGCGTGAAAAGCTGGAAGCAAGCGGCCGCTACAAAGTTTTGATGACACGCGACACCGACGTCTTCATTCCCCTTGCCGAACGGACCCTCTTTGCAGAACGTAACAACGCCAACCTCTTCATCGCCATTCATGCCGATTATGCACGCGCTTCAGCCAGCGGCGCGACCATCTACTCGTTGCGCCCATCGGTAGCCAAGAAACTGAAAAAATCAGCCCTCAAGTCCGCCAGTAAAGTGAAATTTGCAAAGGGCAACGTCGCCAAAATGGGACGCCGCGATCGCAACGTCGTTGAGAACTGGCTTTCCGATCTTGCTCGGCAGGACGTGCAGGCGACCAAAGTTCGCTCTGATCTGTTCTCCCGCTCGGTGATCCGTCACATGGGAAGCACGACGGCCTTCCGCGCCAAACCGCACCGCACCGCCGCCTTCAAGGTGCTCAAAACGCACTTGGTGCCTTCAGTGCTGATCGAATTAGCGTTCGTCACCAACAAAGCCGACGCCAAGCGCCTGAAATCGGAAAGCTGGCGCAAAAAGGTAAGCACCGGCATCGCCTCCGCGGTCGACAACTACTTCAGCCATAAGGCTGCTAGGCTGCCGATCCTCGCCGGCATCAATTAAAACTAAATAAGAAAAGTCACGCCGACTCATCACGAAGGCCGATCCCACTTCAGGATCGGCCTTTTTTTAGATCCGTGGCCGGCGTCGCTGTCGCACTCAGCCGCCAGCTAAAACCGAATTAGGTTGGACTTGGTGGGTGGTGAAGTCTGAGGCGCCAGAGCAGTAAGAACAGTCGATTGGTGTCCTGAGGATATGCTCGGGAATTGAACAGACGCCGCAACAACTGGACCTGTACCGTTCGTGGAAGGAGGCGCTTCAGCATGGGCCGCTCCATCGTCGTGAAAGGTGCTCGCCATCGGCTTTGACGCAACTTCGCTCCTGAAAACACAAAGCCACGCTACCCAACCACGCTATGTGGTCGGATCGGTGTGCTCTGGGCGATCGTGGAACGAGCGATGTCGAGGTTGTCCAGGATGGCTCATGTGAGAAAGGAACGTCTTTGCTGCTAGCGAAGTCACGACTGAACGGCTCCATCCAAAACCGTTCGGACTTCGACCAGCTGATGCCGGCTTGTTTTCTGCCAGGCTCAAAAGACGATAAGGGCATTCTGCCGCTTTGGGTCCTACGCGCACCCGCAAGGCTTTTATGGAATTTAAACAACAACCACAAAAGCCTCTTGAGAGGACCAACCCTCTCACGCGTCAAATCCTAATTGATTCTTGCGAAGGTACTGTTACAGAGAGCGCCGCTTAAAAACTTAATCGCCAGAGGGTGTTGCTAATTTGCAATGCTATCACAGTCTTGATTCACGTTTAATCAAACTGCTCAATCTCCGGGCAATTGAGCCGCGGGCTGGGAGATAACCCGACCGCGAGTCGCTACCCCACGGTCGGAGCTTCAGTGCGACGCGCTTCCGACTGCACTACTTTCTGCACCTTTTCGAAGGCCCGCACTTCGATCTGACGGATACGTTCCCGGCTGACACCGAATTCACCCGATAGATCTTCCAGCGTCAGGGGTTCCTCCGCCAGCCGGCGCGCTTCAAAGATCCGCCGCTCGCGATCGTTCAAAGTTTCAAGCGCCGAAGACAGATACTCCCGCCGCCGCACCAGTTCTTCATTCTCCGCCAGCAGCTCTTCCTGGTCCGGGCCGTCATCAACGAGCCAGTCCTGCCACTCGCCGCCCGAATCCGCATCCGCGCGCAGTGGCGCGTTGAGCGAACTATCCCCGCCAAGCCGACGGTTCATTGACACCACGTCATCTTCGCTCACGCCCAACTTGGTCGCGATCGCTTTGACGTGCTCAGGCTTGAGATCACCGTCTTCCAGTGCCTGTAGCTGCGACTTGGCACGGCGCAGATTAAAGAACAACTTCTTTTGCGCCGCCGTCGTACCCATTTTAACGAGCGACCAGGAGCGAAGTATGTATTCCTGGATCGAAGCCCTGATCCACCACATTGCATAGGTCGCCAGCCGGAAGCCTCTTTCCGGATCGAAGCGCTTGACCGCCTGCATCAATCCGACGTTGCCCTCCGAGATCACTTCACCGATCGGCAATCCATAGCCGCGGTACCCCATGGCAATACGCGCAACCAGGCGCAGATGCGATGTGACCAGCTTGTGGGCCGCCTCGCTATCACCATGCTCCTGCCAGCTCTTCGCCAGCATGTACTCTTCATTAGGTTCGAGCATTGGGAACTTGCGGATCTCATCAAGATACCGCGACAGCCCCACGGACCCAGAACCAACTGTTGGTAGCGACTTCGTTGCCATCATATACCTCGCGCTTGAACCGATCCCTGTCGATCCCGACACACTGTCGTCGGGAACCTGGACACCTACTGAGGCGATCAGGTTCGAACCTGTTGAGCTGAAAGCAGCCGGACATGTAGCCACGCAATTGCGGCAATAGCAACGCCATCCGATAAAAAGTCAGCCCAGCCGTCTTCAGGGCCGATGACTTCTACGCCGCCACGGTCGGCTTTGGCAAAGCACGATCGCTCTCAATTTCGCGATCAGAGCGTTACCAATCCAATAGTCATTACGCCATTCAGGTCCGATCGGTTTGCAATCTAACTTCGGATCATCTCGTCTCCCCGCTTGCGCCCCGCGGGCATTGATCTGCATACCATCTACTGGAGGAACTCAAGGTCCTTGCATAGGCCAATAATCCGTGGCCATCTATTCGATGAAAGCTTATTTGTATCATTGGGATGCCGTCCGCAGCCATTCCCCTGGGTCCGGCCATTATCGCGGCCCTGAACGCCTTGACAGTTAGCGAGGCAAGCCGCCTATGATGAATCCGTTGGGCTCTATAGTAACCAGTAATTTTGAGGCATACGCATTATGAGCGATCTTGCCGCCTCGTCGACTGCCTAAAGGCCCTCGACAACCTTTTTCAGGTCGATGACCACAATGATAATCAAGGAGTAGCAAATGACCGACTTTGACAAACTCACTGCGGAACTGAACAAAAAGCGGGACGAGCTTGCCCTGCAAATCAAGCTCGGCTCAATGGAAGCCAAACAGGAATGGGACGAGCTCGAAAAGAAGTTTGACGAC